>Ga0247723_1001900_pt1 | contig 11733 bp, 8 predicted proteins | sample MSEWelMarce5H_FC_FD_189079 | JGI IMG/M metagenome (GOLD analysis project Ga0247723, IMG submission 189079) | Subsurface sediment microbial communities from gas well in West Virginia, United States - MSEEL Well Study Marcellus 5H_FC | ecosystem: Environmental > Terrestrial > Deep subsurface > Rock...
GGAATCCCGAAACCCATGAACATCGTATTCTAGTGAATCAGGGCACCGGTGCCGGTAAAACTGCACTTGCCATTGCAACAGCCATGGAATATATTCGGCTTTACCAACAAATGTACAACGTGGCCGCACGCAACACACAATCTTCACAAGCCGCCCATGTTCCCAGCGTCTACATTATCGGATTCAGTAAGAACACTTTCTTACGCGAGCTGCTGCGTCGTCCGGAGTTCGGGTTCGTCAACAAGCAAGAACTTAAGGAGCTACAACGCTTACGTGAAATCGCTGAACGTGGTTCGCCCCATGATCAAGAAGCCGTCAATGAGTTTGAATCGAGATTGCGGCGTCGTCTTGGCAAGCGTCAGCGTGGAGGATTCTTTCGCTTCTTCGGCTACAAGGAGTTTTACAACAAGCTGTTCCACTTTAATGTTGTTAACACTGGTAAGCAAGCCCAACGTCTCGACGAGGAAGGTTTTCTCCAAGGGCTCAAAGCCGGCCGCATTCATCTTAACCTAGAGCTGATTGACTCCATGCGCAACAGTCTCATCATCTGCGACGAGATTCACAATGTCTACAACTCGGCTGAGATCAATAACTACGGTCTGGCGTTGCGTTTCGCGCTTAACATGTATGATATTCCCGACCGAATGTCCGCATACGTAAAGATGTCTGATGAGCGCCTCCAGAGCTATCGCACCGGTGTGTTAAAACTCATCATGATGAGCGCCACCATCATCAATAATAGCCCGGCGGAACTGGTAGATCATCTTAATTTGCTGGTGCCAACCCGGCGCATCGCCGAAGTTCTGGAGTCGTTTAAAATCACAGCCGAGCGTACCAATAGCATTCCCAGACTCGAACGCGCCGACTTCTTTATCGATGTGCGCAATCTCAAGCCGGGAGCTTTGGCACTGATTGGACGTCTAACACAAGGCTTGGTCAGCTTTATGCGCGACAACAATCCAAAATACTACCCAGAGCGCGTTATTGATGGTGAAGTAATCACGATTCCAAACCACTTGCTTGGCACACGCATCAAGGAGTACAAAGAAAAAACAGTTCCCTACCTGCGATTTATTCGTTGTCCGATGAGCGAGCTGCATATGAGCACGTACAAAGCAGCAGTGGCTGAAACTGGCACACTACCGCCGGACGGGCAAGCGCTAACTGATATCGTGCTACCAATGCCACCGTCCGTGGCTGGTCCACCCAAGCTAGAAGCGCCTAAAGAAGTCGTAAATGTTGTAGAAGAAGCTGCACCGGTTGAAGCTCCTAAAACAGGGTCAAAAGATCGATCCCCGCACGACAAATCTCAAACCCAGACACCGCGTGACAACAATGTTGTAGAAGAAGCTGCACCGGTTGAAGCTCCTAAAACAGGGTCAAAAGATCGATCCCCGCACGACAAATCTCAAACCCAGACACCGCACCCCCAAATGGGTATTTTTCGCAGCCGTGACATCAAGTTTTACTACTCACACGCTTCCACCAAGTGGACTGACAAAGTTGGAATCAGCGTTAGCAACGGCGACTTGTTGGGAGATGCCTTTACCCTTGAGCGCATCGGCGAGTACAGCACTAAGTATCGCCAAATGATAGTCGATCTACACGAAAACCTACGCAACGACAAGGGTAAAGTCTTTATCAGCCATCAGCAGGTTCACATGAGCGGCGTTAAACTCATCGAGGAGATATTGCGACGTAACGGCATGGTCGATGAAACTAGTTCACCTGCCGCCGAGACCATGTGTGCACGCTGCGGTGTCCCTATGAAAGATCACGAATCTCGTAAATCACGAGCCAAGAATGCTCCGCAAACAGGTAATCACGCTTACACGCCCGCTCGGTTCGTTACGGTGCATGGCGAGATCGACGATGCGACCAAAATCAGAAGCCTTGACCGCTTCCGTTCCCAGGATAACCTCTTCGGCTACAACTATCGAGTGTTAGTTGGTTCACGTGTGATGAACGAGAGCACGGACTTGGTCGCGTGTGAAAACGAGTGGATCATGCATGCTCCCGACGACATACCTACGTTGTTGCAGATCTTCGGCCGTATTATTCGCAAAGGCAGTCATCAAGCCCTGCCGGTGGCTCGTCGCGTGGTTCACATTCGGGTTTATGTGTCGAGTTTGTCAATTTGGCCGACTAAAAATACATCTGAACCAAAGATCGACAACTCCGACCTCTCGTATGAGGAGTATCGATACCATGAGAAGTTGCAGGACTACCTCGTCATCCAGGAGATCGAACGCATCTTTAACGAAAATGCTATCGACCTGCCGATTCAATACAACTCTATCTTCCCTGATGTTAGCAAAGCCTCCAAGGCCAAGCCCGAACTAGGCACCCTTTACTACAAGCCAGCCAAGGTCCACGAGCGCACGCTGCAACTTTACACTAGTTCAAACCTGGCCAGCAAGGTACAAACAAGCACTTTTACTCCGTATTATTCTGAGGAAGAACTCGAGCGACAAATCTACATGATCAAGCGCTTGTTCGCCGAGCAGAGTCCTGCATTGAGCTATGACGAGCTTTGGGATAAAATGCGCCAGCCCCCCTTCGATGTGCAGTTTAACCCGAAGCTACTCAACGAAGGCATCTTCAGATTGGCTCTTGAACGTCTGGTGAAAGGACCCGGACACATGATCGCACCCAATCTCGGGGTAGGGGAGCAAGGCGCCGATGCTGTCCAAGCACGTTTTAGCGTTTCGCGTTACTTTGACGCTCGTGATCCTTACATCATCACCAACGGTCGCGATCATCAGATCATCTTCACCGGGAAGCTATACGTTCTAGTCCCCGTGCAAAACGATGCATCTCACATGACTAGTGACACGCATCCATTCCTGGGCGTTAATCAGCGCAGTCTTTACGGTTCGCCAGACACCGACATTGATTGCTGGTATCGTTCGGAGACAGCTATCGCTAATCATCCTATGCGTTTCACGGTTACCAAGATCCTGCAAAACAGCTATCCCAACTATGCTCAGATGAAGTACAAGTTTTACCAGCAGTACCAAGATGTGCCAGTTACGCAGATTCCAACAGGTGTCGAGATGTACGATATGACTTTCCACAAGCAATTTATGGAAGACGCTGTGAGCTATGCCTTCCGCGTCTTGACCGATGAAAAACAACCCCTGAGCGAGTTGCACGACTTTTACTTTAAGATGCTGTACGTCTATGACCGCTTGGAGCTAATAGTGTTTGCAGAGCATGTGCGCGACTCGCCGCTTTGGTCGATGTACTCCAAGTACGTAATCGAAGATAACAGTTTGCTAGTAGTGCCCGGGCTGAACAAAACTCAGCTAAAAGAGCTCCGCGACGGCATCCATTACAACGCCTTTATGATGAGTTCCATAGCACGCAGCGCCGGATCGAGGATCGAGCCGGAAAAACATAACCCACAAAACCCACAAAACCCACAAAAACATAACATCGATCGCTTGGCTAACTTCCTAGGTCAGCGGCAAATCCAGAAGACTGCGCAGACTCGTGACGAGCGGCTTGCCAAGTTTTACGCGGTAGTATCCAAACATGCGCGGGGCAAGATTCGTCCGGTTTATGCTCACATGTTGCCGATCGGACACCTGTTGGAGATCGAGAATGGTCGCGCGCGGCCTCGGCTGCTTGATCCTGAAACATTGGAGTACCACGAACATCCCGAGCTAAGCCAGAGTTATGAGATGCCGTCGGTTGAAAACCCTAAAATGATCGGCTACTACGAGCGAATGCCGACCAGTTTGGAAGTAAAGTTTAAGCTGCGTCCACCCATCCAAAAAATCGAACGGCACAAAGACAACCGCATGATCGAGACCGGATCGGCTTGCGGTACAAGAAAAAAGGAAGAACTGCAAGCCATTATGAAGAATCTCGGCGTCAAGGGTGTGGAGTCGGACAGCATTAAAGACATGTGCAACGCTATTAAGGTCTTCCTAATGGAGCAAGATATGAAGGAGTTGCGGCGCGTACATCATTTGAGTGCAGCCGAACGCCAAAAGCACCCCCGCGTGCGTTGGTTCTACTTGCACTTCGAGAAGCAGCCGAACCTGTAAATTTGGGTTGAGAGACTCGCGGTGTTAACTAACTTTTTTATGCTAGTTCTACTTGCACTTCGAGAAACAGCCGAACCTGTAAATTTGGGTTGAAACTCGCTGTGGCTGTCGGTCGTTAAGACCCGCGCTGTTAAATATTTTTTGCACAATGTGATTAGGGATGCTACGGGAGCAAACTTTAATGATTAGACTTAGCGCATCTTTTTTGTAGAATTCGGAGATCACCCTAAGCATGGGTTTACGCCACGGACTTGCGACCGCAATACTAACCACGCTTGTTTGTATGCTGGGGCGTCACGTGTTTATACTGCTGGGAACCTCTGGAGAGTTTGGTGTGGTAGCTATGATTTGGTGGTTTTGGGCTGGTGTAGTTACCATCGCACTAGGGGTCTGCTTCTTGGCTGTACTTGTTTTAGGGGCAACCAGCGCAGATATTGTATCAGTATGGCTAAAAGACACCGCCGCTCCCGGCAATAGGCAAAATTGATTTTCCGCGCTAAGATACACACCTTACCCGCTCCAGCAAAAGATGACTAGCATCGGCAAGTTTTTCGACGAGCGCAACGTCCTTTATGAGCGAGTAATCGGAGTGTTGGGCAGTGGTTCTCCCGCGAGATGGCATGAGGTCGCTGTGCAACTCTCTACGCTGCCCAAGCTTCGCTCACCTACATTTCTCATAACAGGCACGATCATCCATCGTTTCGAAAATGAGTATCAAAACAATCCGCAGCGAGCCCGCGCGCTGATCAACTGGCTCGATTCAACCGGTCGAGTCACATTGGAAGATCTTATTTGGGGCCTCGACAAAGCTAATATCGGCCTCATTGCAGGCGATATTCAAAATGAGCTCAACAAAGCTCCACCTGTTAAGTATGCAGAAGTAGGCAATTACACCGTCGACACGATTGATCTACTCGCCACCACACTCAAACCCGTGGTTCCCCGCATTACATCCGATCTTATTTACGACGGTGTCATGCATTCCGACACTGTACTCCGAGCAACGCCTGAGGATGCCCTTATTCTCGCGGGCTGGGTTATACAGTACCAAAAGGATCCGAAGGTCTGGGCCGCTTTCGTAAAAGCTAAGCGCGCCGTCGGAATTGCAGACTAAGACTTGAGATCTGAGTAACTTTTTTATCCGAACACCTAACCGTAAAAAAACAGAGCCTCACCTCTTAGGATGCTAAGACTTGAGATCTGGGTAACTTTTTTGATCCAGCATCAGCTCAAGTAAAAAACATCGAGTCTCGCATCTTAGCATGCTAACTCTTGTAACAAACGATGAAAACCCGGGTTAGGGTAGATACCCGGGCGGTGCTTGCGAAGGTGATCGTAAGCTTCGTTAAGTGTGTACGAGTGATACTCCATTAAATAAGCCATTACAAATGTAGGCGAACGCGAAATGCCAGCATGACAGTGCACGTAGACATTTTCACCTGCCAGCAAACTTTCATGAATGGATCCAAGATGAGCCGTGATATACTTGCGCATCTTTTCAGCGGCATCTGAATAGTCTTCAATATCGAGTGCAATGACTCGTGCGTTCAAACCTAAACTAGAACATTCTGGTTTGTTCAGTGGGTGCTTTTCGAATCCAAGTCCCAGCACGAGACCAATTTTGCGCTTTTTTAACTCTTCGATTAGAACTATTTCATCGCCCTCAAACTCCCAGGCTCCCAAGTACAGATTTCCGAGTTGCTCCGAGATAGGAATGTAGTTAAACCCGGACCAAACGTTGGTGTTTCCCCAGCCTTGGCGATCCATGACTCGGCTGTTACTCCTATTCCGCTATCATTCATTTTTATAATCTAAAACACTTATCACCGGGCGTGACCCATCCCCGAAAAAAATCATGATCCAGCGCATATCAGTCCATGGTCTCTTTCATACGCTCGCCGCACTTCTCACATTTGGGTCCAGCCGTTTCACCCTGGGTAATGTGCCAATACTGCTTTTCGGTGATGTTACACTTCTCACATTTGTAAGTAAAAGTCTGGCCGAAAAGCAAATGCCAGAGGTTTACGGGTTGCCCGGCGGCTTAGTTTCGGAGTTTTGCATTATGCAGTGCGTTGAGCACACCTCGACCTAAGTCACACTAAAATCAACTTGCTACAAATTGAATTAGAATTCATGTTATTGCAGACTTTCTCGCTTGCGACCATGGCATACGCTAACACGCTTATCAAGGAGTATCTGAACACTCGTCTCATGCTTCGTCAGGATATTATTATAGCTCTGGCGGGCGGTGAGCCAGCGGGATGGAAGCGTCTTTACATTCACTTTGGTGAGACCAATCCTTCGCGATTCAGTCGAAACGGCATGCAAGAAATCGAAATCTACAACAACGGCAACATGCAACGCGCAGAAGCGTTCATGGATCGTGTCGGCGGGTTGATTGGATACACCGTAGAGGTGTTCGCTAAGGGCCTGGCAGCTTGCAACATGGTGGAGGTCGCTCTCCAGCTTTACCCAGAGCTACCGATGGGCCGCAAGCTATCCGGTAGCGATCTCGAAGCGCTTGCCAAAGCTATCGAAACTAGAGTTGTAGACATTTCACTTCTGATGACAGCGTATCGTCAAATGCATCACGAGACCCGTCTCAGCAACAACATCGAAGATGCCACTACGCTGGGTGCCTGGCTAATTCAGTATCAGGACAACGCCCAGATCAAGAAGATCTTTAACGAGTACGCTCAGCGAAGCAGCCTAAACGCCTGGATCATCGCGTAGCAGTCCAGTGTTTGATTTTTTATAGGGGCTCCTAATCGCGTAGTAGTCCCGTGTTAGACTTTTTTGCTCCAACGTCCGTACCTCAAAATTGATACCAATTAGAAATGTATAATCTAGTATACAGAGCATCTCAATTTCAGAAACCCGCAAAACTTACAGAATGGCGATTCGCGGACTTACTGAAGCCAAGTGCGTCATGGAAACTTTGTTAAACCTGCCGGCTTCTGAGCTTTATAGACCCATTGATGAAGTTATTATGCAGCAGCTGGAGCAACGTTATGTCGGCTACTGCGAACGTCAGTGTCTGGTTACGCAAATCTCACGTATTATTCGCCGCAGCGATGTGCGTATGACTCAAAGTCGCTTAGATGGGTCCGGCGATGTCAGCGTATCTTTTGAAGTAGTTGGCAACGTTCTCAACGTAGATGATCTACTAGCCGGTTGTCGCATCATTAACATCAACAACAATGAGCTGATTTGCACGCATCCCAAAGTCACGCTGACTGTTATAGATCGCTTTATGGCCCGTATTTTACAAGTGGGTAACGCTATTACAGTACGCGTAACGGGTGCTTCGTACGAACGTGGCACCAAGACTATTACAGCAACCGGTGTGTTCTTTTACATCGTTCCCGAGCCTAAGTGCTACCTTACGTCGGTTCCTAGCGAGGCGCCTACTACACCCGAACTACTACAAATGCTTCGCCAGACCTTGGCCCGCGCAGTTAAAGCTAGATCCGAATACAATGACGCGCCCACCGCGCGACGAGATTTCTTCCGGGCCATGTACTACAGCTACAAAGCGCCCTTGCCGGATACCATTATTCCCAAAGGTATTAAGCGCTTGAACTTAGTTGATTTGGCTAACCAAGTACTCGGTCGCGAAAGCGAGGTCAAACCATTTGTTGACAGTTCTAACCAAAAGCAAATGATGCTAGTAACTCATGTTCTGCTGGATGTTTCCTTGGGAGATGTGTTTCAAGTGGATACGCCGCTTATACAATCCAACCCAGTCATCAAAGGCCCGGCCATCTTTGAATTCGATATGGTCAAGCCGATCTTTGTGTATGAAAATCTGGTTCAACTGCTATGCCGGTTGCTAGAGGCCGAGACGCGCTATCTGCGCATGTTAACAGACATGGCTATTTACTATCAGGACGACGAGGTATTCCGCGGCAATCAGCGTATCTGGGACAAGCTTATCGCGCAGCATCTCGATTTCCCGAAAGCGGAACGGGCAGTCACAAAAGAAACAAAGCCAGTCTCCAAAGAAGCTAAGGAAGTCAAAAACTCCAAAGAAGCTAAGGAAGTCAAAAACTCCAAAGAAGCTAAGGAAGTCAAAAACTCCAAAGAAGCTAAGGAAATCAAAAACACCAAAGAAGCTAAGGAAGTCAAAAACTCCAAAGAAGCTAAGGAAGTCAAAAACTCCAAAGAAGCTAAGGAAGTCAAAAACACCAAAGAAGTCAAAAGCGCCCCTAAAGCGGCCAAGAAGTGAGCGTCCCGTCGCTGCCCTTATTTTTTTCATCCGACGCAAAAAAGAACATTAGTGTCGCATTTTATTCCGAGTCGGAGTCCGACACAACCCGTCGCGCTGCAGCCTTCTTACGATGAGCGGGCGCTGGCATATTCGGAAGTACCGCCGGCGCTTCTACCTTGTAGAAATGCACCTCACATTTTGCGTCAAAATCTCGCGTGATAACCATCTCTCGACCAAATCGCGCAACGAAGCCTTCCTGCAGCTGTTTGAGGACAGCACGCTTTATGTATGTATGAGATGCGTGATGTTCAATCACATACGGGTTAGTCACGATGGACAGCAGCATATCCCATCCTGTTATACTCTCGTTATGTGCAATCGTGGTAACTATATATCTTACCATATGATATCTGAGCCGACCATACTCACCGTCCCCCAGGAAAGCACGCAGCGCCCGGCTGAATCCATTCATGTCTGATAATTTAAGACATTTCTTAATCCCAGCATTAATGGCATCGAATCTGCTACGTCGTTCGCGATCGGCTTTCCAACCGCGGTGATCTAGCTCGGACTCGTAGTTTGCAATCAAATACTCCAATGCCGCGTTAATAAATGGCAATTGTTCAGGGTCCGCCGCACATCGGCTCAATTGATTGCATGTGCTTTCGATGCTGCTAAACAGCTTAATGCGGTTGGAATACTTATCGCGAAACACACTATTATTCATAGCTTGGCTTGCCAACTTCTCATTGTGATATCCGCTTAAATCCCAGCCCTCGTAATCCATAAGGTATGCTACATAATCATGACGTTTCATCACATGAGCTAAAACACCTGCTTTCCACTCTAGATCAACGTTTGGCAAGCGTTCACACAACCATACAAACTGCTCGAGCAATAACGTATCCCAATCAATCTCTTGTATTTCGGGAATGTAACCGGCTGCCAGTAATACTTCCAACATGGCTTGATTGAATGGGTTATATATCCCACGATAGCGATAATAACCGAGCGTCCTGTGCTTTTTGCTGTACCCAAATCTTCCTAAACCTTGATGAGCATTAGAACAAGGGATGTCCAACTGGCACAAACGCTTAAGTAGAGACAACTTCTCAGCTTCGGTAAAATGGATAGAATTGTATACCATTGGATATAGGAAGGAAAACGCAGGAGTATTTATCTCATCAAGCTCGGCCATGATAAGAGCAATTTCCTCTTCAAACTGACGCAGGGTCGGGAATCCGTGATCATGCAGCACCCATAGCCGACGATAGATATTACCGGGGTTCAGCTGTGACATAACTATTTGTTATTTTTAGAGGAGGCTGATGTGCTTCTGCAATCTTTCAAATTTCTATAGAGTTGATGGTGATGTCGATCCTTTAAAAAACGGAGGGATCATGGAGTTGATTTAGAGCATTGCCGATGTGTATATAAGTCTCAAGCTTTAGGTTTGAAGAGTTGGAAAAAAATGACGACCGACGTCAGTCTTGACGTTAAGATGGAGTTCATAATCGAAGAGCGGCCCAATCTGAAGGAGGCGGATCTGCGTTCAATGGCCCGCATCATCTATCAACATGATAAGACCAAGCTGAATTTTAGCTCGGTAGGTGCGCGAGTTCTGTTGCATAAGCTACCCCCTACGGTCATTAACTCTCTCTACTCCTTTGTCCAGATGAAGGTTGCAAAAGCGTAACTGAGGGTCCAGTATTTCCATTTAACTGGGATGTTGATGCAAACAGCAGGTCTGCTCAACGCCGAATGTATTTCCATTTAACTGGGATGTTGATGCAAACAGCAGGTCTGCTCAACGCCGAATGTATTTCCATTTAACTGGGATGTTGATGCAAACAGCAGGTCTGCTCAACGCCGAATGTATTTCCATTTAACGAAAAAATCGATGCTCAGATAGCCCCAATTGACAGCATACATCATGTTTGCCGACGGCGATGCTCTGCTCGAACTGATTGAGAAGGGCGACAGCATAGGGTTTCACATGCGTGGTGGGTATGTCCATCCCAGTGCTATTTCTCTCGGAGTTAAGTCCGGAGGTGCCGTTAAGCGAGTTGACATTGATGCATTTTTGGCATCATTTCGGCCCAAGAAAGGCGGTGACGACGATGACGAAGAAGACGAAGATGCGTCCGAGAGTGAAGATCCGGAAGGTGTCGACGAGGAATCCCTAGAAGTTCAGCTAGAGGAACCCGAAACCGAGCCAGATTCCGAAGACGTCAAGCCGCTTAAGCTGAAGAAACCAGCTGCTAAGGCACTTCCCGAATCTGACCCCGACGCTGACCCTGAAGCTGACTCCGAAGAAGCTAACGAGTCTGAGGACGAACCCGATGTAAAACAAGTGGTTGGCAGCGCAAGTGACGACGATGACGAAGTCGCGGTAACAGAAGTCGTCGGCGGGGATGATTCCGAGCAAGAGCCAACACCTCGCCGTGTCACATTCGATACCAGCATACCCGTTCGCAACGACAACATCAGCGACGAAGAGTAACGCAGCCTCGGTTTGATTTTTTTCTACTGCGACTTGAGCGAAAAGAACGCCAGAATAGCTCCGCACTATTCAAGCAACGAAGAGCAACGCAGCCTCAGTTTGATTTTTTCTACTGCGACTTGAGCGAAAAGAACGCCCGAATAGCCCCGCCAGGCCGTTAAAAAGACTTTTGACATTTAGAACGTCTACGACATATTATTAGGTCTAGCCGCAAATCGAGTGCAATGGACAATCCCGCTCCACTTATTTCCAACTCGCAAAGCTCGCAAAGCTCGCAAAAAACTAAGGAGGAAGAGCTGAACGAAAACATCCGCCAGTCTATCGAATTGGCCAATGACATCTACAAAGTTGTCATCGATCCCAAATACTTCGCTGCTACCACTGGTCAAACTCGCTATGAGGAACTCAACAAACGCTATCCCACCTTTGCCCAGCATTACCCAGTTTGTCTCCGCATTATGGCACACGATGGCAAGTACAACGAGAAAGCATTCCGACGTTTTCTCGACAAGCAGCGCAAGGATCCTGGCAAAGGCATGGCTGGGTTTATCGAACGCCAAGCCGACTACGCGCGTTTCCTTTACGAGGAAGAAATCAAAGCACGTGGCGGCCACATTAATATCAAACACGCCCAACATATTTGGAACGAGGAGTATCGCGCTCTTAAAAAGTGGACAGACAAGCTCAAGAAAGACGAAGAGGATGCCAAAAGTATGTACGAAGCCGAGCAAAACAAACACGACGAGCAGCGACGCGATGAGTTGCTACGATTCCTGAACGAACAATCGCCGGCCCTGATGAAAGAGGATCCCAAGCCGACCCTTGCCGAAACAGACGAACTGCCCGAAGACCAAGCCAAGAACGCAGCCAGTATTAATGCGATTGCTCCGTCTATTGCTGATTTGGATGACTCAAACATGACCTTTGAGGAGTTACGCGCAGCTTACAAAGACATGCGCTCTTAC
>Ga0247723_1001901_pt1 | contig 11731 bp, 2 predicted proteins | sample MSEWelMarce5H_FC_FD_189079 | JGI IMG/M metagenome (GOLD analysis project Ga0247723, IMG submission 189079) | Subsurface sediment microbial communities from gas well in West Virginia, United States - MSEEL Well Study Marcellus 5H_FC | ecosystem: Environmental > Terrestrial > Deep subsurface > Rock...
AGGCATGATGGTTCCCACAACCACAAAACTGCCTGACCCAAAAGACACTGGTCGTATCCGCCAGATGGCTTTTAACATTAACCCAGATACGGGCAGGCCCGACCCTCTGTATGGCATGCGCGAGATGCCGGTTGTCAAAGTCAGTGATTTTGGAGACAAAACATTTAAAGGCCAGCGCGATCTGTTCTACCAACAGAACCAAAATCAAAACCCGTATCAACTTGGCGTTGGTTCTTTAAACCAGCCACCGCAACAACAGCAACAGCAACAGCCGACCCCTATGGCATCGGGCGGTATTGTGGCTTTGGCTGGCGGTGGCGTAAGCGATGCCGATATCTTTAAATACTTCCAAACTCCCGGTCTTTCGGATGCACAGATTGCTGCTGACATGCAGAAATACCAAGTGTCTGCCGCCGATATTGCACGGGCTACGGGTACACAAAACCAGCAAGCCGATTACGAAAAACGTTTTGTAAATACACTACTAACACCAACTACAGACTCTTCTGAGTTTTTAAAGGCTACCGGTGGGGTCGGTTTGCAAGGGCAAGCATTAACTACTGCTTTGAACAATGCCGGGGTGTCCCAAGGCGCTCAGTACGCTTTGACACAAGGAGCAACAAACGATAAAGGTTTTACCGGCGGCATTATTGATGCAAGCACTGGAAAGCCTGTTGATCTTTACAACCAGCTTGGCTACACCGCTGGCGCACTACCCGGCGATCAAGCGGGCTTAGAAGGTTTGTACGGCAACATTAACTACGTCACAAGCGGGTTACAGAACTTAATCAATACAGGAAAAATGTCTGTAGCCGATGCGCAAAATGCGGCTCTTGCGGAATTGGCTCGAACTAAAGTTAGCGTAGCGGATGTTAAAGCGGCGACAGGTAAAGACTTTGGCAATTTGTTTACGCCAAAAGAAATTATAAAACCCATAACAACAGTAACAGGCACAGGTACAGGCGCCGTTACAGGCGGCACAGGTACAGGCGGCACAGGTACAGGTGGCACAGGTGGCACAAGCGTGATCCCCGGAGGCTTCTACGGCAACGCCACAAACCCCGGCGACATTACAACTAACCCAGACGGTACAGTTACTGTACACCCAAATATTCCATACCGTCCGTATGGCGGTTTCTCCGGCATAGAAGAAGTTAGTGACGCCTATACCAAAGGTGGTGGTAGTCTAGGTTACAAAGCCGCAGTGCCTAAAACTGCGGCTGAACACAACGCTATGTATAACAAGCTAACGGACGACTCGTTGGACGCATATAATTTCCTGATGGGCAAGGGTAAAAACTTAACGCAACGCAAGGCAGAAACAAGAAATAGACCTGTAATGCAGCGGTACGACGAGGCTGTGTTGGGTAGAAAGATTGCAAAACCCGGAGCAAACACCACAACCACTACGAAGTCAGTTGTTGGAGTCCCCGGTAACCCACAGTCTTACTTTAACGAAGCCGAATATCTTGCGGCCAATCCTGATGTTGCTGCCGAGTTGAAATCTGGCAAGTCTAACTTTACGTCTGCATACGAGCACTACTTGATGTACGGTAAAAAAGAAGGCCGTCCGTTTACTGGTGACTACGAAGGCTACACAACTGCCGCAGCTTTGGCTAACGCGGCTGGTGCAGGCGGTGGTGGAGATGGGCCTACAGGCCCCTCTGGTGGCGGTAATCCAAATAGTATTTCTGGATTCACTCCTGCGCCTCCTGACAACAGTATTCCAGATACCTCAATGAGTCCTTCTACTGCAAGCCCTCCCGGGGATGTAGGCGAAAGTGTTAGTGGCGACTACAACAATGGCGGCATGATTGGCTACGCCATGGGTGGCGGTCTTGGCTCTTTGGGTTCTTACTCTGATGGTGGTCGACTGCTCAAAGGCCCCGGCGATGGCGTGTCTGATAGCATCCCCGCAACGATTGGGCGCAACCGTCAACCCGCGCGTCTTGCCGATGGTGAGTTTGTAATCCCCGCACGAATCGTGTCTGAGTTGGGTAACGGCTCCACAGAAGCAGGCGCTAAAAAACTCTACGCCATGATGGATCGTGTGCAACGTGCACGCGGCAAGACCACAGGCAAAAACAAAGTGGCGGCTAACAGCCGCGCTGATAAATATCTTCCCGCGTAAGGAATAGATCATGGCTACAGACGCAGTAAAACCAACACAGTATCAAGAATCGAGTATAGGCTTCGCAGAGGACATTGCTCCCTTTGCAAGAAAACTGCTAGGTACGGCAGAGCTTTACACTGATCTTGAGGAAAACCCGTACCAGCAGTACATGCGGGATCGTCAGGCACAGTTTACGCCTTTGCAACAACAGTCCTTTGAGAACGCAGGACTCATGCAGACCGCCCCTCAGTTGGGTGATGCTACCGCTATGGCAGGCATGGCAGGTCTTGGCGCACTCAATACGCAGTACACGTTTAACCCATATCAGACACAACAGTTCACGGGAACAAACACGCTGCCCGGCTACGATGCAGCCGGTAAGTTTCAACCCGGTACAGGCGCAGTTGGTCAGTACATGTCTCCGTACATGGACACCGTTGTTGCAAGACAGCAATCAGACGCACAGCGACAAGGGGAAATTGCCCGCCAAATGCAAAACGCCCAAGCTGCTCGCTCAGGTGCTTTTGGTGGTAGCGGTAACCTTCTTGCCAATAACCAACTCAACGCTTCTTTGATGCGGCAAAAGGGCGACATCCAAGCCAAAGGACTACAAGATGCTTACGCACAAGCCATGGGACAGTTCAACCAATCCCAAGCACAGAACTTGGCTGGACAACAATTAAACGCACAGCAACAACAGTTTGGCGCGGGTCTTGGACTACAAGGTTTGCAAACAGCCATGACAGGCGCTAAGAGTTTGGCTGATATTGGACAGACACAGTACGGCCAGAACCTCGGACTTTTGGACGTTCAAAACAAGTTTGGTACTCAGCAACAACAGCAAGTTCAGAACGCTTTAAACACAGAGTACCAAGACTTCCTAAACTATCAGAACTACCCGTACAAGCAGATGGGCTTCATGTCTGACATGATCCGTGGTTTGCCTATGTCGCAGTTATCTTCCACAATGTATCAGCAACCTCCATCAATGGTTCAACAAGCTGCCGGTTTGGGTATTACAGGTAAAGCCTTGGGCGTGTTTGCTGAAGGTGGTTCTGTTAACGAGCGTCCTGCTGGTCTGGCAGACTTGGCAATCTATAACATGGCATAAGAGGTAAACATGCTTCAAACACAAAACCCTTACAGCCGTGAACGCATTGATGCTTTGACCACTATGCTGGCGGGTATGGATGCCCGAGGACGGCAAGCCTATGCCGCACAGCACAGAAACGACCCCGCAGTTGTTGCAACTGCAGTACATGTCAACAACATTGTAAAAGCGGCCGAGCGATCTAAAGCGATGCAGGCAGGCGGCCCTATGCCTACTGTTGTAGACCAAAACATTGCAGCAATGACCCCCGCACCAGCGCCAGCGCCTGTTGCGCAAACACAGCTTCCAGAAGATCAAGGTATTGCTCGTATCCCTGCGCCCAACATTCAGAGCATGGCTGATGGCGGTATTGCAGGCTATGGCGACGGTGATGATGTTCCAAGAAAAAATGGCATGGCGCAGGGCGGCATGTACGACTTTGCCCAGCGTAGTGAGCCAGTGGTTCGTATGGCTGGTGGCGGTATGGCGCCGTACATTCCCGGCTATAGAGACACGGGCAAAGTGGTGGACTACCGTCAAGCCATTGTTGATGAGGCGCAACTACAAGGCGTACCTGCGGCTGTGGCGTTACAGATCTCTGGTGTTGAAAGCAACTTTGACCCTAAAGCCAGACCTATTGATCCAAAGACTGGTAAACCACGCTCTTCTGCTACAAGTTTCTTCCAAGTAATAGATGAGACGTTTAAAGGCTTGGGCGGTGATCCTAAGAAGCGTAACGATCCAATGGAAAATATCCGTGTGGGTGTTAAGTATCTTGCACAAAACCAAGCGGCACTGACAAAACAACTTGGACGCCCACCTAAACCACAAGAACTATACGCAACCCATTTCTTGGGTACAGAGACAGGGTCTAAGCTTTTATCTGCTGACCCTAGCACACCTATTAGCGCGTTCTTAGATAAAGCCGATCCTAGAAACAAAGACAAGATTCTTACGGCCAACCCAGAAGTACTAGGCGGTAAGAAGACCGTTGGCGACGTGCTTGCTTGGACGCAAAAGAAGATGGCGCCAGTGTTGACATCGGCTATACCAATCGGTTCTGCTCAAGCAGAAACACTACCAAAAGCGGGCATTACGGATTTAGTTTCTCAGATCCCCGGCTCTAAAGTAGCGCCTCGTGCCCCTGATGAGAAAGATCGTTACATAACTGGTAACCAAGGCGTGATTGGCGCTGGCGAGACGGCCTTGCAGTACCTTACTGGTACGCTGGCTATTCCTACGGCTGGCGGTGCGGCGGCGTTAGAGCAAGTACCTAACATGCTTTCGGGAATCTTTGGTTCCGGTAAAGGTATTGACCGTGCTGAATTGGAGAAGTCTTTCCGTGATAAAGCCGCACAAGTTACGTACGAGCCCCGTACTGTTGGCGGAAGAACAGTATCTGAAAGTACCGCAAAGACATTAGAAGATTTAAAAGTGCCCTCGTACTTGGCGCGTATTGGCTCTGGAGCAAGTGTGAGGCGCCCCTCTGCAGGCGCCGCCGATGTTAAAGCACTGGCCAAAGAAGCTGCTGCAACGGCAGCAGAAAAAACAAAAACTGCTGACACATTGCGTTTACCCCCGCCGTCTGAGCAAGGTATTGCTGGGCTAGCAAAAGGTGCGGAGACCATACTTGTAGACTCTCAGGGCAACGCATTGCCTCCAAAAACGCCTCCTGCGGTGCCTCCCGTAAAAGGCGCTGCACGCGCCGCACAAGAGGGCGAAAGAGTGGCCACAGGCGATCGACTGTTGAATCTGGCTAAAGACAAAGCAGAAGCCGCAGAAGCCAGAAAAGCTGCTGAAGGCTGGGCAAAAGCAGAAGAAGCTACTACAAAAGCAGACGCACAAAACATGTTAGCCGATGAACGTTTTGGGCAAACCAATCGAGCGCAAGGCATCGCCACTCTGACAGGTACTACACCCGCTGCAATATCGGAATCAAATGCGGCTACTACTGCAGCCAACGCAGCGGCAGGAACAATTCCGTTTAAAGGTATTGATGACGCTGAACTTCAGCGTATGCAGGAAGCTAACCAAGCTCCAATGACGCGTGACGACATTGTCAAAGCCGCTGAAGAAGTTACGCCTGCCAAAGAACGCAAGGGCTTTAGCAATGATGATTTGTTAACTTTAGGTTTAAATCTGCTTGCAAGCAAATCTCCAAACTTTATGACTGCGCTTGGTGAAGCCGGATTGGCTACCGTTGCTGGTAAGAAAGAGCGCGAGAAGCTTGAGCGTGAGCAGACTATGATTGACGCTGAGTTGGGCTACAAAAAAGCTAAAGCCAAAGAAGCCGAAGCAAACGCTGCGCTTGTTGAGCGTGGTGGTAAAGAGAAGAATCTAGAGTTGCAAGCTGAGACATTGATACTAGACAATCTTGGTAAGTGGGAAAAGAGCATGGCGGGACAAATGGCGATCATGAACGATCCCAAGGCTAAAGCACGAGAAGAAAATCGTTTACGCACAGCCATCTATGCAAGCTTGGGACTTAAGAATATAATGCCTACAACATCCGCTTCTTCGGGTGTTGGGTTGTCAGCTTCTGACTCCGCACTAATCAATAAATATCTTAGGTAACCGCCATGGAAATCAGCCAAGTCCTTGAAGCCCTCCGCAACGCAGATGCAGCAGGTGATAAGGAGGCGGCAAGGCGGCTAGCCCAGATAGCCCGTCAAATGATGGGCGATGAAGAGGTTGAAAAACCTAAAGCTAAACCCAAAGAAGGCATCGGTGCCGCGGTGGGTAAGGGCCTAGAGTCCTTAATCTCGTCTGGCAAGACTGCAATTGGATCTCTTACTGGATCCCCTGAAGAAGCCGCCAAAGCCGCTTTAGAGCGCGGTGAAGACATTGACAGGCGTTACGCTCAACAAGTTAGCCTTGATAAAGTCAAGGAAGCGTACGAGAAAAGAGGCGTTCTGTCTGCCGCTGGCGAAGCCATTAGCCAAGTTCCTGCGGCTATTGCCGAACAAATTCCCAACATTGCTACTACATTTGGCGGTGCTCGCGCAGGTGCCGCCCTTGGTTCATTTGCTGGCCCTGTTGGTACTGTGGTTGGCGGTATTGGCGGCGCGCTATTGCCGTCTCTTATTCAACAGTTTGGTGGCAACATTGAGCGCCAAGCAGCCGAGCAACAACAACGCGGTGAGCCTCTTACTATTGATCGTGGTGCCGCCGCATTGGCCGCCGCGCCTCAAGCCGCCTTGGATGTAGCCGGTACGTTTATTCCTTTGGGTGGCCGTCTTGTCAGTAAGCTAACCGGTATCCCAGAGAAAGCTTTGTTTGGTAGGACTGCTGAACAAGCATCTAAACTAGCCGATGAAAGACTGCTGGCCACCCTTGCAAAAGGTACGGCCACTGGCGCTCTTGCTGAGATTCCGACTGAGATTACGCAACAGATGTTGCAGCGTGCGCAAGCAGGCTTGTCTTTAACAGACGAGGACGCCCTTAAAGAATATGGCGAAACAGCTTACCAAGTCGGTTTGCTTGCTCCTATTGGTGCAGCCGGTCGTTTTGGGGACAGAGCCGCGGCTCGGGGCGAGCGTGCCCAGCAACAAGAAATAGCACGTCAAGAAGAGCAGATGCGCCAGCTTCAAGAAGAAGAGACGCGAAAGGAACAAGAGCGTATAGCCAAAGAGACGGCCAAGCAAGAAGCTGAAGCCGCTAAACAACAGGCCATTGCCGCCAAAGCAGAAGAAAAGCGTCTAGCCCAAGCTAGGAAGCTAGGCACCCCTGAGTTGTTGGCGCAGATGGGCGACGAGACAGTTGTTGGTAAGTACTCTGAATTACCTGACGCAGAGCGTGCGCGTACTGAACAGCTTAATAGCATAGCCAAGCAGTTGGGCTATACCGATGATGAGATCTCAGGACAGACGCCTGAAGGTCTACAGACCATGTTGCGTGAGCGTGCCACTACGGACTTGGAGCAAGCTAGACGTGTAATCCCAGACTTGCAGAAACAACTGCAAGACGTTAGGGCTAAGCAGGACATGCAGAGAGCGCGAGATAAAGCATTGGCTGACGGCGACTTTGATAAAGCCCAAACACTATCCGCACAATTAGAAAAACTGCAGACTACACCAGCAGGATTTGATCGAATTATCTCACTGTCCAAACAGCTTGAGAAAATGGTGCCGGCAGAAGAAAGCCTCAAAAGTACGCTTAAACAGTTAGACAAACTGTCCCCTGCCGAAGCTGACCTAGGTTCGGTACGCAAAGCGCTGGATAAAGCGTTGGACAACGGCGACTTTGCCAAAGCCCAGACATTAGCCGCACAGTTAGAAAAACTAGAAACTACACAAGCTGGCCTTGGCCGTAAGCTTCCCGGTGAAACGATGCCGCGTAACATCCGTGCACTGCCCACCGAACAGGTGGACATGTTTGGCGCTGACTTCCAAAAAGAGTTGGATCAAAAAGATCGCCAGCAAGCACAGCAAGACATTGAGCAAATCACTGAGAAGCAACCTGAGTCGCAGGTTAGCAGAGACGAAGACCTGTTTACTGCCGAACAAGAATACGAAGAAAGTATTAAAGCTAGAGAAGAGGGTAAAAAAAAGACTCTCACTCCTGAAGAGTATGCAGACTCACTGAGCCGCGGTATTGACCCTGACTTTGTTGGCCCTGAAGCACAAGCAGGCAAAGCTGCACCCAAGGTTCTGTACCGCGAAGTGCCCAAGGAGCGTGCGCCTACCGACGTTAGAACGCTTCTTTCTACACCAGCCGCAGGCAAATTGCCTACTGGCCCTACTGTACGCATACCTTACATCGTTGATGAAAAGGGCGTCAGCCGTGACTTGACAGAGAAAGAAGCCAAGGAACTGCAAGAGCAAGAGCCAAAGGTTGCCAAGACTGGCGTGGACGAAGCAATTGACTCAGGCATTATCAATTCAGAAGTCAAAGACATCCTCGGTCTTAAAGGTCTTAGCAACAGGAAGCTTGACCTCAACGTCATTGAAGACGCAGAGTTTGTCGAAGGTAAGTTGCGTACCAAGCTCAATGACAGCAAACAGAAAGCGCAAGAGCTACTCGATCAGTACATGGCTGATCCGTTTGCCGAAAACAATCTGTACGACACAGAAGGTAACCTGTCAGATAAAGCCAAAGAGATCCTGTGGCGTGACATGCAGGCGCAGGAACTGGAGCGCTTACTCAAGCATATTGAGGAAGGCAAGCGTGGCCGCCGTACTGCGGCTGGAGAAGAACGCCTTGCCGAGAAGGTAATTGCTGCACCAGAACGTAAAGCAACTATTGACACTACGCTGACCCCCATTGAGAAGATGGAAGCCAAAGATGCCAACGAGTTGGCACAGGTCATGGGCGTCAGCGGTGCAGCAGAACTTAAAACTTTAGACAACGAAGCAGTCAGTTCACAGCGCCATACGCTGGAAGCCAAGCGTCAAAAAGAAGCCAAAGACAACGCATACGATCGTTTGCTTGAAGCTCTTGAAGCTCAACGTACATCCAAAGACGCGCCACACAAGTATGACTTAGTCCGTTTGTCTAAGCTGCGTACCGAGTATGTACAAGCGGCATTAAAAGAGGCGGCACATTTGCGTGCGGCTCAGAGACAGTCACCCCTGTCTAGCGCCCAGATTCTGCAAGCTACCAACGACATGTACGGCTCGCTCAAAGAGTTGAGCACTCGGTACGTAGCAAAACCGGTTAAAGAAACCGTTGTCACCAGAGTTAACAAACTGCAAAAGATGCAGGAACAGTTGGCTGAGTTAAGTAAAAAAGATTACGCAAAATCTCCTGCGTTAACGGCAAAACGTGATGCTCTGATAGCTGACATTAACAAGCTAGTTGAAAGCCAGCAAAAGCCGATCCGCAACAAAATTAAAGCTAAGCAACAAGAGTTGGTGCGTTTGCGTGACCAAATGGAGCGCTATCGTAATTCAGAGTTAGAGCCTGCCCGTCAAAAGTGGTTGGCAATGCCAGAAGGCCCAGTTGGTAGCCAAGCATATATTGCCCGTGACCAGATGCAACAGCGCTACTTGTTGCGTAAAAAGAAGTTTGACGGTTTTGCAGAGCACGATTCTAGGGTTACGCAAGACATTACAGACCTGATGAAGCGTTTGGAAGAGCCTAGGTTTACCAAAGGCAGAAAAGAAAAAGACGTACGTCCCACAAGTCAGCGCCCATTTGCTGATCGCAAGAAAGCGGTTGAGACAATTAAAGAACAGTTGGAGACTGCTGAAGCGGCTCTGTTGGCTAAGCCCGAGCGAAAGCGTGTGGAAGTGTCTGAGATTGAGCGCCGTCAGGGATTGCTGGCGCAGATCAAAGAAAAACAAGATCAGCTTGATGCGTTGAAAAACAAGCAAGGTGAAAACGAAGCCCGTGAAAAGCTGGCAAAAGAAATTGCGGCACTAAAGGCACGCTACAAAAAGCAAGAGACAGAACTTGCCACACGTCAAAAAGCGCCTGAGATTCCTACCAATTTCAAAGAACGACGCGACGAAGCCGCTGAACTGGAGACTCAGATCAAGGAAGCGTTTGCCGCCAAGGATTACGATAAGACAGCCAAACTGCTTGCTCGTATGCAGCAGTTGGATTTGGGCGAAGACTTAGCGTCTGAGCTTGGCACTGATCTTGAGTACAACCAGCGGGTGCTGGAGCGTGCCATTAGAGACACGCAAGGCGAACTTGACGCTCTCGTGGGTATTGCCCCCGGCAAAGAAGTTAAAGTTGGTGCAAAAGTCCCTCGCCGTGGTTTGTCTGAAGAGCAGCAACAGGAACTCAAACGGCTTAACAAGCGCATGGAAGCGCTACAGAAGAGCCTTGCACAGAACCAAGCATCGCTTGACGACATTGGACTCTTTGCCGCAAAGGGTGTCGATACTACAACAGAAGATTTATTTGCCCCTACAGCAGAGCAAGGCGTTATCTTCGAGACGCCCGAACAGTTCTTGGGTTCTTCCAAGTACGGCAAGATTGCCAAGTTGCGTAAAGAAGCTAACCGCCTTACCAGCATCATGCCTGTGCGGTTTGAAGACTTGCAGAAAGCGCGTACTGATTATGTGACTGCCCTTGGCGCATTGGAAAATTTACGCAAACGACCTGAATCTACGCAGTTTAATTACTACGGTGAGTTGTCAGGCCAGTATAAGTTTCAAGCAGACAAGATGCGCGAAAAGGCGCTTGAAACTAGAGCGCAATATCTTTCGTCAAAAAATGAGTTGTTAGAACTTAAGGCAAATTTATATAAAGCAGAGTCCAAACGTTTACAAGAGCGTTCTGATTTTTACGAAAAACTGTCTACAGAAGCTAAGCTGCTTGATATAAGCAAATACTCCGAAGACCTTCAACCGCTTGTATTAGAAGCCAAGGCGCTTGGTTTAGACATTGAAAACGAAAGCCGTGAAATTGGCTTGTCGATGGCGCAGAAGAACGTTGATCGTTTAAAAACTGCTATGACTGACATGGATGAGTTAGCTCGTAAAAACGGCACGACCGAACCAATAGTCAAAGAAAAACCAGCGGACATTCCCAAAGGTGACGAATTCCAAGCAAGACTTGGTGCGGTTAATAAACAGCTTGCGGCTTTGCGCAAACTTACAAAAGGCGAAGCAACTTTTGAACTGCGAAGTTTAGAATCTTACAGGGCTGCGCTACTCACTGAGCAGTTTATGCGCACGGCTGAAGGCCGTCTTGTGCAACTCCGTGAAAGTTTCATGGAAGAGTACAGCACTGATGTTAATCCAGCAGAGCCATTTAAAACGGCTTTGGGGCGTGCTAGAGAACGCGCAAGAGAGTTAGAAGCAGAACAAACACAAGAAAAAGCAGACCTAATTGCTTCTTTGCGGGAGAACCGTGGAGAAGTGTTTGACGCTATTAACCGGATGTCTAGGGCTACGCCCCCGACAAACAAGCAAGCGTTTATTGACTTTAACATGGACTTGTATGAGTTGCGTGAGCAACTGGCGTCTATTGATGAGAGCATTAAAGAAGCTGAAAGCAAAGTCATTGAGGTTACAGAAGCCGAAGTTGAAATGTTTCGCCGCGCTGACAGCGCACTGCAAGATGCATGGGCAAAACTCAAAGCTGCTGAGAAAGCGCTTACATACAAAGATGAAAAGAAAACAGCCGATTTAGCCAAGCGCCGTAGCGCACTTATTTTGTCTCAGCAAGCTGTAGACAACGCCAAAGAAGCCGCGCGTATAAGCGCCAAAGCCCAACAAGAGCGCATCCAAACAGGCGCAGGTATACCTAGCACCAAGGTCACCCGCGTCAAAGCTTTGAGCGAAGAAGGCCGCAAGGCGGCTTACGCTTCTGGTAGGTTTGGCGTGTCTCGTGAAGTTCAGACTATGAACGCTGGCTGGACTGTGGAATACACAACAGACGGCCCCGTTTTTAATTACAACCCTAAAGACGACTCAGAAGCTACGGCTGCGGACAAAAAACGTAAGAACGTTACGGCTAAGAAAGCGTACGACTCGCTTAAGAAGGCCCGCAAAGCGTACAGAAATGCGCTCACAACTCTTGACCAACGCCGTATTGACGTAGCCAAAGAGAAGCTGGATGCCCAAGAACTCTTC
>Ga0247723_1001903_pt1 | contig 11719 bp, 12 predicted proteins | sample MSEWelMarce5H_FC_FD_189079 | JGI IMG/M metagenome (GOLD analysis project Ga0247723, IMG submission 189079) | Subsurface sediment microbial communities from gas well in West Virginia, United States - MSEEL Well Study Marcellus 5H_FC | ecosystem: Environmental > Terrestrial > Deep subsurface >...
TGAAGCAGTTATGGCCAGAGATCAGGCATTCTCACAGAATGGGTACACGGTGAATCATGGCAAAGGCGAAAGACCCGCGACTGACTAGGGCTGGAGTATCTGGGTATAACAAGCCCAAGAAGACCCCTAACCATCCAACTAAATCCCACGTTGTTGTCGCCAAGTCTGGGGATGAAATCAAAACAATTCGATTCGGTCAGCAGGGTGTTGTGGGAGCTGGCAAGGCACCGAAAACCGCAGGCGAGAAGGCCAGACGCGCTTCCTACTATGCAAGGCATAATGCGCAGGATTCCTCCCCTGACAAACTTTCTGCTCGGTACTGGAGTCATAAAACTAAGTGGTGACACAGATTTGGGTAAAGCCCAGTGGTGTTGAAATGTCGATCAACCCCGAAAATATTGAGTTAGCAAAATCACTCGGCTGGGTGCCGAAAGATCAAGTACCCATTGTCGAGGAAGTGGTAGAATTACCGAAGCGCAGGGGCAGGCCGCCCAAAATCAAAGAGGCTTGAAATGGCTACGGTTGCACAGGTTGCGAAGGCATCGCTCCAACGAATTCTGGTACAAGCGTCTGAGGCTCCTCTGGAGGCAGACGAGTATCAGGATTTCATCTTCGCAATGAACAACTATATGCTCGCGCTGGATGCGTCAGGTGTGCATTTGGGATACACGCAAGTATCTAACCTTGGTGATCTGGTTACAGTCCCTGTTGGCGCTCTTCGTGGAATGATTGCGAATCTCGCTATCGAAGTGGCTCCCGATTACGGTGGGGTGGTAACTGACGCACTTGTCCTACAGGCCAGAGAAGGTCTGCAAGCGATGAGGATGCTCGGTCAAACTATCGGCGCAACCCGCAACCCTTCGACGCTTCCCATTGGTTCTGGCAATACAGATACTGGCTACGGCTGGACTTGGAATTTCTATCCTGACAGCGAAGAGTCTATCTTGGCTGAAACGATTGGCTCGATATCTCTGGAGAATCAGACCAATGTATGACCGGGCGTATGGCGTAAAGCAATCTGACTTCACCGCGCAGACTTCGATAATCTCAGGCTCGTTTCTGGGGTTCTTTGCGAATGGCTACAACTACAAGATTAGCTACGACAATTTCCTCGGTGGACTCGGTGTAACGGGTTCCATTGCTCAGGATGGTGCATCGACTGGTACTCCGGTTCTCGACATTCAGGGTACTGTTAACTTGATCCGAAACATTGAAGACGGATCGGGTATTGTTACTAACGTCTCCCCCGAAAACGGCATCACGATAGCCCACAACTTCACTGTCAACACCGCCGGTCAACCGTTGATGCAGGACATTGCTGCGGCGAGTCCGATGTTCGTTTCATTGGTAGGTGGTACTGGTATTTCATGTACTACGGTGGGCGACACGATTGAGATTGCTTCCACTGATGCTGCTTCGTATGCCTCTGTCTCAATGGCTGGAAACGCTACTGCAACGACTATTGCGTCCACGGCGACCCCGGTGAAGGCGGCAGGTACGTTTGTGGTTGGCGATGTATCTACAGGCTGGACGGCTGCAACCAATGGCCGGATTACGTTCACAGGGCAGGCCAGTAGACATATTGTTAACGCTCTTGCGACTCTGGATGTGGTGTCGGGTACTAACCACAAAATCTCACTGTTCATCGCTAAGAACGGTACGGTGATTTCCACCAAGATGACCGACACGATTTCTTCTGGTGGCCCAAGAGCGATTGCGACTTTCGTGAATCTAATCCTGAACCAGAACGATTACCTTGAGATATTTGTCAGAAACGAATCCACAACGGATGGTGTTATTGCTGTCAACGCAGTCTTGAGCGCACTCTAATGCCGATAGTCACTCTCCCCATCACTAACGGGTTCTATGTAAGTAACTCCCTGCCCATCTCGGCGCAAGAGTGTACTAACTGGTATACCGTGGTTGAGAGTGCTCCTTCATTGGCTCCAGAAACGCTCAGGGGAACGCCGGGGATCGAACAGGTAGAAACATCAGGGACTATCTTGCAAGCGAACAGGGGCGCTCACACGATGGCTGGTGTGGCCTACTTTGTGAACGGAACTAAACTTTACCAATTAGACCAGACCCAAGTTATTCCGACCGAGGTTTATGATCTGGTAGAACTGGGTACTGTGGCAGGTACTGCACGTTGTTCTATGGCCGATAACGGGACGCAACTATTGGTCCTTGTTCCTGGTGGCAATGGGTACATCTACAACCATGTAACAGATACGTTTACCCAGATCACAGATTTAGACTTTACCGCTAACGGTAATCCTCAGTTTGTAGTGTTCATTGACGGCTACTTTGTCGTCACTACTGATACGAAGAAGTTCATAGTTTCAGCAATCAACGATGGACTTAGCTGGAATGCCTTGGACTACGGAACGGCTGAATCTGACCCTGATAACATCGTTGCTCCCATAGTATTCAAGAACCAGTTATTCATTTCGGGAAGTCAAACCTTCGAGGCTTTCCAGAATATCGGTGGATCAGACTTCCCCTTCCAGAGATCGGGATTGTTCTTGGATAAAGGTGTGTTCTCTCCCTATTCACTGATTAACACTCAAGACACGTTCATGTGGGTGGGTGGTGGGCAGAATGAATCCCCTTCCATCTGGGCGTTTGCTGGTAACTCGACTCAAAAGATTTCCACTGTTGCGATAGACTTCATTCTTAAAACACTCACCAACGATCAACTGGCGAATGTGTATTCGTGGACGTACTCACAGAATGGTTCGTACTTTGTAGCTTTTGCGCTACCGAATTCGACTCTGGTTTATGACCATGCCTCTAAACGCTGGCACGAAAGAAAGTCCTACATTGAAGGTGAACAGGTAGGCTATAGGGTTTCCGGTCTGACCCAGGCGTATAACCATATCTTCTGCGGTGATCTGATTGACGGGCGTATTGGTAAGCTGAATCCTGATCTGTTCACTGAATACACTGGAAACATCATTCGGACAGTTGCTACCCAGCCTTTCCAGAACAACACTCAATCCATATTCGTTCCATCCATTGAACTCACGGTTGAATCAGGTGTGGGTAATGCGGAATCTGTTAATCCCTTGATCGCAATGGATCGGAGTGTTGATGGAAAAACCTGGTCAGATCAGAGAACGCGAGAACTAGGAAAGGTGGGTCAGTACAACCGTAGAGCGATCTGGCGCAGGAATGGTCGGGCTTCCAGATTCGAGGTGTTTAGATTCACCCTGTCCGACCCTGTTAAACCTGTCATTATTCAGTTGAACGCAGACATCTTGCCGGGGACGAAATGACCGGGCCTAGACTCAACGCTGCCAACCCTATTGTCGAACAAAACGGCACTATGTCGCAGCAGTTTAGAACATGGACTTTGGACGCTTCATTGAGTATTCCGATCATCGGAACAGGGTCTCCAGAGGGCGCAGTAACAGCTAGGCAATACAGTTTATACATTGATTCCACCGGGGCTGCTGGGTCTATCGAGTACAGGAAGATGCTTCCTGATATTGGCGGGGATGTGACGCAAGGATGGAAATTAGTGTAAGAGCGTGTGATGACGTTGAGGCTTTGGAGTATCTCCGAGACCCGTCTGTCATCAAGTTGCTAAGTGTAGACCCACAAGGAATCGGATTAGACTGGATCACGCTTGTCATGGACGAGAAACTTCTGGTGGTAGCAAAGCCAGAAGGTAGTGAGTTAGAGATTCATGTAGCGTGTAGGTTTCGAGATCGTGGCGCAGTCCGCGAAACAATGAAACAAGGGCTTGAATGGTTGCATGGTCAGGGCTTTTCAAAGGTGTGGACTACTGCACCGGATGAGAGAAAAGCTCTTGGAAAAATGTTAGAATTTCTGCAATTCCGCAAGGTCGGAGAGAGGTGGGAACATGGGTATTAGTGCTGCTGTTTTGGGTGTTGGCAACGCCATTGCTGGCATGAGTGCTGGAAAGGCTGCGGCTGCTGGTGCTGCTGCATCTCTTGCTGGTAGCGCAATGGATCGACGCGCGCAGGGTAAAGCGGTAAATCAGGCTAACGAAGTTACTGCGGCTCGAACACAGGCAGGGCTTGAGGCGCTTCGTCCTGCTTTTGAGGCGTCCCAGAATGTACGCCGTGAAGCTCTCGGCATGGGCAATCAGATGCGTCAGCAGGGAATGCAGCAAGGTCTCGGCATGATCGGTCAGTTGTACGGCCCTACTGCTAACCTACAGCAACAGGGTAATCTCGCAGCTCAGAGAATGATGCTTGCCGGTCTTCCCATGCAGAGGGCCGCAATTCTCGGTGGCAAGATTGATTACAGCCAGCTTCAGCCTCAGACGATTAACTACGATCCCAATATGCTTGCGGGTATTTTCGGACAGGCTCAGTTGCCGCAGGGTGATGTGACCTATTCCCCCTTCCCGACTGCTCAGGCGATGAGGTAATCACATGGCGACCCCTGCCGAACAGTTTGCTGCTCAACCCGTTGATGCGCAGATGAATCAGATCAGGCTTTGGTTTCAGCAGAATCCAAATGCCAGTGAAACCCAGATTCAGAGCGCAATGAATCAATATGGAGTTGCCCCTAAAACGGTTGCTCTGGCGATGGGTAACACTAGGTTGCCGAATGCTCCAGCCTCGATTCAGGTAGCTCAATATCAAAACATCACTGGCAACAGGTCGGACATTAACGACATTAACCGGGCGATTGTAGCTAGGAATCTCGGTGTATCTGCTGATGAATTATCCGGTATTGGCGGGATGGATTTGGCTCAAGCTCAAGCTCTCACCGGTCGGGCAGCAGAACAGAATGCACAAAAGGGACAGGTTAGTCAGGATCAGATCAGGGCATTCATAGCAGCCAATCCGAATCAGTCTGACCAGCAAATTGCTGCCATGATGACTGAATATGGGGTGACTCCACTTCAGCTTTCTCAAGCTACTGGCGTGGATGTTGGCACGATTCAGGCGCGACTTGGCAGTGCTGTTCAGGCTGGTGCAGAGAATATCCCAACAGGTCAGGCCGGGTTTGAGCAGGCTCTTACGTCTGGCCTAGCAAATGCAACTGGAACGCTTCAGGGCGCTGAGACTAGAGCAAGAGCTGATCTGACTCCAGCAATGGAAGAAGTTGCCAAACTCTATGGCTTGAATGTCGATGATCTTAGATCGGCAGGACAAGTAGCGCGTGGAGACATAGAACGCACCTACGGGCAAGCTGGGCAACTGTTCACCCCTTACCAGCAGGCTGGAACCACGGCTCTCCAGAAGCAACTGGCGCTGTCTGGTGCGCTTGGTCAGGATGCGTTTAATCAAGCGTATCAGGAAAGCCCGTATGTACAATTCCTCCGTGAACAGGGTGAAAGGTCTACTCTATCGGGTGCTGCTGCAACTGGCGGTCTGGGTGGTGGTCGAGTACAGCAGGAACTTGTCCGCTTTGGTCAGGGTCTGGCTGGTCAGGGATTACAGCAGCAGATACAGAATCTTTCTGGACTATCTGGACAGGGTTTGCAGGCAGCAGGTTCGGGTGCCAACATTCTCACTGGAATGGGTACTAACCTGTCCAACCTCGGTACAGGTACTGCCCAGAACATTGCAGGTCAGCGTCAGGGACTGGCAGGTGAGAGAAGCCAGTATGGTGCTAATCTAGCTAATCTTGCGACTTCGACTGGTGCCAGCATTGCTAACCTTCAAGCTCAGGCTGCACAGAACGTAGCAAACCAAAGAGCGAGAGCAGGTGAATTGCTGGCGGCTCAGATTAGCGGGGCAACAACAGGTATTGCTGATCTTGCAAATGCTCAAGGGACTAACTTTGCCAACCTCTTGAGTCAGTACGGCACTGCTGGTTTGAATCTGTCTCAGAACGCAATCAACCAACAGATCACAGCACAACAGCAAGCAGCAGCAGATGAAGCTACAGCGCAGCAGAACTACGGCATCAACACGGCACAAGCTCTGAGTGGTCAGCCTTTCACCCAGCAGCAGCCGTTTAGCTATGGTCAGGCGGTTGGTAATGCACTGAACGCTGGTGCTTTGGGTTATGAGCTTGGTGGTGGTGGCCGACCTGCTGGAAGCCAATATTCTCGCCCAACGCAACTCCCTCAGGGTGCGCAGGTGCAGCCGATTCCGGGCGCAGCTAACGCTTATTCTCAATATCTCGCAAGAACATACGGGTAAAAAACATGGCCCAAGATATCGGTTTGTTGCTTCGCGGTCTCGGTGCCGCAGTCTCCAATCAGGTTCCGCAGTTTCGCCAGCAGATGGCACAGGAACAGCAAGACAGGATGCGCCAGCAAGAGTTCCAAGCCCAGCAGGATTTGCGTGGCCGACAGATAGCCGGTGAGCAGTATGACATGGCAGAAAAAATTCGTATCGCGGGCGGTCAAGATGCTTTTGCGCTGACGAATCTTTTAGATCCAAAAAACATGAATCTTGAAGCTGCGATGGGTTTAGTAGAAGACAGGCTTGGATCGATTGAACTGGCCGAAAAGCAGGGCATAAGGATGCAGGGAGACCCTACCCGAGCCATATATGCCGATATGCAGAAGGCCCTGCTTGGTGACACGGCCGCGCTTCAGAGAGTAAGAAACGTGGCGGGCGTATACACTGCGCAAGCTGTTGCCCGTGGCGATGTAAAGCTGCCAGAAGCTGTTGCTCCCAAGGCACTTTCTGAAGCTAACATTATACAGACCGCTGACGGGCCAATTGCTGTACTGCAGCAGTCTGATGGCACATTTAGGCGGGTTCCATTGGACTATACGCCTGCTGCACAACCGGAAGGCTCTGTAAGAGAACGGGAGGCTAGAATAAAAGAATACATGGATCTTGGGATGTCTCGCCCTCAGGCCATTGAAAGGCTTGATGCGCAATATATGACCGATCCAGTAACTGGCAACCTTATCGCTATTAACAGAGCTACCGGACAAGCTACTATTCCAGAAGTTAGAACCGCAGCTCCTCCTGCTCGCATTCCGGCTCCTCCCAGTGTCACCGAGGAACAACTGGCATTTGATCCCGGCAAAGGCACCGGCTTGGCTGCATCGTTTCTTGGCTTGTGGAACAGCACTGTTGGTCAGGCTCCATTTGCCCGAACCTTTATGGGAGCTGAAACTGCGGCCCAGCAACTTACGTTTTTGGAAAGAGACGCCATCAAGTCAATGGCCACTTCTGATCGGCCGCCAGTTATTGAGCAGGAGCGTATTTTGCAAGCCCTGCCACAAGCTATGGATTGGGCTGAAAACCCTGCAACTGCCAGATCCAAGCTAATGTCGTTTATTGATTTGATGACAACGCAATACGTTGATGATCTGCGATACTCGCAGAACCAGAGAATGCCAAAAGATGTGAGGGAATCATCTGCCGAAAGAGCGAGAGCTGTTGAGGCTCTTATTGGAAGGGTACTGACGCCAGAAGCGGGTAAGGCGATGTTTGATTCACTTCGATCTGTTGAGCAAAGTACGCAATCGATTCAGCAGGCTACGCCAGAGCAACTGCAAGCCATTGACCCAAGCACCTTAGATGACGCAGCTTTGGACGCATACATAGAGAGGTTGAAACGTGGCTGAGAATGCACAGAGACTACTGCAACTAGCGGAAGCAGAGCGTGAACGCAGGCGCAGGCAGGCACAGCGGCAGCTTGCTAATCAGCAGCAGGCCGCACAGCCTCCTCAACCGGGTATGCGAGAACAGATCGGAGAATTTACAGCAGGCGTCGCTCGCCCTCTAGCTGGGATGGTTGACTTTGCTATGTCTCCGGTCGCAGCAGGATATGAGGCTGTTACTGGTCAACCAGCAAGGGGCTTGTCTACTAATATTCCGCAAGCAGGGGCCTACACAGGCGAGAGGGGCAATCTTGCTGCTGCTGGTGAATACATAGGTATGGCATTACCTGCAGCTATGGGTATTCCGGCACTTGGTTCTGTAACGCCGCAGATTGGCTCGGGAGTGGTTAGGACGTTTCTGGACAACATCACTCGCACAGTAATGGCGCAGCCAAAAACATATTTTGCTGGAGAGATGGCAAGTGCAGCAGGCGCTGGGATGGCTGGAGAAGCTGCAAGGCAAGGTGGGGCTGGGCCTGTAGGACAAATAGGGGCCGAATTCGCTGGCTCTATGGCGGGCGGCATACCAACAATGATCCCTGCAGGTTTTCGAGCTGGACGCGAAGCTGTTTTGTCTAATCTCGCTCCCATGACCACAGAAGGCGGCACGATTAGGGCAGCAAGACAAGTTCAGCAAAGAGCTGGTGGAGCTGAACGTGCTGCGACAATGGCAGAAGAATTGCAAAGCATTCCTAGTGGAGTTACCCCTGCACAATGGATTGGTGACGAACGGTTAATGGCACAAGAGGCTAGGCTGCTCGCTGACAACCCAGAAATGTCCGCACAAGTTAAAGCTGATCTGCAAGATGCTAGGTTAGCGGCTCAAGAATCACTGCGCGACTCTATGGGCAGGACTCGCAGCCGACAAGATTGGGAACGCTCGGTGCTTGAAAGAGTTGCCCCACAAGGAACCAGAATCCAGCCGGGAATGTCTGATGAAATGCTGGAGCAGACATATCAATCCTTTAAACCATTGTATGATTCCGCAAAAGGATTTCAGGTCAACATCCCAAACGCTACAGCCTCGATGCAGGGGTTGCTCTCTGCAGGTCAGCTAGGGCGCAATGACCCCGGATTAAAGCGGCTGTTGGATGTGTCTGCATTTGATGATGCGGTGATGGCTACCGATGAGAGCAGGCAGCAAGTGTCACGATGGCTTAATAATCAATACACTGCTTACCGTCGTTTTGTGCAAAATGAAACAATCCCTAGCGATGCGCTGATAGATTTGAGATCAACCATCCGTGATGAAAGGAGGCTGCAAGAAAGGCGTGGCAACATGGAGCGCGCAGACTTGCTTGGTAGTGCAGAGGCGAACATCACTAATACCTTGATTAACGGCCTGCCTGCAGAATCTGCACAAACCCTTCGTGCCGCTGACTCGCAGTATCGCAAATACAAGGTGGTCGAGAATGCTATCTACAATGCCGGGGATATCCCGCTGTCTGCTGACCAGCTTTCCCAAGCAATCCGCACAAGCGGTCTGACTACGCCTGCTAGGTATGCTCGCGGTGTTGATCCTGTTACTCAAGAGTTGAGAATCGCAGCAATGGGTGGCCGGAGTACAGAGGAAGTGCTTGGAGACCCTAGACGGGCTGCTATGTTTGTGCGCGGTCTGGACGATGAAGGCAAGCGAGCTGTACAGGCTGACTTTATCAATACGCTGTATAATCGTTCCAAGGAACGGGCTGTGGGCGCAACTGAAGGCGGTGTACCGTTTATTTCTGGTCAGCAGCTAATCAAAGACATTGCTGAAAACAAGCAAGTTATGGCAAGGCTTGGTATGTCTCAGGGAGACATTAGCCGAGTTGAGAACATAGCTAGAGAAATTGTTAGAATGGAGCGCAGGCCACCAGCAGCAGTTAATCAATTGTTTGAAGACGGCCCAGCATCTTTGCTACAACTTGGAGCTGCTTTAATTGGTGCCAAGTCGGGTCAACGCATGGCGGGCAGGGGTATGGGATCGAGCTTAGTGTTGGCACAGTTTATGTCCAACCGAGCTAGAAGAACGCTTGCAAATTTGACGTCTGATGAAGCTGAACGATTGATGACGGACGCAGCAACCGATCCAAAATTGTATAAAGCATTGCTGACCAAAGAGTTGATCGAGCCTAATCGTGATCGGCAGTCTGCTCAATATCTGGAGTCATGGCTGCTGTCTTCGGCGTATAATCAGTCACAGGAGAATCAATAATGGCTCGCTTCGGTTCGCTGGATACACAATACTTTGACGATGCTGGCAATCCGCTAGTCAATGGCAAGGTCTACTTTTACGAGACGGGAACCACGACTCCTAAAAACACCTATGCCGACATCAACTACAACATCCCAAACGCCAACCCGGTAATCCTCACTGCCGCTGGTCGTCAGCCTAACATCTTCTTCGATGGTGTAGCGAAAGCCATCCTCACGAAGTCAGACGATACTCAAGTTCTTGTCAGAGACCCGGTAGGTGATACTGCATCGACCTTTGGTAACGCTTGGATCGCCTCGAAGGATTACAACGCTAACGATGTGGTGCAGGGTTCGGATGGTCAGTTTTATGTATCGCTTATCAACGGCAACGTTAATAACAATCCTGTATCTACAACGGGTTCGTGGACGTTCCTGTACTCTGTAGAGTGGAATGCAGGGACTACTTATAAACTTGGCTCGGTAGTAACTTATCAAACTATTGTTTACCAGTCTCTTCAAAATGCTAACCTAAACCAGAATCCCTTAAGCGCCCCGAGTTTCTGGGTTCCGATCCAATTGGTCTGGAATTCGACCTCTACCTATGCGATTAACGCGAACGTAGTCGGAACTGATGGCGTTTTGTATACGTCTCTTCAAAATGCTAATACTGGTAATGTCCCGGCTAGTTCTCCGTCATGGTGGGTGGGTAGTTCTGCTGCTGCTGCTGCTAGTGCTTCGGCTGCTGCGACTTCTGCTAGTAATGCTGCATCAAGTGCAAGTGCTGCATCTACTTCAGCAGGTAATGCGGCAACGTCTGAGAGCAATGCTGCTGCCTCTGCTGCGACTGCATCGACTCAAGCTACCAATGCTTCCAACTACGCTACTGCGGCGTCTACAAGCGCAACCAATGCTGCTAACTCGGCAAGTGCTTCAGCGACTAGTGCAAGTAATGCTGCGGCTAGTTATGACCTGTTTGACGACCGTTATCTGGGTGCGAAGGCGAGTGACCCTTCTGTCGACAATGATGGGAATCCACTTGTTACTGGTGCGATGTATTTCAACACCACTACCAACTCAACACGGATTTACAACGGCACTGGCTGGCAGGATACGGCAGCGATTGCGACCAGTATCAACCTTGCGACTCAGGTAACAGGTACTCTTGCTATTGCCAACGGCGGTACTGGATTGACCACTCTTGGAACGGCTGGACAGGCTCTAATAGTTAATTCTGGCGGCACTGCATTACAATATGGAAGCGCAGGTGTATCAACAGGCAAAGCCATTGCGATGGCGATGATTTTCGGATTCTAGGAGCTAATCAATGGCTAACCCAAACATAGTTAACGTAGCGGCAATCTACGGCAATACCAGCACCACCTCACTGAGCACGACCAGCGCGACTAGCATCGTGTCCAACGCTGCATCCAGCGGTAAAGTGTTCAAGATCAACTCCATCGTTGTGGCAAACATCGACGGCACCAACGCGGCAGACATCACGATCAACCTGTACAGCGCGGCGTCTTTGGGCGGTACGGCAACGGCGATTGCTTCAACGATCTCGGTGCCTGCTGATGCAACGCTCATCGTGACGGACAAGACGACCACCTTTTACCTGCTGGAAGACAAGTCCATCGGTGCTATTGCTGGCGCAGCCAACGACCTCGTGGTCACAGCGAGCTGGGAAGAAATCAACGCCTGATAGGAGTATCCCATGTCAATGCGATACAAGGGCGGGATTATATCCGCTACGCCACCGTCTTCTGCTGTATCCGCAGCGCGCGGAGTTTGGACGCTTGAGCAGCAGTTACAAGCTACAGCTGCTGGTGTTTGGCCTATTCCCGGCGCGGGGCAGCAAGCGTATACCACTGCAGGCACATACACATGGGTCGCTCCTGCTGGGGTAACATCTGTCTCTATTATTGCTGTTGGTGGTGGAGGAGCAAGCGGCACCGTAGGCACAGGTGGTGGCGGTGGTGGGGCGGGAGG
>Ga0247723_1001904_pt1 | contig 11713 bp, 9 predicted proteins | sample MSEWelMarce5H_FC_FD_189079 | JGI IMG/M metagenome (GOLD analysis project Ga0247723, IMG submission 189079) | Subsurface sediment microbial communities from gas well in West Virginia, United States - MSEEL Well Study Marcellus 5H_FC | ecosystem: Environmental > Terrestrial > Deep subsurface > Rock...
GAATATAAAGAAGAAGTAATTTTACCAACCAAGGAGAATAGATATGGCACCAAAGAAGTTAAACAAGCCAAAGGGAGCCTTCCCAAAGGTTGGTGGTGTTGCTGGAGTTAAGTTTAACGGCAAGACAAAAGGCGAAAAGTTTGAAAACTTTATCGTTAATACAGCAGAAACAACAGAGACACGTAAGGAAAGATTTGAAAATCCTTCACGTCTTTATGCCGCTGCACGTAAGTTAGGTATTCCTGAAAAGGCAGTAAAAAAGCAAATTGATGACCTAGCCAAATTCCAAGCAAAGTATGGCGCTGGCGTTGAGAAGAAGACTTCCAAGATGGAAATGGAAGATATGATGCGACGTTCCAAGGCTAATGCTGCTGCTAAGAAGAAGGCTGTAGTAAAGAAGGCAACATCTATTAAACCATTAAAGCAATCATCTGACAAGGCTGCAAAACGCGGATTAGCAAAAGGTAAGCCTATTAAGCCAATGATTAAGAAACTTAAAGATTCATCTGACAAAGCTGCAAAAAAGAAGCGCTAGTTTTACCCCACGTTATTAGGAGTTACATTGTTATCAGTCAAAGAAGTTGACGCGAAGTTATCGCGCCTGCGTACGCGCTCAGCAGCGCGTGACCAGCGTATGCGCGATGTGCTTTCGGTACGTCAAGGAGATATCTCAAAGGTATTTCCTTCGATGTTCTCAGAGGACTATCCAAAGCCTCTCGTTGCCAACTTCATTGACGTAGCAGCACGTGATCTAGCAGAAGCTATGGCCCCACTGCCATCCTTTAACTGTTCGGCAACCAATATGGTTTCTGATACAGCACGTAAGGCTGCAGATACTCGTACACGCATTGCTAACTTCTATACTTCAAACTCTGATCTACAACTACAGATGTACACAGCAGCCGATTGGTATAACACCTACGGTATGTGTATCGGTATGGTTGAGATGGATTACGATGATAACAATCCTCGCCTTCGTATGCTTAACCCATTTGGTGTTTATCCAGAGTTAGACCGTTATGGCAGAACCTTATCTGTTACTCAGGTTATTGTTACAGATGCTGAATCCCTTGCATCACAATATCCAGAGTTCTACGATCAGATTCTAGGTCGTAACCAGTATCAATTATCTTCTCCTTATGTATCAATGGTTCGATATCACGACAAAGATCAAGACCTGCTATACCTTCCTGAGCGTAAGAACTTAGTTCTATCCTCAACACCAAACATTCTTGGTAAGTGTATGGCACGTACTGTTATGCGTTCCTCCTTAGATGGCGAAGCACGCGGTCAGTTTGATGATGTACTCTCAGTCCAACTGGCTCGTGCTCGCTTTGCTATCTTGCAAATCCAAGCTGCTGAAAAGTCTATCCAAGCACCTATTGCTATCCCACAAGATGTGCAAGAGTTGGCACTTGGACCAGATGCAATTATGCGTTCTGCTAATCCACAAGGAATCCGTCGTGTACCACTAGAACTACCACCTGGAGTCTTTACAGAATCAGGTGTATTAGAGCGTGAACTTCGCCTCGGTGCTCGCTACCCAGAGTCTCGTTCAGGTGAAATGAGCGCCTCTGTTATCACAGGTCGTGGAGTACAAGCTCTACAGGCAGGCTTTGATACACAGATTAAGGCAGCACAAGCACAGTTTGCTCGACTATTTACAGAACTTATCTCACTCTGCTTTGAAGCAGATGAGAAAGTATTCGGCGGTATCCCAAAAACTATTAAGGGATCTGACGATGGAACACCATATGTACTCAAGTACATCCCATCACGCGATATTAAGGGTGAGTATGGCGTAGATGTCCGTTACGGAATTATGTCTGGTATGGATCCTAACCGTGCCATTATTGCTTTGCTACAAATGCGTTCAGATAAACTCGTCTCACGCGACTATGTACGTCGTGAGATTCCTATGGATCTAAACGTTACACAAGAGGAGCAACGTGTTGACATTGAAGAAATGCGCGATTCTTTGCGGATTGCTGTTGCTCAGTATGCACAGTCAATACCGGCTCTCGCGGCGCAAGGCCAAGACCCTTCAGAGGCTATCAGCCGTATCGCTGCTGTTATCCAAGGTCGCCAAAAGGGACAAGCACTAGAAAACATTATTGAAAAGGCATTTACGCCAGAACAAGCACCAGCACCAACCCCAGAGATGCCACCTATGGCACCAGGTATGGAGCAACAGATTCCAGCAGCAGGTGCGGCCCCCGCCCCTGCCTCGCAGCAACCTACACAAACACAAGCTGGTTCGGCCCCTGCTGCTGGTCAACGTCCGGATATAGCACAACTACTCGCTGGTATTACCGGCGCAGCATAAGTGAGGGAGGTGTAAATATGAATAAGGGATCACGCGCTAAGGCGCCAATGGCAATGCCTGTAGAAGGCAAGAAGGATACCTCTAAGCCAAAAGGCGGCAAGGTTTTTTTCGGAATGATGGCAAAAGCTCGCAAAGGAACATCAGTAAAAAAAGGTTAATTATTTTGGCGGAAGGTGTGTAGGACGATGGACAATAATAGAATACGTCGTCCTATACGCTCTTCTGATTTTGTAGTAATACTTACAGAAACTATGTTTAACTTATCACAGGTAGCATCAGGATTTTTTGAATCATTATATGAATTAAGTATTTACCATTCTAACCACAAGACTGAAACCAATCAGGCGTGGGAACAGATGGCGCAAGACCTAGAGACTTTAGAGGAGGACCGATGACAACAGCACCAATGAATCCATTGGCTGGCCCTGCAGGTCCAGGTAAATATGCCACACGTACCGATGATCTAAAGATGGGTTCTATTGCATACGGCGAAGGTGTTGAGACGGCTGCTATACAGTCAGGTGCTCCACTTGCTAAATCTCCTGGCTCAATGCCAGCATCAGAGGTAATGCCAAAGGCAAGACCAATTACTTCACTTTATGCAGAGACTGAGTCTGCAGACGAGCCAATTACCACAGGTATTGATAGAGGTCCTGGCGCTGGATCAGAAGCACTGCAAATGCGTAAAGAAGATGATACAAACTTCCGTGCAGCAATCCAAGCAGCTAAGCCAGTATTAGCATATGTTGCAGATCTGCCAGACACATCTCCAGAGACACGTGCCATCATTAAACAGTTGTGGAATATGTCTTGAGTATATGGAATCGAATTGGCGACGTAGCCACAAGCGTAGTTAAAGGTGTTGGAACTGGTGTTGTAAACACAGGTAAATTTGCAGTAGATATCGCCTATGGTGTTGGTGGTGTCGCAAAAATGGCATACGACATTGGAACTGCTCCTTGGAATGATGACGAAGATTACAATGGTTTTGTTGCACCATTCAAGTCTGCTTGGAATGATAGCCAGAAAAATATAATTCGCCCACTTGCATCAGCAGGTGGAGCAATTATGAAAGTTCCTGGACTACAACCTACTTTTGAAAAAATTGGTGAAATAAACCGAGAGTTTATTCGTGAACCTTTGGCAACTTTTAACCTTGTTCAAACAGATCAGACCCAATTTAAGGGTAGCTTCTTTGATCCTAATACTTGGAAAAAAGCATATCGTGCTGTTAACGAAGAACAAAAGATTGTTGATCCTGTAACAGGTGAAGTAACAGTAGTCCCACCAATCTCACTTGGTCAGTCCATAGCAAGAAATTGGCGTTTGATTTACGATCCAGAATTTAATATCTATAATCCTGCAGAACGACAGAACGCATTTTACGATAGTACCTTTGGTAAAGTTCAATCAGGACTTATTGATTTTGCAGGACAGTTTGCACTAGATGTTACTCTTGTTGCTGGCAAAGGTATTAAGGTCGCTGGCCAAAGCGCTGCTTTGAAAGGAACTCTTAAGACAGCAGATGATGTTGCCAAAGCAGCAGAAGCTATTACCAAGGCTCAGTATGGTGTTCAAAATCGTTTTACTAAAGTATTAGAAGACTTTACTGCTAATGATTCAGTCTATGCTCTTAACCATCCTTTAGTTCGATCATCAAATCAGCCAGCACTTCTTGCTCACTTGCTTGGTCAATCAGATCAAGTTGAAAATACAGCTCTTATTCTCCGATCAGCAATGGGTGATCCAAAGGCTATGGCTGATCTAACACTTCTTCGTGCAGATATGAGCGATGCTCTTAAAGTAGCACGTGGTGATATATCTGCAGTTGATGAGTGGAAGTTATTTGCTGCTCCAGATGAAGCCGGAATGATTCCATTCCTTAATGACTCACCAGGAATAATGGATGATGCCTTAGCAAACTATAATGCCTTGCTTAAGTCAGATGAAACATTTGCAAAGATGATGACCCTTGGTGAAGGTGGAGGAGCACTTAGCCGTACAACTGGATACCTTGCTCAAGGTGTAGAGGATTTTGTAGCCAAGTCACGTTCTATTCGTTTCTACGATCAGAAGGTTGGAACCGCAAACATTGAGGTTTTCCAGCCAACACCTTTCCACCGTTTATATCAAAAGATCTCTTGGGGTCTTGGTGAGCGTCCAGCGGGTATCGTTGACTTTAACGATGCTGACTCTTTCCGCGAAGTAGTAGCAACACTAGAACGACTACGCCCATCTGATGCAATCGCTGGAGTTACACCTGTAAATCTACGTCGCCTTGGCGCTCTTTCAGATGATGAAGCCAACGGTTTATTAGATAATTATATGAAAGCAGTAACTCCTGAAGATCGTCAGATTGCTGCTATTGCTATTGAAAGCACAGCAGTACGTGCTCTTGCTATAAAGCACCGTGTGGATGTAGAAACAGCAGATGAATTATACAGAACTTTTTCTCAAGGTCGCAGATCTGCTTTAGCTTCTATTAAAGATAGAGGCTTTATGGTTGATACTGATGGATCAATCCTCAAGGTACCACAATTAGAATCACAGACAGGAAACTTCCTGCCTATTATGGATTTTGAAGTATTAGATCGTCTACTCCGTGAAAATGCAAACGGTCTTCTTAAAATAAAGGGCAAAATAACTAATCCAGTATTTAACGTAGCGGATGGATTTCAGGATCTATTTAAGGCAGCAGTACTTATTCGCTTAGGTTATACCGTTCGTAACGGTATTGATTCACAGGCTCGTATCGCAGCATCAGTTGGCGCTATGACAACTCTACGCCACCTTGGTCCAGGAATTAAAAACTTTATTTACAATACAGTAAAAGAACCTACTCGTCTGATTGATCGCTATTTGCCTAAGTTTGATGGTATGACAATCAAGAGTGTTCAGCAATCAGCTAATATAGTCACTCGTGAACTCAATGAACTTAAGGCAAGAATGGCTGCACTAGAGGCACGCCTATCAATTAAGCCAGATGACTTGGATGCAATGGGTGAACTGAACACACTCAGACTGCTACAAGAAGAAAAACTTGCTATCTACAACCATTACAACGATATTATCAACCGTGTAGGAACCGTTGAGCCTAAGAAGCGCATTGGCACAGGATCTTTTGAAGTTACTGCCAGTGATGGCACTAGATATGAACTATATGATGCCTTTGGTGGACCTTTAGGTGAGATGTTCCGCAGAACAGCATCATCTGCTAACTCATTCCAGCGTATGGTTGATAGCAACTCTGATATGTTTGGTCGGGCTTTGCAGTCCAGAGGCTATGGCGTTGTAAAGCCAACAGATCCTGGTTACTTTGAGCAGTGGGCGCAGACATTGCGCCAGCAGTTCGGTAACTCAGAGGTAGTTAGAAGGCTTGTTGCCGGTGAAAGTGTTGATGATATCTCTCGATGGTTATCTGGATCTGCAGCAGGACGCGATCTACGTAAGCGTCTTGCTATTAATACAGAAGATTCAGCAGAATATGTTACAAAGATTAGTCGTTTCTTAGATCAGTACCTACCTGAGTCATCAGGTCTACGTACAAGTATCCGTGAAGTTACAGCAAATGATCTTCGTTCAGCATTTAGGGATCCAACCACTCTTCCTATTATTCACGGTCACATCCTTGAAGAAGCAGTCTCTAATGGTTCAAATCAAGTTATTAAAAGTTTTATTAATGGAGCATTTAAGTTCCTTGCTCAGCTTCCAGAAGATGCTTGGGCTAGAAATCCACTCTATATTCAACTCTACCGACAGGAAGTTCGTCGTCGTATTGATATCGTTGCCGGTCTTAAGGGCAGCAAACTGACAGCAGCAGATCAGGAAGCTATTATGTCAGCCGCTCATAACGTAGCAGTGCGCGATATGAAGGGCATCCTCTTTAATATTGAACGTCGAAGCAACCTTGCTGGAGCAATGAAGTTTATTAGCCCATTCTTTTCAGCACAAGAGAACGCTTACAAGACTTGGCTTAAGATGTCCGTAGCAAATCCTGCCATTCTTAATCGTGGCTATATGCTTTGGCAAGCACCAAACAATGCAGGATTGGTAACAGATCAGGACGGCAATATAGTTCCACCAGGTCAGACTTCTGGTAGTGATGTTATCTGGCTTTCAGTTCCAAAGGGTTTTCAAGGTATTCCTGGTATGGATTCACTTACCCAAATGGGTATTCCAAAGCAATCTTTAGACATCATCTTCCAGGGTGGTATGGATGTTCTTTACAACAAGGGCAATCCAAACATTGCTAGTGATATCTTTCCAGTAGGGCCATATGTTGCAGCTCCAATTTCTGAGATTGTTAAAGACAAGCCAGAACTTGAAGAGGCTTTCAAGTGGGCTTTGCCATATGGTGCATCAAAAAATCTTGCATCTAACTTCCTTCCTGCTTGGGTGCAGAAGTCTATTGCAGCAAATAAAGAGTTAGACGATGCCCAGTTTGCTAGATCATATAGCCTTATCTTTAGTACAGAGATGGTTAATGCCAAAAGAAACGGCACTAAGCCTCCTACTGCAAAACAAATTATGGATAAGACAAAGGATTACTGGAAGTTGCGTATCGCAGCAAACCTTATTCTACCTTTTGCCCCACGCTTTGATAGTCCTTACCAGTATTACATCCAGAAGTCCCGCGAGTACAAGCAACTCTACGGTATGGAAGCAGATGCTAAGTTCCTTAAGGATTTTCCAGAATACTTTGCTTTCACAGCGAGCACTTCTGCTAACCCTGCCAAGGTAGATTACACAGTTGGTGCTGTAAAGAATATAAAAAAGTATGGGGATCTTCTTAGCGAACTATCAACTATTGAACCTAAACTCATTGGCTTTGTGGTTAATGAGAAAGAAGGATACAAGTTCTCAGACGCTGCCTACAAGTGGCTTTACAATAATAAGATATCAGCCGATTCACCAAAGAAATTCTTAGAACCAATAAGCCCAGCAGAAGCACGTATGAAGAATGAAGCTGAAATTGGTTGGATTCAATATGGAAAGTTGATGGATGTTATTGATGGCGAAATTGAAGCCAGAATTAAATCTGGAGTAATGCAATCATCTTCTATTACAGCCAAGGGTGCAGAAGATCTAAAGGCAATAAAAGAAGCAGTTATCCTAAACCTTTCTCGCCAAAAAGATAAAGATGGCAAAGACATCTTAGATCCCAAAACCGGTACATTTGCCCAAACTCCTTGGTATGACGACTACCGAGATTCAGACGGATCTAAGACTAACCGAGTTGTCTATGGATTCTCAAAGATATTGAATGATCCTGATTATATTAAAGACAACAAAAATAATGCTACCGTTAAAAGCCTTAATGTTTACTTTGATATACGAAAGAAGTTTGCAGCAGAATTGCAAAAGAGAGATGCAAAATCTATTGATGCAAAGTCAAATGTTGATATTAGAATTGCTTATGATTCTATTGTCAAGAAATTAAAGACTGATGATCCCATAGGTTTTGGTCCACTTTATGATAGATTCCTAAGCCAAGACCTTCTTACTGATAAGTACTTAACGCCAAAGGAGCCTGATAATGGCTGATTTATATGATGCTCTTGTAGAGTCAGGTCTTATGACAGAAGAACAGGCTGTTGCAGCGCGTAAAGCAGCAGCTTCTAACAAACCAGAAGCAGAAAAACCAAAGAAGTCTGGTGTCTATACAAGCACGCAAGTATCTTCTAATATACCTCCGGCTTCAACCCTTGCTGATTACGTCAACACAGTCTTTCAGAAGTACAAAGGTAGAGATGCTAATGCTACAGAATTAAAGACTTGGCTACCAGCACTTACCGCCCAGTATAAGTCTGAAAAGGGTAAGAGCAAGAGCACGATTAAGTACACCTATAAAAACGGTGAACTTATGAAGACCGAATACCTTACAGCTAATGCTGAAGATCCTAAGTTATGGATTGAGAATAAGGTAAAGGAAGATGTTCTTGCTGGTAAGCAGGATGTTAATACACTTGCAATTCCAGAGGGTCCATCAGGCAAGTACTTCGTAGCACTCAAGAACTTTGCTACAGATAATGGCCTTCGCCTATCTGATAGCGCTGCAACTAGTTACGCTAACGGTATTGCTGCTGGAACTATTGATGAGAATACTGCCTTTAATGCCTTGCGTGAAAGCGCAGCAGAAGCCTTCCCCGCCTTAGCAGATAAGATCAAGGCAGGTATAAATCTTAAGACTTTGGCTGATCCTTACATTCAGTCAATGAGTGACATTCTTGAAATACCAGATGGTGGTATTGATCTGTTCGATCCAAAGGTTCGTAGTGCTCTTGCCTATACGCTGCCCGATGGCAAGGTTGGGACTAAGTCAATTTATGAATTTGAAAAAGAACTACGTAAAGATCCACGTTGGCAGTATACAAATAATGCACGAAATGACGCAGCAAGTGTTGCTAGTACCGTGCTTAAAGACTTCGGATTTATGGGGTAAATGATGGCAGAAAAAGTAAAAGTAAAATCTGGCGACACTATGAGTGCTCTTGCTAAAAAAGCAGGAGTATCACTAGCAGACTTCATTGCCGCTAACCCACAAATTACCAATCCAAATCTTATTAGGCCAGGACAATTTCTCAACATACCTACTGCTAATCCAACAGCATCCACAACAGATTCAGCAGCATCAATACGTCCAGACGCAGAATATGATGAAAAGATGGCAGCGGCTACAGGTGGTAGCGTTGTTGACCAAAATAACAGCACAACAAGTAACGTTGATAACGATGGAACCTTTGCTGGATCCGACAAAGATGTACAAGAACTTGATCCTGTTAAAGAAGGCAAAGAGGCGATAGATGCCTTTGATGTTGAAAAGTACACCAAAGATTATTTAGATAAAGTAACTGAAGCTGAAAAAGATATTGAACGCAAAAGCGCATTTAACATCCTTAAGATGGAGTTTGAGCAGTATGGTCTAGGTAGCCTTGTTGACAAGATCAGCAATCTGCTTACAGATGGTACTCCTCCAGCAGAGTTTGGGCTACGTCTACGTGGAACTCAAGAGTACAAGGATCGCTTCAAGGCTAATGAGGTCAGACTTTCTAAAGGTCTTTCCGCCCTTAGCCCAGCAGATTATGTAGCACTCGAAGATAAATACCAAGACATTATGCGTAACTATGATCTGCCAGCATCCTATTATACAAAGGATGAAACAGGTCGTCAGGTTGGATTTGAACAACTTCTTGGTAATGACGTATCTTCAACAGAATTAGAAAATCGAATCATTACTGCCAAAGATCGTGTAGTTAATGCCAACCCAGAAGTATCCAAGGCGCTTAAGCAGTTCTATCCTGATATTACTAATGGAGATATCTTGGCTTACGCCCTTGATCCTAAGAACGCTCTTAAGACTATTCAGAGCAAGGTAACTGCTGCTGAAATTGGTGGAGCTGCGATGCAGTCTGGGCTTGGAACTAGCCTTGCTAGAGCAGAAGAACTACAGAAGTATGGCGTAGATAAGGCATCAGCTACTGAAGGTTATTCTGTAATCGGTAGCGGTCTACAGCGTGGTTCAGAACTTGCAGCCATCTATGGCGAATCACCTTACGCTCAAGCAACTGCTGAGTCAGAAGTATTCAAACTTACAGGACAAACTGAAGCACGCAAGCAACGTCAGAAAGTTACTGGACTTGAAAAGGCTACCTTTGGTGGTCAGTCCGGCGTAACTAGCGGGGCGTTAGCACGAGACCGCGCAGGCGGAATATAATAAACCTGCCACTAGAACGACTGGCCTAGTGGAGCGACAATAATACCAGGAGTCAGAGCCATACCCAATCCCCATTGGAGTATGAGGCTGGCGAAATCAACTAACTGATAGGGAGATGGACTATGTCCAATTACGAGTACGAGGATGACGACGACGATTTCACAAATGATTCGTCTAATGACCTTGTAAAGCAACTACGCAAGGCTTCAAAGCAAAAGGATAAAGAACTACAAGAGCTACGTGCTCAGTTCGATAACCTGAGCAAGGGCCAGCGCGAACGAGCAATTAAGGATGTCCTCGCAACTCGCGGGGTAAATAGCAAAATTGCTTCCTTTATTCCGCAGGACATTGACCCAACTGAAGAGTCACTGTCTAAATGGCTAGATGATTATGCCGATGTATTCGGTTATGAATCAAGCCAAACCCAGGCAACACCTAATGTAGATCCAGCTCAAGCGGCTGCGTATAAGAGAATGACTAACACTGCAGATTCAGGCTCATCGCCAGAACATAATGCAGACATAATGCAAAAACTTCTCAATACAAACAGTCGTGAAGAACTAGATGAAGTCATTAGATTGTCTGGACTCTAACATCCGATCCTAAAGAAAGGCTAGACCCAAATGGCTATCCCAACAGGTACCCCTACCTCTAGCTCGACGATCAGCAACCTCGTACAGGCAGCATACGATCAGTATGTAAGAATGGCGCTTCGCTCCATTCCTGTTATGCGTTCACTTGCTGACGTCAAGCCAGTGCAACAGGCAATGCCAGGATCATCAGTTGTATTCTCAATCTATTCAGATCTTGCACAAGCAACATCTACATTGACAGAAACATCAGATGTATCCTCTATTGCTCTCGGTAACCCTTCACAGGTTACAGTAACTCTGAACGAATACGGTTCAGCAGTAACAACAACAAAGAAGCTAAACCTAACTTCTTTCAACGACGTTGACTCAGCTCTTGCTGACATCATCGCGTACAACGCAGCAGATTCGATTGACAACGTAGTAGGTCAGGTCCTCTCAGCAGGAACCAACGCAATCTACGCTAACGGTCCATCAGGAACTGCTCCAACTTCATCTGCAACAGTTCTACCAGTAGATACAATGTCAGTAGCGGATATCCGCAACGCTGTCGTTTCACTACGCACAAACAAGGCATTGCCTCGTATGGGTGAACTCTACGCAGCATACCTCCACCCACGCCAGTCAGCCGATCTTCGTGCTGAAACCGGTACAGGTGGATTCCAGGAGCTAACAAAGTACGTAGAGCGTACACCGTTCGTTGCTGGTGCAGTAGGAGTTATCGAAGGCGCTTTCATCGTTGAGACACCACGTGTCCTTAACGGTCTAAAGCTCGCTTCAGGTATCACACCTACAGTGTCAATCACAAACGTAGCATTGACATCAAACGTTGCAACAATCACAACAGCAGTTGCTCACGGTCTTGGCGTAGGCCAGGTCGTAACAGTTGCTGCTACAACTGCAACAACACTTAACGGTACATTTACAATCGCATCTGTACCATCAACAACAACATTTACCTATGCTCTGACAGCAACTAACGTTACTTCAGCAGCAGATACAGGTACTGTTACATTTACCAACAACTACCGTGCGATCATCGCAGGTCGTGAAGCATTGGCTGAAGCACAGGCTGCAGATATC
>Ga0247723_1001906_pt1 | contig 11693 bp, 25 predicted proteins | sample MSEWelMarce5H_FC_FD_189079 | JGI IMG/M metagenome (GOLD analysis project Ga0247723, IMG submission 189079) | Subsurface sediment microbial communities from gas well in West Virginia, United States - MSEEL Well Study Marcellus 5H_FC | ecosystem: Environmental > Terrestrial > Deep subsurface >...
GAGCAAGCCTTGAAGGAGAAGAACACATGACCCCGGACAGATTTAAGAATGGAATTCAATGGTGGATGGACACCAAAACTTACGGTGCATGCCCCAACCCCCCGCAGTGGCACATAGATACAGGTAACTTGGTACGCCTTGTTCCGCAGCGCCCGTGGGTAGGGCTGACAGGTGGTGAACTGGCTGACCTTTGGTACAAAGAGTCGCTTGATTGGATGGAATTTGCACGAGCCCATGAGGCCAAACTCAAGGAGAAAAATTTTGACTAAAGATGAAGCATTGAAGCTGTCGCTGGAGGCGTTGACAAGCATTGATTACATCCCGTGTTGCACAGACCAGACTTGTCAAAAATGTAAAGCCACCCCACAGCCAGCGCAGGAGCCGGTGGCAGTGATTAGCGCATGGAGTTTGCGGGAGGTGTATTTTGATGAAGACGGAGAACCGTCAATGCACAGAAGCCCACAACAGTCAGCGCAGGAGCCTGTGGTGCGTGTTCTGCAAATTATCAAGGAGCTACGTCCCGCCATCAAACCGATGGAAGGTATGGGCAAAGGCAAAACTACTGATGAGTGGTTTGACATCTTAGTCAAGGAGATTGAACGTATACAGCCAGTACAACAGGAAGCAATTTACGGCATGAACCAAGACGATTGGAAAGACGTAGTTGCCGCGATAGCCAAGGTGCGTGATGGTAGGGGGATATACCTAGGATGCCGCCCTGCTGATGTGTTCAAAGATTGGTTCCTCGCGCTTGGTACAGCTAAGGTAAAGGAGAAGAACAATGGATGAAAAGCTGGTGACAGAAGACATGAAAGCGCAGATGCTACGCCGCATGGCGGCGCTACGTGCCAAATACCCCGACAAGCACATCACCTTGGACTGGGGCTTTGACTCGATTGTGTATGGCGCTCCCCGCATGGTGACGAAAATAAAGGAGAACCACACATGACTGACGAAGAGTGGCTGGATGTTGTAAACGCAAGTGTTGCAAGAATTAACCACGTCATACGCACATCGGGCGGCAACCACTTTTGGGACATGAAGACGTTCAAAGAGATGGTGACTGTTTTGAACGGCCCACCAAGACCCGCATGGCCTCTTATGAGAGAAGTTCCATTTGACTATAGAGACTGGCAACAAAGGAGAAAAACATGACTTTGGAAGTGCGCGGTGGTTGGACAAACAAGGATGTCCGCGACATGGAAGACAACGTGGAGCAAGAACGATTTGAGGTGACAGATACCTACGCCCGCGTGGGGCACAGAAGCTCAAAAGACAACAGCGGGTGGTGGAAGCACCCATTGACAGACAAACTAAGGAGTAAGTATGAAAGCATTGGAAGAACTTGGCAGCAGTTGCTAGAGGAGAAGAACACATGACTGACGAAGACGGTTACATACAGGACTACATGAAGCCGTGGGTAGACCTGAGCGACTCGCAGATTGAGCAGGTTTACTTTGACTCTGTAAAGCGACATCGGGGTGCGGCAATGCCTTGGGGTCAGATTCAATTCGGCAGGGCACTACAGGCTCTCATTAAGGAGAAGAACACATATGACCCCAAGAAGCTTTGACGTTGACACCGCTAAGGAGATGGTTGGCGATGCGCGTATGCGCGTAATTGAAGCGAAGGCAAGACAGGATGCGGACAACGGAGTTAGGGACGGTATGGCGCATATGGAAGTCCAAGTCCGCTATTGGGATAGGGTAGAGCAGTCTATGGAGCTAGTTGTATACGATGCAGCGTACCGCAAACGGCTAGAAAGAATTAAACGTATGAAGGAGAGAAATGGTGTTTGAAGATATTCACTCATGCAGCTACTACTGCCACATCCCCGAGTGCATCGAAGCACAGCGGAACGAACTGAGGGACATGCTGAAGTCGAAGGGAACAGAACACCTTGACGCTTTCACCGATGGATGGAACTCGGCACTCAACATGGCGGCTATGCGTATCGACGACATAGAAGCTTTCGGCACAACGACTAGGGACAGTTTTGCCGTGTACATAAAGTCCCTGAAGAAGGAGTAAGCATGTTAAGTATTGAGCATCAGCAAATGCTAGTGTGGGCATCACGGCCCAAGCGCGAGGATTTCAACGTGGACAACAAGGAGCTAGACGATGTCATTGCGGCTATCCGTAGGGCAGCACCGGAGAAGTTCATCAAGGGTAGCGTGATGGGTGTACGGAGGTTTTACGACGAGCCAAGAGACGGGGTAGTTACCCCACATAACGGCTACGTGCGTTCACGTAGGTCGAGCACTTATTAAGGAACGAACATGGCTACCGGAATTGAGTATTTGAAACCCGAAAAAAAGCGCAAAGGACGAGGCCCGAGTAAGAAGCCTGCGTTGTTTGCTACGAGCTTGCGTTTACCAAGGCATGTGCTGGATTACTTCAGTGCACACCACCCGTATACAAAGCAAGCCAAAATCAGAGAGATTCTTACCGAGTACGTAACCAACCACCAAGGAGCTATTAATGACAACATTTAAGAACAGCATGTCGCATAAGGTTCGCGCCTTTTTGAAACTTCACCCCAAAGCAAAAGCTGCAACAGTAGCTAAGGAACTAGGCATAAAGCCTGGTGTGGTGCACAGCACGATGTGGAGGGACAAGAAGTTTGGTGCACCCAAGCGCAAGTACACAAAGAAAAAGCAGGAATGGAATTGGGACACGGTAGCTGTGGTTTCAAGCAACACCCCGTTTGACTCAGCCTCTATCCCCCTGCCCATCACGATGGAGGAGCCCAAGATAGATGTGGTCAACCACCCACCGCACTACAAGGTCGGCGGTATCGAGGTCATTGACTTCATCAAGGCCAAGCTGACGCCCGAGGAGTTCCGTGGCTACCTGAAAGGCAACGTGCTGAAGTACACGAGCCGAGCGGGTCACAAAGATGACGCTGCGCAGGATGTTGATAAGATGGTTTGGTACGCCACCAAGCTACAGCAGTCCGTGTAAACGACCTAACATTGTTAGGGAAAACCCCAACCGCCTTCGGGCGGTTTTTTTGCGTCTACTGTTGACAAAGTCCAATACTGTGCTACATTGGGGGCTTGAAAAACTACTGGAGTGTTAGATGGCATCAACGCCTGAATCCAAGGTGAAAGCCAAAATCAAGGCTATCCTAAAAGCGCATGGGGTCTACTACGCTATGCCGATTGGCACGGGGTACGGCAATGCAGGAGTACCCGACTTCCTGTGCTGTATCAAGGGCAGGTTCTTGGCTATCGAAGCCAAGGCCAACGGCGGCAAGACCACCGCACTCCAAGACAAAAACCTCCGCGACATTGGGTTTGCTGGGGGCATAACATTCGTCTTAAACGAAGACAACATAGAAGCCCTTTTGGGCTACATCAACCTTTTGCAGGAGAAAAAATGAGCGAACTATCAGCAGGTGTACGTGCACTACTAGGCCGTATGGAATCCAACCCCGAAGAGTTCTACGGGGACGCCAGTAAATGGGGCTTCATGTTTGCCCCTAACTTCCGCGATGTGATGACCGAGCCCGAGAAGGGCGCATTGCACGAGGCATTGAAAGGAGTACGGCGTAAGGAGTTCGACGAGCTTGTCATGCGCAGGATGCTGCGGGACACCGAGGAAGAAACGGTGAAACAGGCGCGGTCTAGCGGGATTATGAGCAGAGGGCAGGTGACCACGGCAATAGGCAACAGCCTCAACGAGGCGTTTGGTCAAGCGTACTTAGGGAACAGCCAGCAACAGGAAGCTAACAAAACATACAACGCCTTATCTCATGCCGCTGGGCAAGGCTTGCTTGGCTCTTTCAAATGAACATCATTACAATCGACTTTGAATCTTTTTACTCCTCGGAATACGGGCTGAAAAAGTACACCACTGAGGAGTACATACGTGACCCGCAGTTTGAGGTTATCGGTGTCGCAGTACAGGTAAACGATGGTAAGCCCGAGTGGTTCAGCGGGGATGCCCTCAGCACCTATGCTTTCTTGCAGAACTACGACTGGAGTAACTCGCTTGCGTTAGCCCATAACGCTATGTTCGATGGGTTCATCCTATCTAATCACTTTGGTATCAAGCCCAAGGGGTGGCTGGACACGTTAAGCATGGGCCGTGCACTGCACGGGACGGAGGTAGGCGGCAGCTTGGCTGTGCTGTCCTCCCACTATGGTCTCGGCGTTAAGGGTACGGAGGTAGTCAATGCTATGGGGTTACGCCGCGAGGCGTTCCCCGCCGACCAGCTTGCGAGGTACGGTGACTACTGCGAGAACGATGTGACCCTGACATGGAAGCTGTTCAATGCGATGAGCAAAGACTTCCCGCCGACTGAGTTGCGACTCATTGACCTGACCATCAAGATGTTCACCGAGCCGGTGTTGTGGTTGGATAGGGTGGTATTGAAAGGGCACTTGGGTAGGGTTAAAGCCACTAAAACCCATCTGCTGGGTGCACTCGACAAAGACAGCTTGATGAGCAATCCGAAGTTTGCCGAGTTGCTGCGGGAACATGGTGTAGTCCCGCCAATGAAGAAGAGCCCCACCACGGGCAAGCAGACGTATGCGTTCTCCAAGACCGACGAGGAGTTTAAGGCGTTGCTTGAGCACGAGAACAATTACGTACAAACACTTGTGGCTGCGCGGTTAGGTACAAAGTCCACCATCGAAGAGACCCGCACCGAGCGGTTCATTGGGATTGCTAACCGAGGCGCATTGCCTGTACCCCTGCGCTACTACGCAGCACACACGGGGCGTTGGGGTGGCGACGACAAGGTGAACCTACAGAACCTACCACGCGCTTCAACATTGAAGTACGCCATGATTGCCCCTGCGGGTTACGTGATACTGGACTCAGACTCTTCACAGATTGAGGCGCGGACGTTGGCATGGCTGGCGGGGCAGAACGACCTAGTACAAGCGTTTGAGGACGGTGAGGATGTCTACAAAATAATGGCCTCGGCCATCTACAACAAGCCCGTTGAGGAGATTTCCAAAGAAGAACGGTTCGTGGGTAAGACCACCATACTAGGTTGCTTTGGCGCAGACACCCTAGTGTTGACAACCCGAGGTTGGATACCTATAATCCACGTACAGGTTACGGATATGGTGTGGGATGGGTTACGGTGGGTACAGCATGGCGGGGTAGTTGACCAAGGGGTAAAAGACGTATGGACTTACAAGGGAATAAGCGCAACATCGGACCACGAAATCCTGACGGAACATGGTTGGGAGGCGTGGTCAGAGGTAATTACAAAGACTTCCCTTTGGCAGTCGGCGCGAAGTGTGGCGAACTTACTGTCGTTGAGTGGGGGTCACATAAAACCACAAAGGGTAGGAGCCGTGGATGGCACCCTATTTGCAAATGTTCATGTGGGTGGGTCGGGGTTGTCCTACGGGAAAACCTTATCAAAGGTCGTAGCACTAGGTGCAACACTTGCGCCAAAATTAAGGCGCATACTAAACGCTATTGGGCGTATGAAAGCGTATGTCCTGATGAAGCCACACGAGCTAGGCTCCTCAACCGTATTTCCTCTTGCATTTCCCGGTGTCACAACCCCAACACCAAAGCATACCCCCACTATGGCGGGCGCGGTATATGCGTCTACGAACCGTGGAGAACTGACCGAATCGCTTTCCTCAAGTACCTTCTTACGTTGGAAGGTCATGGTATCCAAAGTCTTGAACTGGACAGGATTGACGTGGATGGGGGTTACGAGCCGGGCAATCTTCGCTTTGTGGGGCGTTCAACCAACATGGCAAATAGGCGTAGCGTCGGACGCTTGCAAGAGAGAGTTGCCGCCCTTGAAGCAGAGAATGCAGACTTACGACATCGCCTACTCAGGGCCGAGAAACCGATACACAATCCTAAGTGCTGATGGCTCCCTAGTTGTCCATAACTGCGGATACGGCATGGGTGCGGCTAAGTTTCAAGCCCAACTCAAAACCTATGGCGTTGAAATTTCCGTGGACGAGGCCAAGCGCATCATCGACACGTACCGCCTGACGTACCCGAAGATTGTGGAGCTATGGAAGGATGCGGGGACTGCACTCAAGGCCATACTACAGAAGCAGCAGACATCCCTTGGACGCGGTGGTCTTCTATCCGTTCAGGGTGCAGACGGCATCATCCTGCCGAATGGCTTGCGCTTGAAGTACCCCAACCTGCGCCTATACGAGAACGAGGAAGGCAAGACCGAAATCGTCTACGACACCAAGAAGGGCAAGGCCACCATCCCCAACCGAATTTACGGCGGCAAGGTCATTGAGAACGTATGCCAAGCCCTAGCCCGTATCATCATCGGAGAGCAGATGCTGATGATTGCCAAGAAGTACCGTGTGGTGATGACCGTCCATGACGCCATTGCCATCATTGTGCCCGCAGCCGAGGCTGAAGCTGCGAAAGAGTACGTTGAACTATGTATGCGCCTACGTCCCCAGTGGGCGCTTGAATTACCCCTAAATTGTGAGGCTGGATATGGAACAAGCTATGGAGATTGCTGAGATTGTTGACTACGCGAAACCCTGCATGGATGCAGAGAAGGCACTGCGGGACGCGCACAACGCTGTGCTGGACGGGAAATTTGATGAGGCTTTAGCGAAGGCTATGGATGCGCTAGTAAGTGTGCGCCTGATGCAGGGTGCACTGCGGCACATGAAGGAGCAGAATGAAAAAACCGTATGAGCACAAAGCCCCGCTTGTTCGCAAATTACTACGAGCAAACATAGATGGGTTGACAGCAAAAGAAGTAAGCGAGCAGTTGGGGGCAGAAGAACGGCACATCTACAGAGTGTTGAACAAGATGCCTGACGCATACATTGCGAGTTGGACTGAGGGGAAATACGTGGCTGCAAAGTGGCGTGTAGCGTATGTCCCCCCTCACTGCCCAGCCCCGTTAAAGAAAGACAAAACAAAGCGAGTACGAGCAAAATGAAACCCATTGTCTGGTCATTCAGCAGCCTAAAGACGTTCCAGCAATGTCCGAAGAAGTACTACCACACCAAGATAGCCAAGGACATAGTTGAGCCCGACACGCAAGCTACGCTGTATGGCAAGACTGCCCACACGGTGGCTGAGGAATACATCCGTGATGATGTGCCAGTTCCCCCTGCGTTTGACTACATGAAGCCCACGCTGGACGCGCTCAAGAACATCGAAGGAGAAAAGCTATGCGAGGTGAAGCTGGGGTTGACCAAAGACCTAGAGGCTTGCGATTTCAGTGCACCGAATGTATGGTGGCATGGGATAGCCGACTTGGTCATTATCAATCGGAAGACGGGAACAGCCCACTCGGTGGACTACAAGACAAGCAAGAGTGCGAGATATGCGGACGTGAAGCAACTGGACATTGTTGCCTGTGGCTTGTTTGCCAAGTTCCCGGAGATACAGAGGGTGAAGTCGGGCCTGATTTTTGTGGTGAGCAAGGAGTTCGTGCGGGCTGAGCACCACAAGGAGATGATGGTCAAGTACCTAGAGAAGCCATCACAAGACGTTGCCCGTATCGAGGCAGCGGTAAAGAACGGGGTGTGGAACCCCATAAGCGGCCCACTGTGCAAGTTCTGCGCGGTGAAGCAATGTGAGTACAACAGGAGCTAAACATGAACGCAATGACCAACCAAGAAACCGATACCGCCCTCATCCTTGAGAACGAACTGCAACGCCGAGTAAAACAAGTCCTTGCCGGTGTAGTGCACGAAGTGGTGAAGCAAGTAATGGAAAAGCAGTTTGCCATGCAGAAGGAAGCCATGCTGATGGAGCTTACCCTGTCCATTGGTAAGATGTTTAAGGTGATTGAAGAGGAGGGCCGTAACCCCCTTTGGGAAGCAACCCCCGAGGAGTTTGGCCTGACTAAGAAAGACCTTGCTACCCACGCACTTGGGCGCAAAGAAAATAGCGAAAACCCCAAACTGGACGATGCGATAGGCATCATTTAAGGAACCCACCATGCCCTACGTGAACAAACCTAGACCTTACAAAAAGGAATACCAGCAACAGCTAGAGCGAGGCGAAGAGAAGCCCCGCCTTGAACGTCAACGTGCCCGCACCGAGATGGACAAGAAAGGTGTTGACCGAGCCGGTAAGGACATCGACCATGCAATCCCCCTGTCCAAAGGGGGCACAAACGCTGCGGGCAACCTGAAGCTGAAAAGCCCAAGCGCCAACCGTTCTTTCTCCCGCAACTCAGACCACACGGTCAAAGTCAACAAACCGAAGAAGAAATGAGAAAGGTTTGGTTTTTTACTGACGACTACGGCAATCTGTGTAGAGGCGTAGAACTAAGCACCTGCTGGTTTTGGTATCCAGCAGTCGGCAAGAAAGAACATGCCTTATTTGTGTCGTGGGGTAACTACGACGACTGGGGCGCACTTAAAGAAAAAACATGAACCTATCAGAATATGAATGGCCCCGTCCACACGGGTTCACCCCGTTCGCACATCAGAAGTTAACAGCCGAGTTCCTATTAGCAAACCCCAAAGCATTCTGCTTCAACGAGCAGGGTACGGGTAAGACAGCATCAGTGATTTGGGCCGTGGACTACCTCATGCAGGTTGGTCTGGTGAAACGAGTGTTAGTGGTATGCCCCCTGTCCATTATGAAGTCGGCGTGGCAGGGTGACCTGTTTAAGTTTGCTCTTCACCGCACGGTTGCAATCGCCTACGGCAGCGCAGAGAAGCGCAAGGAAATCATCAACGGCATGGCCGAGTTCGTCGTCATCAACTTTGATGGGGTTGGCATCGTCAAGAAGGAAATCCTTGCCGGTGGCTTCGACCTGATTGTGGTGGACGAGGCGTCTGCGTATAAGAACGCACAGACAACCCGCTGGAAGGTTATGCGTGACCTGAACAAGGCCATCAAGGGTCTGTGGATGCTGACGGGCACACCCGCTGCGCAGTCGCCTGTGGATGCTTACGGATTGGCTAAGCTAGTCAACCCCAAGGCTGTGTCGCCGTTCTTCGGGCAGTTCAAGGACACGGTGATGACCAAGGTGAGCATGTACCGCTGGGTTCCCAAGCCTAACTCAAGCCAGCTTGTAGCCAACATCCTCCAGCCCGCCATTCGGTTTGAGAAGAAGCAGTGCCTTGACCTACCTCCGGTGACGTTCGTTGAACGTGAAGCCATCATGTCCCCCCAACAGGTCAAGTACTACAACGTATTACGCAAGCAGATGCTAATTGAAGCCGACGGGGAAGAAGTGAGCGCGGTCAATGCTGCGGTACAAATTAACAAGCTGCTGCAAATAGCGGGCGGTGCGGTGTACACCGACAAGGGTGAAGTCATCGAGTTCGATGTGAGTAGTCGGCTGAATGTGGTGCAGGAAGTCATTGAGGAGTCGAGCCACAAGGTGCTGGTGTTTATCCCGTTCACGCACACCATAGAACTGCTGGAGAAGCACCTGACCAAGAACGGCATAACGTGTGAAGTCATCAACGGAAGCGTCAGTGTTAATAACCGTTCCGACATCGTTAAGCGGTTCCAAGAACAGGACACAACCAAGGTGCTGCTCATTCAACCCAAGGCTGCATCTCACGGGTTAACCCTGACTGCGGCGAACACAATCATCTGGTACGCTCCTTGTACTAGCGTGGAAACCTACCTCCAAGCTAACGCACGAATCGACCGCCCCGGTCAGGTCAACAACATGACCATCGTGCACATCACGGGCAGTCCGGTTGAAACGAAGATGTACTCTATGTTGCAGGGCAACATACGAAACCACAGCAAAATCATAGACTTATACCGCCAAGAAATTTCTTCGTAAACACGTTGACAATGTCAAAAGTTATGGTATAGTTCTTTTCGTGGGGGCCGGTTTCGGCATGTTGCTGTGATAGACAGAGCCGCTAGACAAAGCCAGCCCCCACACTTAACCAACCATAGGAGTAAACAATGGACGAAGCAGTTCAAGAGGAAACCACCTCTGTTGACATGGACAAGCTAGCCGCCGTGTACATCAAGATACGCGACAAGCGGGCAGCAGCTAAGAAAGAGTTCGACGAGAGAGACAAGGGTCTCGAAGAGCAGATGCAGATAGTCGCAGATGAAATGCTTGAAGCATGCAAGCGCATCGGAGCCGACAGCATCAAAACCCCACACGGCACAATCATTCGCTCAGTTAAGTCACGGTACTGGACGAACGATTGGGATTCTATGTACTCGTTCATCGAAGAACAAGGTGCATTTGGCCTACTGGAGAAACGACTTCATCAGACAAACATGAAGGACTTCCTTTCAGAGAATCCCGACTTGTATCCCGTTGGTCTCAACGTGGAGAATTCTTACACCGTGGTAGTTAGACGTTCAAAGGAAAATTGAAAATGAGTGACGAATTAAGTGCAGACCAAATGCTGCGTATCCAAGCTATGCAAATGTCGGTAGCGGCTTGCCGTAAGGACCAAGACGAAGACTTAATTTTGCTGGCCCAAGAAATCTACAAGTTTTTGACAGGAGTAACGAAATGAGTAATATTGCATTGCTGAACCAAGACCTCCCCGACTTCCTACAAACCGCTGGGGTCAGTGAGCTTACAAAGCAACTTGCTGGTCGTACCGGCGTTAAGCGCATCGTGCCCAAAAACGGCATCTTCCGCAAGGTAGTCGGCGGCGAAGAGATGGGTAAAGTCAAGGGTGACCTCAACGTCATCGTGGTCAACGCATCACCCAAAGTCGGGCGTATTTTCTACGTCAAGCAATGGAGCCCTGATGCCGAGCCGACTGCGCCTGACTGCTTCTCCAACGATGGCACTGCTCCTGATGCAGGTTCGGCAAACCCCCAAGCTGACCGCTGCGATGGATGCCAGCAGAATATCAAGGGCTCAGGTATGGGCAACTCCAAAGCATGCCGCTACTCGCGCCGTATTGCTGTGACGCTGGAAGAAGACTTCGGTACTTCGCTTGAGGGTGAGGTATATCAGATGAACTTGGCTTCCAAGTCGCTGTTCGGTGATAGCGTGGGTGACAACACCCACCCGTTTGAGAGCTACACCAAGTACCTTGCTAACAACGGCAAGAGCTTGGACTACGTGGTTACACAGATGAGCTTCAACGAGGACAACGACAACCAGTCGATTCTGTTCACCCCTGTGCGGTTCATCAACAAGCAAGAGCACGAGGTTACGAGTAAGGTGGCTGCACTCCCCAATGTGCAGAAGATGGTCACCATGACCCCGTATCAAGCCGACGCATCCGGTCGTGCACCCAAGCTGGAAGCACCGGTACGTGTAGCTGAGCCACCAAAAGCCAAAGCTGCGGCTGAAGATGAGCCCGCCTTTGAGGAGCCTAAGAAGCGCGAGTCCAAGAAAGTTGCTGAGCCGGTTGCTACAGTCAAGAAGTCCTTGGATTCTGTAGTGGCAGCTTGGTCGGACGAGGAGTAGGCATGAGCTATGGTTACAGCCAAAGCTTGGTGGAAGCCAATAAAAGGGCCAGCATCAAGTCTTTGGGCGTAGCCTTGGGTCGCCTGTGTATCAAGCACGAGGTGTCTGTAAGTGAATTGGCAAAAGAACTGCACGTAAGTCGGATGACGATTTACAACTGGTTTTGGGGGCTAAGAACCCCCACCATTCACCTACAGCCTCGCGTGATTAAGTACATAGAGTACCTCAAGAAGCGCAAATAAAACATGTCCAACTTCGACTTGCTGGATGCGGTTCTTCCCGTAGGGGGAAGGTACTGCGTGTTGGGGATTGGTAAGTACGTAGACCAGCAGTTTGCGGATACACGAGA
>Ga0247723_1001907_pt1 | contig 11691 bp, 28 predicted proteins | sample MSEWelMarce5H_FC_FD_189079 | JGI IMG/M metagenome (GOLD analysis project Ga0247723, IMG submission 189079) | Subsurface sediment microbial communities from gas well in West Virginia, United States - MSEEL Well Study Marcellus 5H_FC | ecosystem: Environmental > Terrestrial > Deep subsurface >...
TGTTTTATATACCTGTTGCAATGGTCAGGAAAATTGTTTTACTAAACGCTTGACATTGACACACCCCACCTGTACTCTGTGACGCAACAACTGTTACACAGAGAAGGGGGAGTCAAATGACTTTCAACCGTTACCGTATCCACAAAGAACCACACGGTTCACAAGCATGGCTAGACCAGCGTTACATGGATGAGCAAGGCAACCGCCGAATCTCAGCCAGTGCAGCAGCCGCTATCTATGGTTTGCATCCTTTCGTAAAGAAAGACCACTATGCAGCCGAACAACTATCAGGTGTGGCACCTACACCTATCACCCCTAATGCAGCGATGGAGACAGGCAACCGCCTTGAGGACACCATCATCTCATGGGCTGGCGACAGGCTCGGTGTCCAGTTTGAAACACCTAGGGAACTGTTCTGTTACGACACAGACAAGGGCTGTCATCTCATCTCTACCCTTGACGGGTGGAACGAAGAGACACGCCACATCCTTGAGGTCAAGACCACCAGCCGTGAATACTCAGGTACCTTGCCTGACTATTGGCGTATCCAAGGCATCACGCAATACATCTGTTCTGATGCGAAGCGTGTCACTTGGGCAATCTTTGATAACACCCTGCGTCTTACCTTGGTTGAGCAGGTCATCACCGAGGAAGAAGTTGCTGAACATATTGAAGCAGTGACCGAGTGGCTTAACAGTATTGAGTTAGGCATGACACCATCAGGTGTTAAGTGGTCTTACGAAACCATGCAGACTAGGTACCAGCGTCCCGTGTCACGCACGGTTACATTGCCTAGTGAAACTGCTGACTTAATACAGAGGTTGCGTCATGTACGCAATGAACTTGCATCGTACAAGCAGTTAGAAGATGAATTAAAAGCAGAGGTGTGTGAGTTGTTAGGTGATGCAGACACCGCTATATTGAATGGTGTCACGGTTGCGACATGGAAGGGACAGAAGCGGGAATCATTTGACTCCAAAGCACTACGCCTTGCACATCCTGACCTTGCCAAACAATTCGTTAAAGAAGTACAAACCCGTACCTTCCTTTTGAAAGGGGAAAAATAATGGAAACCAATAACACTAAAGAACTACTAGAGGTACTGAATAAGTATGCAGTACCAGACCCGAAGATTGTAGGCAAACTACCCAAAGGTGGAGTGCAACTTGATTTCGTAGGTCACGCAGACATCACTCGTATCTTGATTGAGATTGACCCACACTGGCGTTTGGTTCCTATCGCATGGGACAACGGACGACCAGCCGTGAACATCGTCAATGACATGGCAACCATGTGGTTTGAACTGACACTGCTCGGCACCTCCCGTCTTGCTATCGGTACCGCAAAGGCAAACGCTTTTGACCTTGACAAGCAACTCTATGGAGATGCGTTACGCAACGGAGCCATGCGTTTCGGTATCAGCCTCAACCTGTGGACAAAGAACGAATGGGAAGACCTAGACCACAACCCATCACCAGCACCCAAGTCACGCCCGTCAGCCCCCGTCAGTGCCCCTGAGCAGGCTCCTAAGCAGTCCAAACCCAAGACCCTAACCCCACTGTCACAGGCACAGATTGACCAGTTCAACACCGCCTGTGAAGCCAAAGGCATAACCCCCTCGGCTGTCGCTGCCAACGCAGGCATCCCCGAAGGTACCCCTTGGATGGAGTCACACCTCCCAGCCCTACGGTCAGCGTTCAAAGAACTCGCATCATTCAAGGACGGCGAGTAATGGCTAACAAAAGAACAGTAGACCCAACCGCTAGTGAAGCATCAGCCCACATCATCGGCTTGCGGGTAACACCATCACAGTTAGAACAGATTGCTTTCTTATGTAAGCAACGCAACACAAAGCGTTCACAATTATTCCGTGACTTAATCCGTCAGGAACTAGAAACAGAACTCGCTAAGTAATGTCCAGTTACGAGGAACTTCTTGACAACATGGAAGAACGAAACAAACTGTTGAGCGTCCAACTAAAGCAGGCGAAGGCGGAGATACAAGAGTGGAGGCGCATAGCCAATGCGTTAGCCCACTCCTCTGCCCTCTCAACAGACAAGCACACACCACTGGTAGCGCATGAGCATTACCGCAAGTGGGAACACAAGAACAGGGCGTGGTGGGGTGTCTGATGAACGCATACATGGTCGCTCTACATACCTGAAATACAAATGCCGATGCACTGTATGTGTCCATGACGCAAGAGAGTACCGTGTCAATAGAAAGAAGCCTGTCTTAATGCTTGACGGTGAACCGCTTATTGACAGGCTCAACCGTGACGGGCGCATTTTATCTGTCAATACCAGCACCACCCACAAGTGGAGAACTAGAGGGTTGAGTGTTTACTTAGCCGACAGGTGGGCAGTTAAACTTGGCTACCACCCTATTGAAATATGGGGCAACGATTTTTACAGAGGATGTAATGAGTAAAGCAAAACAAAAAGGAACTAAAGCCGAGACTGATGTAGTCCTATGGCTTAAGGCAGAAGGTTGGGTACACGCAGAGCGTCGTGCTTTGTCAGGCAATCTTGACAAGGGCGACATCAACATGGGTGCGCCAGTAGTAATAGAAGTTAAAGACCATAAGACAATTACCTTGTCTGAATGGATGAAAGAATTGAAGGTTGAGATGGCTAACGCCAATGTAACTATGGGTGCGGTCATCGCAAAAAAAAGAGGAACGATGCAGGTCGGGGACTGGTACGCAGTGATGCCTGCCTTTGTGTTCGCTGACTTACTTAAGGAAGCAGGATACTAATGAGCGACTACACCCACAAGGAACAAACATTTACTGACCTCAGGGGTCGTTTGATTCGCATATTAGATGAAGAATTCAACATTAAAGAAGAAGACATAATGAAGTGGGATGCGTTGGTAAAAACTAATCCCTTGCCACCAGTGAACAAGGCTTACATTTCGTTTATACACCCAGAAGCAGGCAAAAATGAGTGAGTTTTACTTGAAAACAGAAGTCCCGCATGACTACCCTGATGATTTGAGGCAGTTATTGATTGAGGAAATGAAGGCGACCCTCCCGTACAATTCACATTTCAAGGGGTCAATTGGACTAGGAATGTTTGGTGGCACAACTGTCGCAATTATTTACACGATGGAATCAGACGATGAGTAACGAGTACATACACCAAGACGATGCCTACACATGGCTCCGAGACAAAGAAATTCAGTTCGCAGAACAAGACTTTGCCAAGGTACAAGCCGAGCGTGACGAATGGCGCAAGGTTGCTAAAGACCTATATCACCACCTAAGACAATTGTGGGTTGAGAATTACGACCACCGTTACGAACCCAAAATGCCTTGCCCTGGTTGTTGTGATGCTCTTGGCGCATATGAAAAGGCACAATCAAAAGAAAAAGTGAGACAAGATGACTGATTTTTTTATGATGGTAATTATGGTCACAAGTATTTTTCTTTGTGGTGTATTACTTGGGGACAAGTACGGTGGCTGGTAACAGTAGGGCTGACGGGTCACGCTGGTCATATCAACTGACCGTTGCCGAAGAAGCCATCTGTGCCAGAGTCGGGTGGCTACGCCAAGAACCCATGCTTGGACAACCACAACGCAACATGAACTACTCCGAAGGAGATGTTTGGGAGTCTTTACAACACATGATTTGTGCTGGAAGTGAACTTGCTTTTGCTCGGATGATGGGCATGAACGAGTTTGAGCCTCATGTCAATAAGTTTAAGAGCGCACTAGACATCCCTGGCTATGGTGAAGTTCGCTATGCGTTCCCTCGTGGTTTCCCTACAAGTTCTGGTCAAGTCAATGGTCTACGCATGACCATCCATGATGATGAGACACTTAAGTACGCACTGGTAGTTGGTGGTCTAGCGAAACGCACCCGACGGGTGGCACCTGACTGGCTAGGTGAACCTTATGTTGCTGTTGGTTGGATGTATGGGCATGAAGCGAAGCGTGACGAATGGAAGTTCAATGACAAAACTTGGTATGCCCCTGTCAATGCGTTGAGACTTTTGCAGTAAGACTGATAAACTATTCTAATCCGTTTAACACTTAAGACAGGAGACCTATGAACCCTAACTGACACATCACTTTACGAAAGGACAACCATGCGCAAACGCATCCTCACCACTATCATCGCCCTATCCCTACTATCAGCGTCACCAGTCCACGCATCCACAACGGACAAACATTCTCACCGTAAATATCACGGTCTTATGTCAGATTATTTCTACGACAGGCTCGCATCCTGCGAGACAGGCGGGAACTGGCAACACTCCACACGCTCCTACACAGGAGGACTTGGCATAGCACGGGGCACATGGCAACGCTGGTCAAACAGCAGTAGTGCCAAAGGCAAAACACCCCGCTACCAAGTACAAGTAGCCGACAACATCGCTTTTCTAGGACACACCAAAGATGGTGTATACAAATACCCAGTAGGCGTGTTTGGTTGGGGCTGTGTAAAGAACACACCCGAACTACAAGCACTCATCTGCAAGTCAAAGAACCCAAAAGTATACCGCAAAAGGAGAAACTGCTAAGGTAAAAGTGACACGCATAGGGGTGAACCTGTGGACACAGCAACATACAAAGACAGCCAACGCTTCTGGCGCAAAGTAACCATTGGCACACCCGACGAATGTTGGGAATGGCAAGGGTCACGCCGAGGTGACAACTACGGACAGTTGTATGTAGCCCGCAAACACAGAGCAGCCCACCGCTTCTCATTCTTTCTAGCCCACTACTACTACCCACCTGTCGTAAGACACAAGTGCGACAACAGAGTGTGCGTCAATCCCCACCACCTAGAAGGCGGGACACAGACAGACAACATGAGAGATGTAGTGGAAAGAGGCAGACACTTCTATGCAAACAAAACCCATTGCCCACGAGGACATGAATACGATAAAGAAAACACCTACATCCGACCAACGGGAAGCCGAGAATGTCGGGCGTGTAGGAAAGAAAGAAAGAACACGATGGTCTTGCAGTAGTTGTAAGACCTCGGTAACATTGTTTGTCGCAGTTAAGTATGCGCCAACACATTCCTGCCTTAAGAAAGCAGGGAGAATAACACCATTAAAGAAAGAAGAAGTGGAAACAAATGAGTAATCACATCACAATCATAGGCAATGTCCAAGGTTCAGAACCTGAACTTAAGTACACAAGCGGAGGCATGGCTATCCTTACCTTCTCTGTCGTGGACAATCACGGCAAAGATGAGAAGAAGAAAACCATGTGGCACAATGTCACCGTGTTCTCCAAACTCGCAGAGAATGTAGCCAACACAGTAAGCAAAGGTTCAACCGTCATCATCTCAGGACGCTACGAGCAGGACGAGTTCACCAAGAAGGACGGCACCAAAGGTAAGTCAATTAAACTTATCGCTGATGAAGTCGGTGTCTCGTGTCGCTGGAACAGTTGGGTCGCTGACCAAACAGAAGCAACGATGAAACAAATCGGACAGATATTCCCTACCGCCTCACAGGTATCAGAAGACGAGTTCTTCTAATGAGTGACCCACTGTCAATGTCGTTTGATATGTGGATGGAAGTTGGCTTAAGACAGGGGTGGGTAACACCACCTCTGTGCCACACCCATGATGGGCTACCCACCACACCTGATGAAGACGAAGCCTTTGAGGACGGCGATGATGTTTGTATCCACATCTTGCGTCTCTATGCAAACCCACAAGAGAAAGCAGACTGTGAAGAGAACCACTCGCCAACGGTATGGCGCAATCCATTCCCCGAACTTAGACCCTTACCCTGACCAGAAATCCTGTGACCATTGCGGGACAGTAGCCCGTGCCCTTGTGGTGTGGACGCATGAACAGATAGCCGACTGCGGTTGCGCTTGCCATTGGGCAAGACGACATGACTCAACGAAGAAGAAGAACAAGTGAAACACTGGCAAGACGAGGCGCAATGCAAAGGGCTAGACCCCACCATATTTTTCCCTGAGGTGTTTGGTGACCAGCAGAACGGCATGATATGGGAGCAGGCTAAACGAATCTGTCGTGCCTGCCCTGTCACCGATGAATGTCTTAAGTCAGAACTTGCCTTTGAGCAGGTGAGTGGACGGCGTAACGGTATGTGGGGTGGGCTTACACCCAAGGAACGGGAGCAGTATGCCCGTAACCCCATGAACATACGCATGAAGAAGCCCTAGCCATCAGGAAGGGGGACTGATGACTAGGGCAAACTGAGTGTATCAGATTGGGCTATCTGAGTTGCATTATTCTGTATGAAGACTTGTAATAAACCGAGCACATCGTCGCTGAATACTCTGCTGTCTTACGACTCGTAAAGATTTCAGCCCTCGCCTTGGTAGGTGTCCACTTCCACACCTCATACGGGCAGTACCTAAAGTATTTGTATGGTGTCCCGCTATCACAAGTAGCCAACGCTATGACCCAGCGTTCCCTTGTCTCCTGTGGTTTGGCTTCGTGTCGTGGATAGAACAGTCTTGATAGTTTTCCCCACATTAGAACGGCTCGTGGTGCCAGTAGTTGAGGTCACGCCCCGTACACACAGGGCACAGGTCGTACTCCTCGCCCTCGCTCATGTCGTAGAACCAGCCGTACTTAAACTCTGACACTCGTGCGTCTGTCGGTGTGCCGTAGTGGGAGAGAGGTGACTCGCCCTCGCATTTGTCGCACTTAAGTCTTGTGATTGTGCTCATCGGTTGTACTCGTTTACTGAACTAATCCAGCACCAGCCAGCCACACCCATGAGGATAAGACTGACAAGGTACGAGGACTCCATCGTGAACAACGAACCGAGACAGAAGATGAAGCCAGAGATTGTCCGTGCCTTGTAGTTCATCTGGCGTGGTGCCTGTCCGAGCCTGTCTCGTACCGCTTGGGTACGGACACGGACATCGGCTGACATTACGGCGGGGTGGTTAGGTGAATAGCGTTTCATGACTTAAGACCTGTACCTGTGTGTGTCGTAGCAATCCTCACAACGAGGCTCGCTGAACTCACGGTTACCGCACACCTCATCGGGGTCTACCTCTGTCTCGCAATCCACACAGATGTGGTTGCCTTCCCCATTGGTATCCCAAACATCTACGATGGGTTCTACCGAGCAGGAGAAGTCATCGTTGGTCATCGGGTTTGCTTCACCCAGTAGCAACCACGCCATGTCCTCTGCTGTATCTTCATCTTCCGCTTCTACTCGTACTGAGTAGTGAAAAACTACGCTGTATTCTTTCTTCATTTTGTTTGCCCCCTTCAGGACTTGTTGTTGTTAGTTATATTTAATCAAACCGTTTGACATTTGTCAAGGGTATTCTTCGTGACTCTTGTCACACCATCAGACTTAAGTCAGGACGAGCAACCCGTTCCAACCTGACATCTTCATAGCCGTCCGATATGAACTCGCCTGCTATCGTGACCGCCTCTGACCATGAGAGGTAGAAGTCATTGACCTCTACACCCCCAACCCAGACCGTGTACTTCTGTACTCCACCCATCAGCCGTACACAACCTCTCCGAGAAGAAGATACTGCACCACGCTGTCGGCGTTGATACAGTCCCAGTCGTCAAAGGCATCGTCTAGCCCGTGATACATAGAGAAGAGAGCCTTGATAGTGGTGTTGTTTAACTGACCGTGCTCGGGTGTCTGACTTAAGTCAAGTTCTCCTTTGCCTACCTTCGTGATGAAGTCGGCAATCATTTCGCTGTCAATGTAGAGAGGCTTTCCGAACTTAAGCCAGCCGTCCCAACCATCAAAGCCTTTGCTGTCCATGCCGTACTCGGGGTCGTCCTCTTCTACTTCCTCGCACGCTTCCACATCGTAGAGTGTGACGCTCGCATGAGTACCCATCTTGCCTAGTTCGTAGTCCTTGCCATCGTTTGCCCACTTGTAGGTGCCGTTGGCTACCGCCCATGATGCGATACCGCATGACCCCCCTTCGTATGCGTCAATGAGAATAGAGCAAGCGTTGTCTATGAGTTGTTCCCGTGTTGCTAACATCTCACACCCCCACCATCTGTGTTATTGCTGACTTAAGTACCGAGATGAGGCGTTCCATCTGTGCTTGGTTGAAGTCAAGATGAATGTCACGGTGTCGCCATTGGTCGGTCAGTTTTTCCGTTTTGTCAATCAAGTCAAGATTGAACAATAGGTTCGCTAACTCAGCACGGGCGGCTACGAACTGTTCGTGCTCTTCGTTCTGTCTGTCTACCTCACGCTGGTTCCGTTCTTGTGTCTCAATAAAATCGGCAAGCATACTTGCCTCTGTTTTCTCTGACTTAAGTACGAGACGGGTAGGCATTGACTCAACACTCCCGTAAGTAACGAAGCATCGCTCTGCTATCGGGCGGGTATCGTAAATCCACTCGCCTTGCTCATCTTCAAGGTACTTGCTACCATCTTCTGTCTTAAGGTGGTTTTCTCGGTTGAAGTACACGCCTTTAACTCTGACATAAGACTTGTCATGAGCCATGCCTATTACTTGGTACCATCTCGGGTACTCGCTGTATTTTCCCGCAACCATGTTGCCGTTGGTGAATATCGCTTGCGGATTGCTCACGATAATCTCTAGTATGTCTTGTCTTTTCATTTTGGTTTGCCCCCTTCAGGACTTGTTTGTTTTGTTAGGTGTCACCCTACTGTACTGTTGAACAGTTGTCAAGGGTATTTTACTGTGACTTTCGTCACAAGAAATTGGATATCGTCATGACGGTATTTCAGGTGGTGACCCTACCTTGGGCGGGGTTACTCACGGGTAGAGTACCGTGTAACACTTCTGAGAGGGTGCACTTCGGGTTGAAATCCACCGCCCACGCTGGTAGTGCTGACTTAAGTGCTGACAATTCTTCCCCCGTGTAGAGAATCAGACTCCGTAAGTCTGTCGCTAGTCGGGTACGGCTACCATGTAGGTCTACCTCTACTTCTAAGTCTGCCTCTAACATTCTTAGGTAGGCTTCTAGTTCCTTTATCATGACTGCGTACCCCCGCAATGAGCGCACAAGTACAGCCCTTCTTGCTTCGGGTGGTCATACCAATCGTGAGTGCAATCTACTGACTTAAGTCCTGACTTGTCCCACTCAACCCACTCGCCCTCTATCGGCAAGTTCACCCTGTCGGCATACTCACGAGTGAAGGCAGTAGCAGTACGCAAACTTCCCCACCCGTCAGCGTTGCTCCAGTACAGCAAGCGGTCAGTTTCATTACGGATTAAATACATCATGACTTAAGACCTACCGAGTCACCCGATACCCAACGACTACCCGAGCCTGCGACAGGGGCGATGAGATAATCAACCGCACCCCAACGCAATCGGCTATCGGTAATCTTGACCTCGTACTTAAGTCCCGACCCGTCACCCCACTCGGCTATCTTGCCGATGTTCTGCATTAGTTCTAATGTTGTCATGACTTAAGTCCCGCTTTCTTGAGGCTTGCGTTAATGTCTATGAGGTCAATACCCCACGCCTTGAGATAGGTAACTACGCACTCGTCTACCCATTGCATACGCTCGGTCTCTGTCTCCATCTCCTGCAATGCGAGTCGGTCATCTGTCTTAAGTCTGCGGGTACTGATTACCCACCCGTTAGTCGTTGTGTATTTCATGACTTAAGTCCCTCTCTGATTGTGTCCATGATTTCCTCGGCGTGTTCCCGTCGCCATTCCCACTCGGCACCCGCCTCGTCTGCGATAATCCCGCACACCTTAAGCCTGATAGCACCGCACACCGCCTTCGCTAGTGAGGTCTCCCAAGTAGGAGCCTCGCAAGACTGGTACTCATAGCACCTCACCGCCTGCAACACTTGACCCCACGAGATGACAGGACTACCGAGATAGGGAGCAATGTCGTTGCCGTTGTAGCGATACGCTTCGCAAGGTGTCGTTTCTTTGTAGCGGTAGTTCACACTCTCGTAGTTTGCTGTCTTAAGTACGGAACCAAGAAAGTCTGTGTCCTCGTGCTTACTGAAGTAGACCATAGCCCCCGCATGGAATATGCCGAGCCGAGCGTCAAGCCCGACCCCCCGCACCGCCGCCGTTACTAGTAGGTCAATGGTGTCGTCTCCGAGAATGAATGCACTCATGACTTAAGTCCTAACACCTGACGCATACCGTCTTGGTATGTTGTCTCGGTTACTTCTGCACCATCAAGCCAGTACGCAACGGACACCCGTTGCCACCCTGTCTCGGTGTCGGTCATCTTCAGGGTTGTTACCTCGTAGCCGTAGAACTCTCCACACTCGGCGGTGTCATCTGCTACCCACTCGGCGCACTCTGTCGGGGTGTCTCTCCATGTCGTATGCCATGCACCCCACACCTTGCGGTGTCTTGCTGTTACTTCGTATTTTGTTTTCATGACTTAAGTCCTGACTGACGGTCTATTTCTTTGCTGATTGTGTTGGCGATGTTGCGCACCATCTCGGCTAGAGCGTCATCTCCTGCGGAGATTAGTTCATTCGCTGAGTCTTTCATTGCCATGACGACTAGCATTGCTGAGTCCTCGCCTAGTGTGATTGTGATGTTCATATTTCCCCCTCGGGATTTACTTGGAACCTTGTGGCTCCCTCGGACGCACCACCTAAGCGATGCACCCGAGGCAACCCCCCGCCCGTAGGCGGGGAGTCTCCTGTCTTAAGTCCCTACCCCTCTTCGCCTTCGTTGTCTTGTGCTACGAACAACTCTTCACACTCTTCGCATCTGATGCCCTTGGCGAGACGCTTAGCACTTGCTCGGGTCTTGTTGTCGTCCTCGCAAGAGCACACCCCGACTAGTAGGTTCTTATTCCTTTTCTTTTCCTTGTCTCCTGTCTTAAGTACGCAAGACACTAGCGAGATAGCACGGTCAAGGCGGTCAATCATGTCGCCCCAAGTCTCCGCACATTCGTTAGAGACTTCTGTGTGTGACCACCCGATAGAGCGTGCCTCGGTGATGGTGAGACCGAACACGCCTTCGGCGGTGTTCTTGAAGTTCTTGTTGTGTCGTCCGTTGCTATCGCAATCTTTGACACCCTTGGCGATGTTCACGGCGTGCGCCATCTCATGAAGGAGAGTACCCGCCGTTTCCCGTCCACCTCGGCGCAAGCCTTCGCCCGTTAGGACTATCTCGTGGAATCCTTCGCCCGCCTCGGTAGCCCAAGCGGGAGCGGTTGTGATATGTCCATACTTGACTGACCCCGCCTTACTTGTCGTGTCTCGGTCAATAACGATAATGACATTCGGGAGCGTGACCCCTGTCTTAAGTCTCACAATCTCGGCGGTCTCATAATAGAGAGCCGTCACTTCGTCAATAAGCGGGGCAAGCGTGAGACGCTCTAGTGTCTCGCCCACCTCGGTTGGTGTTGTGACCTTCTTGGTCTTGGTTGTTGTTGCCATGTTTCCCCCTCGGGATTGTTGCGGGGCGGTATTGCCCTACCCCTCTATTTTAGGCACATCTGTTCTACGGTTGTCAAGTCAGGCGGGGGGGTATTTGTTGAATATGGGTGTGACATTTGTCACATCTAGATAATACTGTCATGACGATATTTTAGGTACCTACCATAGCCAGATGGGGGTTACTCACGGGTAAGGTACCGTACAACGCTTGTGATGGGATTCCCACATAATGAGATGATGCCAAGGTCTTACGACTTGTAAGGTCAGCCTAACTATAAATGATAGGTAGCACCAACAGTCAAAGACTCCCCATAAACACACACCGACTATTCCCAACAGACCACGACTCTTAACAACC
>Ga0247723_1001908_pt1 | contig 11677 bp, 15 predicted proteins | sample MSEWelMarce5H_FC_FD_189079 | JGI IMG/M metagenome (GOLD analysis project Ga0247723, IMG submission 189079) | Subsurface sediment microbial communities from gas well in West Virginia, United States - MSEEL Well Study Marcellus 5H_FC | ecosystem: Environmental > Terrestrial > Deep subsurface >...
ATAACTTATAAAATAGTTACAAAATAATACCAAAAAGAGTGTCTAAGATTTCAAATCGTGAAGGTATATATAAGTAAGGGGTAAGGGGATAACTTAAGTTTCCCACTATCGCTTCTTTAACATAACTAGTTTATATACAGAGTATGTTATAGAACTTAAGTAGAGGACTTAAGTATAGGAGATACCTGATTCTAGCTTAGCTCTAGATTTGGGACTTCTAGTCAACCAAGACGAACACCTCCAAATTATGTTGATAATAGGTATGAGGTCTTGCCGATGACAACTTATAGCCCACAATCTGTGCTACCCACATAAGTTACTTTGTTGTTATAAGAAAATTTATTGTTGCCTAAGCCCGAAGGGCAGAACCAAGGGGCCAAGTGATGCCAGAAAAACTACCTTATAGTAAACTAGTAGAGAAGCACATCCTAGAGTGCATCCAAGGTGGTGTTGGCATCCGTCAGATGATCGCCTCTATGCAACACCTAGCCCAAGCACCTAAGTCTCTTTCCACCATGTACAAAACATATGGTAACTTTATTGAAGCTGAGAGAGCTAAGATTAACGGGCAGGTTGGTAAGAAAGTTATTGACCAAGCTCTAGCTGGGGACTTCAAGTCTCAAGAGTTGTTCCTTCGTTCTAAAGGTGGGTGGTCTCCAACTCACACAGTTAATGAGGTTGAGCAGGATGTTGATCCTGAGCTAGATGAAAGTGCAATCGACACTCTGATGGGATTGCTAGGATTAAATGACCAAGAAGAAAAATAGCTTGTCGGTGTAGCTTAATGGTAGAGCGGCAGTCTCCAAAACTGCGTCTGTGTTGGTTCGATTCCAGCCTCCGACGCCAGAATTAGATCATAATCCAGAATAATTGATGACGGATCGACTAAGGGCTTTGGCCTGAGAGCATCAACCCCGCAACAAAAGTTGTGCATTTGCTTATGGCGATGGACTTAGGTCTGGGATGTCGAAGAATACAAAATTAGTAAGGTTTCATTTTTGTTGTATTAAGACTAGTTTTTCCGCTTAGTGCTTTAACTATGAAACCTAAAGGCTTAACATGCAACCTCAACGTAAGATCACTTCTGAAGTCCTAAGAACGCTTCCCCCAGCAAAAGTAAAAGAAATCCTATCCGCGCTAGGGCCAATCAAAGCTGAAGAACTCAAGCATACGTGGGAGTTCTGGGCTAGAGACAACCAACTAGAGCCTGCTGGTGATTGGAATACATGGTTCATTAATGCTGGCCGTGGTTATGGTAAAACTCGTTCTGGTGTTGAGTGGGTAAGAGAGCAAGTTAAACGTGGTGCTAAACGTATCGCTGCTGTAGCCTCTACCAACTCGGATATTGAACGGGTTATGGTTAAAGGTGAATCTGGTTTCCTTAGTGTCTGCTGGAAGGGTGATAAAACCTACAAGGATAAGCCTATGGGTTTTCCTGAATGGTCACCTACTAAAAGGACACTGACATGGGAGAATGGCGCTCAAGTCCAATTCTTCTCTGCTGAAGAACCTGAACGTCTCCGTGGCCCTCAGTTTGAAATTGCTTGGTGTGATGAGCTTGCCGCTTGGAATAAAGACATAGACACTTGGGCTATGCTACAGTTCTGTATGCGTCTAGGTAAGCATCCACGTATTATGGTGACTACTACACCTAAGCCAACAAAACTAGTAAGACAAATTCTTAAAGACCCTAAGACACACGTTACTACAGGGTCTACATTTGATAATGCTGCTAACCTTGCTCAGACCTACTTGACTGCTGTTAAAGAGCAGTATGAAGGTACTAGACTAGGCAGACAAGAACTTTACGCTGAAGTCCTAGAGGAAGCGCAAGGCGCACTATGGACTACAGATATGCTGGACAGATGTTCTGTTAAGCACGAAGACCTCCCCGACTTTACCAGAATTGTTGTTGCACTAGACCCTGCTGTTACCTCTAACGCTGAGAGTGACATGACAGGTATTGTTGTTGCAGCACTAGATGTGAATGGTGTTGCCTATGTCCTAGGTGACTACACAGATCGTCTATCCCCTCAAGGCTGGGCCTCTAAAGCTGTACAACTCTACCATCAATATGGTGCAGATAGGATTGTAGCTGAGAAGAACCAAGGCGGGGATATGGTCAGAACAACACTAGAAGGTGAAGATGAAACAGTTCCTATCAAACTTGTACACGCTTCTCGTGGTAAATATGCCCGCGCTGAACCTGTATCTGCCCTATACGAGCGTAATCTTGTTAAGCACGTTGTAAACCCGCCTGATGGTGCTAGTCTAAATGAACTTGAAACACAGATGAGAACTTGGGAACCTTTAGGTTCTATCGGTTCACCTGATAGATTAGATGCTCTTGTTTGGGCATTAACTGATCTATCGTTGAATGGCTATAGTAAGCCTAAACTAACCCTTGTCTATAGCAGTTCCAAGGGTCTCCTTAATAAATAGATAATGGAAACCTTTGGTCATGGTTAAGAGCCTTACAGAAGCAGAAGCCAAAACAACCCTTGGTGTCGCAGGGGACAATACTCGTAATGGTCAGATTCGTGCTGATGAGTTTTTGCCTGAACTCCGTGGTAGGAAAGCTGTTCGCAAGTATCGTGAGATGCGTGATAACGATAGCACTATTGGTGCTGTTATGTATGCAGTAGAACAAATCCTTCGTGACGTAGAAATCAAAGTAAAACCTGCTAAGGACACACCTGAGGCTAAGGCTGAAGCTGACTTTGTTGATAGTGTCCTGAATGACATGGATCACACCCTAGACGATCATATTGCAGAAGCTTTATCGTTCTTGTCGTATGGCTTTGCTTGGTTCGAGGTTGTCTATAAGCGTAGGGTAGGCCCAAATGAACGTCTAGATAAAAAGCGTTCTAAGTACACTGATGGACGTATGGGTATCCGTAAGATTGCTGCTCGTGCGCCTTGGACAATTAACAAATTTGATGTTGATCCCATTACAGGTGACGTTCTTGGTATTGAGCAAAGTGTCTCTCACCTAAATGGAAGCAACTACATTCCACTAAGCAAGTCTGTCTATTATTGCACAACTAGCCTTAATGGTGATCCATCTGGTCGTTCTATCCTTCGTAATGCCTACACTTCTTACGAATACTTGAATAACCTACAGGCTATCGAAGCTATCGCAGTAGAACGTGAACTTGCTGGTATCCCAGTTGCTCGTATCCCCTCTGAGTATCTCTCTGAAGGTGCTTCTTCTGCTCAAGCTAGTTTTGTAGGAAGTCTGCAAACCATCCTTCGTGATGTTAAGTTCAATGAGCAAGGTTATATAATCCTTCCTAGTGATACTTACCCCGATAAAGATGGTGCGCCAAGTAATATTCGTCTAGTTGATGTAGAACTTATGTCTTCCAACGGAAGCCGTAACATTGACATTAACCCAATCATTAGCCGCTACCAACATGACATTGCCCGCTCAGTCTTGTCTGAGTTTTTGTTGTTGGGGACTTCTGGTGGTTCTTACGCTTTGTCTAAGACTAAGACAGACTTGTTCCTACGCGCCCTTGAGAGTTACATTCAAGCAGTAGTAGATGTTCTTAACAAACAACTGGTAGAAAGTCTGTGGCAACTGAATGGTCTAGATTATGACCTTATGCCAACTATCGTAGCTGGTGATGTTGCTCCCCATGACCTACGTGAACTGTCTTCCTTCCTGCGTAATCTTAATGGGGCAGGTATTGACGTTAGTAATCATCCAGAGGTTATCTCTGATCTCATGGCGATTGCTGAACTGGACTATAACCCTGAACTGAAAAGTAACCCAAATGACAACGTGGACTAGACACCTATATGAACATGATCCTTTAGCCATCGCTAAGGGAGAAGTCAATGGGTATTCAGTTCTAAACGTATTTGGTTATCAGCCTGCTGTTGGAACTTCTGACATCTGCGTGTGGGAAAATGCTGTTCCTTATGTGTTTCCCACTACAGCAGTGACTATGACTGTAGTTAGCACAAGTGCTTCTGATGATACAGGTCTAGGTAAAGTTCTTATAACAGGTCTAGATGGAAACTACGATCTGCTTGTAGAATCTGTTGACCTTGATGGAACTAACCCTGTTACTACAGTAAACCAATTCCTGCGTATCAACAACGTTAGGGTTTCTGTTGCAGGGTTGAACCAAATTACTAACGTAGGTACTATCACTGTAAGCCACAATGGAACTACCTACGCTAAGATTTTACCATCTGTAGGTCAAACTCAGATGTCGCAGTACACAGTTCCCAATGGGTATAGTTTCTACCTAACTCGTGTCAATAGTTATGCGCAACAAGATGGTGGTTCTGGTAACTACAATACTTATAGTGTTGTCGCCTCTAATTCTGTTAGTTACACTGTCTTACAATCTCCCTACTTTCAGGTCTATGAAGCCATGAGGGTTGGGCCATTCAAGTATGCAGAGAAAACTAGCATTCAATGGCGCTCTCGTACTCACACAAATACCTCTGCTGTTGGTATGGTTATTGAGGGCTACCTAGTTAAAAACACAATTCAGGGCGAACCATAATGAAAGTCGGTCAAAAAGTATCTTGGAATTCATCTGGCGGGACTGCTCGTGGTATTATTCGTGAGATAGTTCGTGAAGGTAAAGTCCCAAATATCCCAGTTAAGATTACAGGTACAGAAGAAGAACCTGCTGCCCGTATTGAGATTGTTGATGATAAAGGTAAACCAACTGGACAGATGGTAGGTCACAAGTTGTCCACTCTCCGTAAGAACTCGGATGATCTTTCCGCTACACTTAAAGCACAATACGCTAACGACATCTTTACCACAGAGATGGAAGCTGTAGCCCGTAGCTATGATATGGGCCTAGGTGGATATACTCACGTTTCTGAATATAATGGACAGGCCGTTTTTATGCCCGCTGAGAGCCATGAGGCTTATTTGGCATACTATGGTGCTGAAGATGAGGAAGACGATCCAGAGACCCCTTCCAGCGAGCGTATGGAGATGCTCAGGGTGGTCATTGAGGAAATCCTGAAGGAAGACGTACAGAAGGCTGAGTATCAGGGTAAGACTGTAAATCTGAACAAGCCTCGTCGCATTCAAGGTGGCAACAAGAAGTTTGAAGTCTTCGTTCAAGATGGTGACAAAGTTAAGAGAGTAACTTTCGGTGATCCTAATATGCAAATCCGCAGGGATAACCCAAAGGCTCGTGCAAACTTCCGTGCTAGACACTCTTGCGATACAGCAACAGACAAGACTTCAGCTAAGTACTGGTCTTGCCGTATGTGGGAAGCGGATACCTCGGTGAGTGAGATGACAAAATCTAGTATTGAGGGTAAAATCCTTAAGGTTGATGATGAACAGCGTATGGTTTTTGGTTGGGCCTCTGTGGTCACCGAAGATGGGGAACCTGTTATTGACCGCCAAGGCGATGTGATCGAAGCTGAGACTTTGGTTAAGGCCGTAAATGAATTTATGGAGCATGTGCGCGTAGGCAAAGCGATGCACACTGGGGAACAGGTTGGCGTTGTAGTCCACTCTCTCCCTATCACCAAAGAGATTGGTGAGGCTCTAGGTATCCACTCTAACCGCGAAGGATGGGTTGTTGCTTACAAAGTATTCGATGATTCCGTCTGGGAGCGTGTGAAAAGCGGTGAACTCGCAGCGTTTTCCATTGGTGGACGCGCTCAAAAACAGGAGATTTAACTTGCCTAACCTCCTTAAAAACTTGCAGCTTGAGGAACTTTCCTTGGTGGATAGACCTGCCAACGCACAGGCAATGGTAAGTCTCTTTAAGCGCGACAACTCAGAGGGATTTGAGAAAATGGATGAAGATATGGAAGCCAAAGTTAAGGCTTACATGGAAGAAAAGGCTTGCGGTCGTGATGAAGCTATGAAGGCTCTCGGCTACGACACAGCAAAACCTAAAACAAAAGCAAAGCCCGATCCGATGGAAGCTATGAAAGCTGATGTTGCACGTCTGACCGCTGAGGTTGATCGTTTGCAAAAGGGTCTGGATGAGGCTGGTTACGTTGTTTCTGCTGACGTAATTGAAAAGAAGGCTCCTGTAGAGATGATTGAAGTTGGTGGTGTTTCCATTGCCAAATCTGAAATCCCTGCACCTGTCCTAAAAGCTCTGGAAGAAGCAGAAGTTGCTAAGAAGCAACACGAAATTGAAAAAGCTGACATTGAGTTGACTAAGAGTGCCACTAAAGCCCTTCCCAACTTTGATGTTGCTGTTGCCAAATCTCTCTTGAAGTCTTTTGCAGATGACAAGACTGTGATGGAAGCTCTGAAGGCTGCTGATGCTGCTTTCGCGGCTGCTATGGATGAAGTTGGTAAAGCTGATGTAAATGGTCAGTTTGCTAATGCCACCGAAGAAATGGATGCCCTTGTTAAGTCCTATATGGATGAGCATGGCATGAAAAAGAGTGACTACGCCAAAGCATATGCGGCTGTAGCTAAAACGGATGCAGGTAAGAGCCTCATCACTAAATCCTACAAAGGGGAATAATTATGGCTGTTATGCAATCTCGCGATAACCGCACTTATACCGCTGGCGCTGACTTGTCGGCTGCTCAGTTCAAGTTTGTTAAAATCTCTGGTGCTAACGTAGTTGTAGCTAGCACTGCTGGTGAACAGTGCATTGGTGTCTGCCTCGTTGGTGGTGCTTCTGGCGCTGCTGTAACTGTTACTCGTGGTGGTTCGGTTATGGTCACTGCTGGTGCTACGATTTCTGCTGGTGCAGCCGTTTCGACGGATGCTTCTGGTCTTGCTAAAGCCGCTGCTACTGGCAACATCATCATGGGCTACGCTCGTGAAGCTGGCGTTAATGGTCAAGTCATTGAGATCGAGTTGATCTCTGGCGGTAATGCTTCGGCCTAATCTAGACATTAAAGGATAATTACTATGCCATTTTTGACCCCCTCGGCTGTACATGTTGACCAGCCATTGACTAACATGACTCTGGCTTATATGCAAGAGCAAACCAACTTTATCGCTGACAAAGTGTTCCCTACTGTGGGCGTACAGAAGCAGTCGGATAAATACTACATCTATGACCGCGCAAACGGCAATCGTGCTGGTGACGTTAAGTTGCTGGCCCCTCGTACTGAAGTTGAGCGTATCGGCTTGGCTATCTCGAATAGCTCGTACTTTGCAGACATCTATGGTCTGGGTATGGACTTTGATGAGCAGACCTTGGCTAACGAAGATGCCGCTCTGGAACTGCGCTCGGCTGGTGCTACCACTCTGGTAAATCGCCTGCTGATCCACCGTGAGGAGCAGTTCGCTTCGACGTTCTTTGCAGCTTCGGTCTGGGGTACGGAATACACTGGTGTTTCGGGTACGCCTTCGACTGGTGAAGTTAAGCAGTGGTCGGATTACACTAACGCAACTCCAATTCGTGACGTTACGACCGCTCGTCGTACCATGCAGTTGAAGTCGGGTGGCTTTAAGCCTAACACGATGGTTGTGGGTAAAGAGACCCGTGACATTCTGGTTAATCACCCTGACATCTTGGCCCGTCTGAATGGTGGTGCGACTGTATCGAACACCGCTCTGATTACGGACGCTAAGCTGGCTGAAATCTTTGAGGTAGAGAACTTCTACGTCATGGAAGCTGTGAAGAATACGGCTGCTGAAGGTCTTTCGGAATCGAATGCTTTCATCGGTGGTAAATCGGCTCTGTTGACCTACACGCCTTCGACTGCTGGTCTGATGACCCCTGCTGCTGGTGTGACCTTTGCTTGGAACAACCTGCAAGGTGTCAACAACCTTGGTATCACTGTGGAATCGTTCTCGGATGATGCCCTGCGCCGCCAACAGGTTGCTGAGATGATCCAAGTTAAGATGGCTTACGACATGAAGGTTGTGGGCGCTGATCTGGGTGTGTTCTTCAAGACCATCGTTGCCTAATCGGTAATATACTAATGGTATGTCCAAGGTTAATAGCTTTGGGCATACCCAATTATAACAGAACATAATATTGTCCTTACAAGGAATTGTCAAAATGCACCCTTCATACTTGGGTTGGCAGGTCGATTGGCCTCTATTTACTAAACTTCCTCTCTCAGCAGATGGAAAAGAATGGAAACGTGGTGAGTACTTTAACTGGTTAGAGCGTGGTATTGAGGCTGATAAAGTAGCTATCCTTTATGCTTCTGGTTATCTTCATCACAACACGGAATTAGAAGTTCAAAATAAAGTTGGTGATCGTCTGTCAGAGATGAGTGGAAACCAACTAAAAACTCTTGTAAACTTGATTAACGCAGAGGTTAAAAAGCGAACCTCTAGTGTCAGTGAGTTTGAGAGTAAAAGATGTAAGCAATCCACTCTAGATGATAAGCAACGTGGTCTTATTCGTCGTTTCCTTGTGGGGAACAAGTGGATTACTGAAGATTTCTACAAGATGCGAGATACTATTCTCGGTGAATAAATAAATGGAGACGATTCTATGGCGTGGTCATATAATGCTGCTGATCTAAGTAATACCACATCCGCTGGTCGTCTCAATACTGTACGTCTACTTGTGGGTGACACTGATACGACAGATCAACAAGTTCAGAATGAAGAAATTAACTTCAGTCTAGCTGAGAACAATGACAATACTTACCTGTCTGCGTCTTGGATTGCAAGAGTTATTTCCTCTAAATATGCTCGTTTGGTTACAACTAAACTTGATGGCGCTCTTAGTGCTAATTACTCTGATCTTGCTAAACACTACCAAAGCCTAGCTGACCAACTTGAGTATCAGGGTAAGACCAATGGTGCTTCTGTTGGTGTACTTGCGGGTGGTATTACTAAGTCTGGGGTGGAAGCTGTAAGAGCCGACACTAATAGAATTGAAGGTAGCTTCCGTAGGGATCGTTTCAAGAACCCGCCAAGTTATGATACCCCTGAGTATGAATAAGGAGTAGGTTATGTCCTTTCGTTCCTACGACCTTCTTAGGTTGGTTAAAGACTTTGGTAAAGAACTTACACTTAGAAAGAAGACCACTGCTGGGACTTATGACCCCTCTACTGGCACTGTAACAGGGTCTGCAACAACAGATTATACCTTCAGTGGCTACTTCTTTAACTTCTCTGTTGGTCTACCGACTGATGATGAACTTCGTAGGGGTACTCGTAGGTGCATTGTACCTGCCCTTGGTCTTGCTGTTGCCCCTGATGATGAAGACTTGATTGTTGGTCAAGGTGATACTGTAACTATCGTTAAAGTCACTACTGTGTTTAGCTCTGGCACTGCTGTTTGTTACATCTGTGAGGTTTCAGAGTAATGGCCTCAGTACAAGCAACATTCAAAGCAATAAAAGATAAAATTGAAGTCGTAACAGTAGAAAAAGTAGAGGAAAGACTTGAGTACGTAGCTAATTATGCTGTTGCTGTCTCACCTGTAGATACTGGGGCTTATGTTGAATCCTTCTCTCTAGGCCGCTCTGGCTTTAGTGGTGGCAGGATGAAGAAATCAGATGCTAGAGCAAAGTCTGTCAATCCAGAGGCAACAAGACAAGTTGCTAGGAATAACCTTTACCAAGACATCCAAGGCTTAGACATTAAGCAAATGCTTGAGACTGGAAACGCCAAGTTTACCCTTCGTAATCGCGCACCTCATGCCAGAGACGTAGAAAACGGAGAGAATTGGGACAAGGATGGTTATCACGTCTTCCGTAAGATTAGGAGCAAGTTTAGATAATGGCTAGTGTTTATGATGGCATCAGGGCTGCACTAGAGGTTAGACTAGCTGCTATTTCAGGTATCCCCGCTATTGCTTATGAGAACGTGGCCTTTAGCCCCACTACAGGCACTCCATTCGTTAAGGTCAAGTTCATCCCCACCTCTCGTAGACCCGCTGTAAGAGGTACTAACCCCCAGCAGAGATATGAAGGGGTCTTTACAGTCTTCTGCTACACACCAGAGGGTAATGGCCCTGCTGCTGCTGACGATCTAGCCGACAAGGTGATTGAAGCCTTCGATGCTACAACTGACATTTCTTTCACTAATGCTTCCTCTGAGACAATCATAGTTTCTGTTGATTACGCAGAAAGAGATAACGGCTTCATTGATAACCCTTGGTATTATGTCGCTGTAAACATCGGCTGGTATCTGTATAAATAATTCCCCACAGGAGACACTAAAATGCCCTTTTCACAAGGCTCTCGTTCCAGCCTATCGTTTGTTACAGAAGTAACATTTGGCACTACGCCCGCTGGTAACTTCACTAACCTTCCCTTTACCACCCACTCGCTGAACTTGACTAAAGATCGTGTTGCTGGCAATGACATTCAGGCTGATCGTATGCCTCGTGTTGATCGTCACGGCAATCGTCAAGTAGCTGGTGACATTGTTGTTGATCTACGTGATGGTGTATATGACGCTTTCCTAGAATCCGCTATGCTAAGCTCTTGGGCTACCAATGTGCTGAAGGTAGGTGTTACCCCTAAGTTCTTCTCTATTGAAGACTATGCTGCTGACATTGACCAAGCTCGTTTGTTCACTGGTGTGACAGTTTCAACTATGGGTGTTTCTCTTGCTCCTAACCAAATGGTCACTACGACTTTCGGGATGGTTGGCAAGGACATGACTATTAGCGCCACTCAGAAGACCCAAACAGCCGCTGCTAACAATGCTCCATTCGATGCCTACTCTGGTGACATCGCTATCGGTAACGTAGGTTCAAGCTCTGCTGTAGCTATTGTAACTGGCCTTGACTTTACCTTGAACAACTCTTTTGCCCCTACGTTCGTGATTGGTGATGCTTCTGCCCCTTCACTTGAATATGGTCGTGCAGAGATTGAGGGTACTATCACAGCTTACTTTGAAGATACGGCTCTAATCAACCGCTTCTTGAATGAAACTGAAACAGAACTCGAAGTATCGGTGAATGATCCAACTGGAACTAACGCCTACACTTTCTTGTTCCCCCGTATTAAGATTAACAGTGCAGATGTTCCTGTAGATGGCCCTACCAGCCGTATCATCAATATGTCCTTTGTGGCTTTGTATGATGCAACTGAAGCCTCTAACTTGGTCATTACTCGTACTGCTTAATAACTAAGAATCCCTAGCTAGGGTAGAGGAAGCATAGGTGTCGGGTCTTATGCTTCCTCGCACTAATTACTGACCCGACAAACAAACCCCCGACAGAACCTAAAAGGATAACCCGATGGACTTGCTAGACCTGACCCCTAAATCTGAAGTTATTGTTGTTACGCTTAAGCACCCTGCCACTGATGAAGTGCTTAAGAATGAAGACAAGAGTGACATGACGATTACCCTATTTGCCCCCCACTCTAAAGAATACAAGAAAGTTCTGCATGAGATGACTAATAAGCGTCTTAAGAAGATGCAAGGCAAAGGGGCTAAAGATATTACAGCAGAAGAAATTGAGGAAATCTCCCTTGATAGCTTGGCTAAGACAACAAAAGAATGGAACATTACCTTTAGTGGTGAGAAGCCTAAGTTGTCCCTAGAGAAAGCTCGTGAGGTTTACGAAAAAGTATTCTGGATTAAGGCTCAAATTGAACAAGCATCGGAAGAAATTCTGGGTTTTATGAAAGCCTAACTTGTCAGTTGTGCGAGTGGGCTGAACATCAGTTTAAGCTCAACAAACCTGACAAGGATGGCATTACAGAACGAGAGCATCTTGAACAAGTAGAAAGGCAGATTGGACGTAGACTTGAAGCATTGGAACCCCCGACAGATTTCCCAATG
>Ga0247723_1001909_pt1 | contig 11673 bp, 11 predicted proteins | sample MSEWelMarce5H_FC_FD_189079 | JGI IMG/M metagenome (GOLD analysis project Ga0247723, IMG submission 189079) | Subsurface sediment microbial communities from gas well in West Virginia, United States - MSEEL Well Study Marcellus 5H_FC | ecosystem: Environmental > Terrestrial > Deep subsurface >...
ATTTGATATTGAGTACGAAGTCATCGAACAAGAAGATATTCATGGATACTCTGGTCTAAAATTTGATTTCATGACACTTGGTGCGGGTGTTCTATTATTCGACGATGAATTAATAAATTCTCACATAGAAGCACTTGATGTAGGTGGAGTTATTCATCTCATAAATACCAATGATAACTCCGAAATCTATGGCGAAAACTATGCTCATTGTCCGAGTTATAGATTGTTTGAAGTGATAGATGATTATCCGAACATCACCACCTACCACGTTCCTTTCGGGATTGGTCATAACTTCATTATCAAAAACTGATATAGTGACAAGATGAAACCACATCCAGATACGCCCAATATTGGCGATAGAGAAATATTGGAAATATCTAATTATCAAATTGATATTCTGGGTCCTGGAATAGTTGTTTTTAGAAACGTCTTACAATTTGACCAAAAAGCAGCATTTGACTACATTGACAACAAGGCAGATGAATCCCACAAAAACCGCTGGAGTTACATAGTTGGGGAAGATGGCGAAAAGTATGGCATCAATGAGGATGGTTTTCGTTACCGACCAGAAGATATTCCGGCAACGCCAGTAAGAATTCTTCGACCAGTTGAAGAAACGACACCAGAAGATATCGCTAATTTTTTTCACAACATAGAAGAAACTATTTACAAATGCCTAATCCGCTATATTGATATTTATCCACTGCTTGTTGGATGTGTTTGGTGGCGCAATCGTGGGCATGTTCTTCGCTATGTAGATGATGGAATTCTTGGTTCGCACTGTGATAACGACACCAACTACAAGGTAACCGGAGGAGTTCGCTATATGCCGCGAGGTCAAATGGCCGCCCGCCAGACTTGTGGGGCGCTGGTTTATCTAAATGATTGCGTAGATGATGAATCCCAATTAGATGGCACTAATTTTATTGGTGGTCATTTGAGATTTTTTCATATGGGCATTGAATATAGGCCACAACGTGGTGATGTCATTATGTTTCCAACGAATTATGTTGCGTCGCATAATGTAACTAGAATGACTGCAGGAAGAAGATACACGTATCTGTCCTTTTTTGGGCAAGGCTCACCGGATGACAAGGTAAATATTAATATAGTTGAACCAGAAAATAGTTTTGATTGGTGTCCTGGAATGTGGATGAACAATATTTATGATGATTATGAGCGTTATTGCAAGTCTGAATTTTCATTGTATTCAAAAGACGAAGTAGAACTGGGCATTAATCCCGTATTCCAAGGTCGCTGTGTCGCTCAATACGACACTACTCATGAAGCAGAAGTTCTTTAGTGGTATTTGTGCAATGAGAATTCTAGGTAGTGGCATTGTTTTATTTGAAAATTCATTTAATACTTCAGAAAATGTACTTACTTATCTTGATTCTCTCCACCTACTACCGACACAACGAGCATTTCATAGTTCAAGGTAGGGTATGGAAATGATTAATAATAATGTCGACTTGCAACATCTTGGTGGAGGAGTGTGCGTTTTTCGTAATGCAATTTCTGCTGATTGGTCATCAATTTTTGGCCTTGCTTCAGAATTAGTAGACCAAGAGCACGCACAAATGTATATACCAACATCTCACCCCGAGACGGGCGGTGAGGCATATATTAATAAGAGCGGGTATCTATTTACTCGTGACTCAATCGATGCAATGCCACGACGTGGTTCAGCAATTCACCAAGACCAGCGCCAAGATGTATCGCGCCTACTTGTTGATATGGAGACAATCAAAGATTCTTACCTTCTCAAATATTTTGAACGTTTTCCGCTTGCATATAATTGTGTATGGTGGAAAGTGAAAGGACATCTCGTATCTTATGCTCCCGGAGTCTACCTAGGGCCGCACTCGGATATCAGTGCAGAGTATGTCTACGGGGTACACCGCACGTCCCAGGAATTGGCGTTACGCAATGTCATTACATCCATTATTTACCTAAATTCATCTGGCGATGGAGAATTCGAGTTCATGGGTGGGGAGCATGTATTCAACTATTTGGATATAAGGTATACACCTAAGGCTGGCGATATAATGATGTTCCCTTCAAATTACATGGCTGCACATGAAGTTCTGCCAGTTATGCAAGGGCGTAGAATTTCGTATCTTGGATGGTACTCCCAGGGGACTCCTAATTCCATTGTAGGAGAGGACGTATGTGACCCCTTGTCCAATCCAGAGGGAGCAAGAATGAGCACAAATGTTTATATGCCATCTTTGCGCGAGGACTACAGGTCATTTTTGTACGAGCGTGACTATGACGAATCATCCGAGCAATTCAACGTAACAAGACTGGTCGGTGAAGAATGAAATCAACACATATAGGAATGGGTGTCGTCGTCTGCGAGGATGTCGTAGATATAGACCAAGAGTTTTTGAAAAAATATATATCCGCACTGCGTAGTTCCAGGGAAAATACTTTTACATATATCGAAGAAGAAGGAATTACATACGCAGTTAATGCTACTGGTTTTAAGTTTAGTATTGAGGACATTTCTATTGCTCCTCAAAGATTTCTTAACACGCGCTCACCCGAAGCACTAGGGGAGTTGGTGGATGAAGCAAATGAATTTATAAATAAATTAGAAAACGCAATCTATGATGCATTGGTTGAATATTGCCGTCACTTCCCTGATGCGGCAACAACGGCATGGTGGCGACCTTTAGGGCATTTAGCGGGATATGAAAATGGTCAAAAAATTGGTCCCCACTGCGATGACCAGGTTCCTTTTGAATGGGGTCAAAAAACAGGAAACCAGGTATCAATGCACAACAGCACAAGTATCAATTTATATTTGAATGATTGCGTTGAATCAACCGAAGAACTTGATGAAACAAATTTTATTGGTGGAGAATTATGTTTTCCACATGTTCCATATAAATGGAAGCCAAAGTCTGGTTCTGTTATTGCTTATCCTTCAAACTATGTTGGGAGGCATGAAGTTTTGCCGGTAACGCATGGCCAGAGATATGCTTATTTAAGTATGGCGTGTTATGGAACGTCATTTACTTCAGAAGAAATTATCGGGCAAGACAATCCTCATAGGATTTGGATGCCGAACCTTATTGAGGATTCTCGTCATAACCTAATTAAATCGTAGGTTTTTCAGAACGGTAATCAAATCCTAAATTTTGAATATATGATTCGTATGCTTCTTTAGTTGGAGAACCCCAATAACTAATAACATCTCCATCAAGTATTTGTTTAACAATCGATGATTTATCATTTATGACTGCATCAAAGTCAACACATGGTTTGTTATTTGTCAATGGTTCAGAGTATATTTTTTTCCAAGAATTATTGGTTCCATCAACAATTGATTCACTTCTACCAAACGAATATAAATAACTGTCCCTGACAGCAAAAAATTTCCATCCTCGCGTACTTGCTCTTAGCGCAAGTACGTGTTCTTCTCCATAAAAAGCGATACGTGGGTCTGGCATTACTTCTTTGAAAAGTTCTAATTTTGCAAATACAAAACCTCCAGAAGTAAGGTAATGCTCGCACGCTTCCTCTACTGCTATTTCTCCAATTATTTCTGGTTCATAACTTTTATCAGCATTTCTTATACTTAATGGCGCCCCAGGCATATCATATTTATGAATTACTCCCATCTCATTTTTCATATACCATTTTGGTCGATTACTTATTACGGATTTCTCATACCTTACTGATAGTGTAGATATTTCATGCAATAAATTGATATCCCAATTTTTATCAAAAATAGTGTGAGCATCTATTTGTAATGCATAGTTTTGATTCTCATGAAGCATTAAAGCATTTAGCCTGCCTAGGCCGAGGCCAAGTGGATACTTATAGTCAATATTTACTTTTTTCACATTTTTATATGAATCGGTGTTTGAAAATTTACCGTCAGTTCTCTGGTCAATGATACCAAAGTAAATACGACTAGGGAATCGCGCATTTTCATACGCACTCTTGACCGTCATATGAATATCGTTTTCATCAACGCCACATGTAAAAACAAAAATCGTCCTAAGATGCTTATTAACTTCCGAAGATATATCATTCATAAAAAAATTCACCCGTACTTAGTGCTAATGGCGGAGAGTCTTTATGCCACACGTTGATGACCATTACTTGACGTATCCCATCGGCTGCTGGCGTCGTTCCATGGAGGCGTCTGCCAGCATCGAAGGAGATAAGGCGATTCGGCACATATGCCAAGCGTTCTATATGTTCAGGAGCAGACAACAAAGGGGTAATATTGTCTCGTTCTAAGGCATTTTCTGGAGAACCTTTGATTTTGTTTTCGTGCAGTTCCAGAAATCCGCCATCACTACATGATGTGAATCCATACCAAATTGCACCAATAACTGGCGCATTGAATGTTTTATCGCGGGCGTAGGCAAATGTATCTTCATCAACGTGAACTTTCAAATATTGACCAGGCTTGAATGTTCTGCACCAATACTCAAAACCACATATTTCAGATTCAGGGAAGTCTAATAGGCTGGTATCTCGCCAGACCGCTTCAATGACTTTTTTTCTCAGGGTATCGGCAGGGCTTTGCCACCAGCCATCCCAAAACATATACGGAGCGCGACAACTAGATTCTCCGGAATGGAAATAGTTATTATATTCACCAATATTTTCTAAATCTCCCATATTTTCTGGGAAAAAAGTAGTGTCGTTTTTTATTGCGTTAATTAAATCAGTATTTTTTATGAAATCATCACAAAGAAACATTTACGTCTCCTTTTCTTTTACTCAACTTATATGGGGCCCAGTCTGGGACTATTTGATTGTTTGGTGAAACTGGAGACAGGTTGGCACTAATGACAATTCGTGGTTCTTCTGCCATGTGACGAGATGTCATATGTGGGATATAGGAGTTGAAGATTACCAGCATGCCTTCTTTTGGTGTTATAGAAGTTGATTGTTCTATGACGTTGCAGTGAGTCAATGAAAATATGAGTTCCGCAGAACCCTCTGGGACGCATGGGTAATAGGCTATGGAATAGAACTCAGATGGATGGAGATGTGTATTTGATTTATGCGAATGCATAATTACTGATTCACCGTGATTTAAAATTAGCCCCCAGATTGAATCGATGACATATTCTCGTTTTAATACTCCGCTTACGATAGAGGATATTTTTTTGCACAGGTCGTGAATTTCTGGCACGTCTGGGAGAACAGTATCTTCAAAATATGTATGATGATTATCTTCCATGAATTTTCCAGCATCAGGCTTTTGATTGCTAGACAGAACAATTTTTGACAACACGTCGTTGTCAACATCGGGCATATCTATTACGTACGCATTTAAATTAATGAGTTGTAGTGTGCCCATTAAAATTCACCACTAAAAACCATATATCTGCCCAATTTCGTGAACCATGCCTTATTTATAGCATAAGATGAACCAGGTAAGCCAGACATCAAGGAGACGAAATGTCCAATACTCAAATTGAACTAACCAAAGTCATTGAAAGCCTTCTTTCACAAATGTCTCAGCAGTTCTCTCAGCAAGCACAAAAGATTGCGATGCTTGAAGCAACCGTAGATGCCCTTTTGAAGAATACGAATTTGGAAAAGACAACTGAATAATGATTTCTATAATCACACCCACATATAACACTCCCCAGGAAATTCTTGCCCGTACTTGGGGTTCCCTGAAGTCACAGACGTTTACAGACTGGGAATGGGTCGTGTGGGATGACTCAACGCATAATGAAACCTGGAGACAAATCTATGGCTTCTGTTCTGATGAGCGGTATAAAATTTCCATGCATCGCTCTCATGTTCATTCGGGGTCTATCGGAGATGTTAAGCGAAATGGCTTTATGGTTGCCAAGGGCGACATTTTGGTTGAATTGGACCATGACGACGAATTGACTCCTGATGCACTCCAATTGATTAACGATGCGTTTAATGAGAATCCTGATGTAGGGTTCGTTTACTCTGACTGGTGCGAAATCCTCCCAGATGGGCAATCAGGGCGCTATCCAGATGGGTGGGCATTTGGGTATGGCAGTGACTATTGGGACGAGGAACACGGCGTTTGGGCCATGCGTGCACCAGAACTCAATACCGTCACTATGGGACATATTGTTTCGGCACCTAATCATGTTCGAGCATGGCGGGCTGGGGTTTACCGTGCCCTCGACGGGCATGACTGGAACCTCAAAGTAGCCGACGACTACGACCTATGTGTCCGAACATTCTTGGCAACAGAATGCTTACATATACCGAAAATGATATATAAGCAGTACATATCCCCCAAGACTGCTCAACGACAACACAATGCCTTGATTCAGGAAAATGTCGGAATTATCGCTGAAAAATATAAGCATTTATTGGATGATTTGTTCTCATCGCCATAAGGTAGTTAATGATAGTCTCCTTGTACGCTAAACTGAATAGTGAACGTTCAATAAGGAGGCCATAGATGGCTTTTACACAGAAACGCCTTGCTGGGGCATTGACTAATAGTGCAACGCAACTAACTACAACGGGAGCGAATATTTATACTCCCACTTCTGGAGTTACGGCGATTGTCAAGCAAATACTACTATGCAATACGACTAGTACAGCAGGAGTGACTGTCAGCATTTATATCCTCCCAACTTCACAAACGACAGTTGCGGATGCTTTTGCAATTTTTAAAGATGTATCTCTAGATGCTAAAGAAACACTCATACTAAATACATCGGTAGTTTTAACAAACTCCGCTGGAGATAAACTCCATATGCTGGCAAGTGCTAACACTAGTGTTACGGCGACGGTATTCGGAATCGAAGAGGCATAAAATATGACAGTAAGGAACGTTCCTGCGAAAGTTCGCGTCAACAACGTTGACACCATTGTTGAAATCAACGAAACAGAAACGTTGACTAACAAAACTCTGACACTTCCAGTCATATCTGGTATTAAAGAATCATGGACAGTCAGCGCCAGTGGCATCACTACATCCACATTGAATGTTTCTAGCAGTACAGCATTTTTATTTACGGGGGTTACTTCTGGTACTTGGACGCCTAACTTTGGCCATGCATCGTCTACTTCCGCAGCCACTTCAGTAAATACTTTATTGGCTGTTAATGGAAGTATTAGTCAAAGCATGACAGTTACTGTAGTGGCTAATGTAGCAAACAGTTCTCACTATTCACACCAAATACAAATTGATGGCCAAACTGCATTTACACCAAACTGGCAGGGCGGGGTGGTTCCAACGGCGGGAAGCGCAAGTGCTTATGATGCATATACTTATACGATTATCAAAACAGCAAGCGCAACATATACTGTATTTGCGTCTAAAACAAAATTTGATACTTAAAAATGCCGTTATTCAACTCTTTCAGTGAGAGTGCAGCCCGCGGGCTTGGTGTTGGCGCAGGTAAAATCATGCCTCCAGACGTACCAGTTATCGTGACACCTACGGGTGGTTCAACGTTGACAACAGTGGAAACAGCAGAAGTTACTTTTACGTCAATAACTACAACGTATCCGATACTTAAACATCAATATAAAGTTGGTGCTGGTGGCACTTTTGTTGATGTCTCAACTAGCCCGTTCACTATTACTGGATTAACTCAGGGAACTTCATACGACATCTATATGAAGACCATTGATATAACAAATGCTGAAAGTGATACAACCGCTGCCCGTTCGTTTACTACAAAGTCAACAGTGCAAATTCAGGCACCTACACCAATATTGTCTTCTCCTTCAATAACACACCCAGACCGTATTGTTATCAACATTACCTATAGTGCAGGGATACCTTCTGGCGGTACGAGTATGATTTTACGACAGTACGCTGTCACTACGTCAACCGCGACCCCTTCGACTTGGTCGACTTTTAGTGGCACTTCAGGAACAGTGCCTGAGTACACTACTACTGCTGGCGTCAACCTCGCTACCAATACAACATATTATGTACATTTTAAATATACTGACAACAGCACACCTACCAATCTCACAAGTCTTACCTATAACTCAATTACCACGGCTGCAGAAAATGCTCCAGGCATCCCAGCAGCATCAACCTTCACTAAAACAGGAACAAGTACAGCAACACTTCAAAGAGGTGCTTCAACCAAAGGCACATATGATGTGGCGTACGAATATAGATATTGGGCATCAGATGCATCAAGCAGCGTTGCTGCAACAGGCACATTTCAGAGTATGACATCAAACCCCACTTCACTTACCGGGCTCAATCCAAACACCTACTACGATGCGCAAGTTCGTGCGGTGAACGTTAGCCCAGGAACCCAAGTTTCTTCTGCGAGAGATTACGGCGTCATACAGACCGACCCCAATGCCCCCGGAGTTCCAGTAGTAGTATGGCATCACACAATGACATCAACTATGGCGAATTCAGCCTACCTAAGAGTATATCCATCTACAAATGCGTCTTATGTGAAAGTATCTAGGAATGGAGGGGCTGAATGGACTTCTCCTGGTATTGGTTCCAGTAATGCTAACTTTACTTGGAATCACCTAAATCAAATGTGGATTTTTTCTGAAACTGGGCTCACCTTCAATACCACATACACTTATCAAGCACGTGCTTTCAACAGAGTTGATGTTGCTAGTTCATATTCGGGAAACTTTACGTATACTACTGCTCGAAAGAATATTCCTTTCAATGAAGGTGCTGCCGCAGACGCTTTTGGCGATAACGCTGGTTTTATTATTGATAACACTGTACGTTATGTTGTTAGGACCGACATTGCTGTCGCCGGATGTCAACAATATCTGGGAGTAACTTTTCCTTCTGTCCCCGCAACGGATAATGAAGTTGGGTATAGAAATATTACGTCAATTGGCATTGGGCATGTTGTTAGCGGAAATGCCTCTAACCCAAATTTCTCAGGACGACTTCTTTATTTTTCTATAGCAGACAATCCGACTACTGGCGCTGGCGAAGTATATACCAACGCAGGGAACATAGGAACAGCCGGTAATCTTGGCGCCCAAACAACTAACTGGTATTTAAACCCTGGAAGTGGCCTTAACTGGGCCGTGAATGGAATTAGTCTGGGGGGCACCACGCTCAGTGGAAAAACAATTTTTTTAAGAGTTCTGGGAAATATGGCCAATCTTGTAGCGGGCTGCGCAGTGGGTACTGCGCCGTACAATAATTATTTTCTTGCTAATAGGTTCTACGTTCAAGGCACCTATACGGGGGAAAGTTCAACAAGTGGAGCCAAAGCAACAAGTGCTACGAGCGTGCCGTGATAAACTAGCATATTGAAACACTAACCTGCAAAGTGGTGAGATATGCGTCGAAATGGCGTACATAAAGGGCAATGGATATTTTGGGCTGTCGCATTTTTCGGTTGGTTCGCACCCGCCGGAGTTCTTGCTACATCTGAAAACCTATTAGTAAATGGTGATTTTTCAGCCGATGGTGGTGGCTGGAGCGGAGCAAGTGGAGGCAGTTCCTGCTCCAATGGCGTTCCCAGTCTTGGAGTTTGGGATGGTCAATCGCAACTGACATTTAGTTATATGCAAAATTCTGTATCTCAGCAAGTGATTATTCCGTCTCCATCAGCACTAGAACTTTCATTTCTTGCGAATGGTCCCAATGGTGGAACATATAGCGCAACAATTTCTGACTCAAATGAGTCTGCAACAACCGGGGTACTAACCGCAGGTACAAATCAGGTATCCAATTTAGGGGTAACCACAACACAAAACGATGAAGTCGTCACAATCACGTTTGCTGGTAAGGATGCATTATTTTGGGCTGGATGCTATGGGCCAGTAATTAGGAACGCATCGCTAACGGTGGTTACTCAGCCGACCTCGCTGGTTGTTACGAGTCTTTTAGATGATGGTTCCGTTGGAACGCTACGTTGGGCAATCAATCAGGCAAACGCTACATCTGGTGGAATCTATGACTCAATTCAAATTCCCACAGGAACTATCACGCTTACTAGTGCACTTCCAAACATCGCACAAAACCTAACTATTGTCGGAAGCGGAAAAACTTCGACAGTCATTGATGGGGATAGTCAATTCCGCATCTTTAATGTGAATAACAATATTTCTTTAACAGTCAGCGACTTGACGTTGAAGCGTGGTCAAAATACTAATGGTGGCCTTATCTACAATAATCGTGGAACAGTGACTGCAGATAGGGTTCGTTTTACGGGTATGACTGGGGGAAGTGCGGTATTTAACAACAACGGTGGTGCTGTTTCCTACTATACGGATTCTACGTGGGATTACCTATCAATGGGGATTGCTGGCGATTATGGCTCTACGCCTCAATTAGGTGCTGGACTTGCTTCGTGGGCGACTACTGATGATTCCGTGTTCCAGAACCGTACTTATGTAACTCGTGGCACTTTTGAAAACAACACCTATGGCATCTATAACTATAGATTCACAAAAGTTATTGACTCAACATTTACTAATAACTCTGGAACTGCTGCCAATGTTACTGGCCTAAACCGCACTCAGATAATAAATTCTGTGTTCACTAATAATGGAACTGCCATTTACCATTCGGCGTGGATTCCGACTGGCTGGAATATGGGTACAGATAATCGTTTAATTAGCGGGAATACATTTACCAATAATGCAACCGCTATTTATTTATACGACGGCTGGAACAATGGTCAGCGAAATCAGTCAGCATCAACAATTTCAAATAATATTTGGAGTGGAACTGGCACATGGATTACTTACCAACAATGGGATGGGTCTAATAATATTGAATATTCAGCAATACCATCAACCGAGGGCACTCCGTTTACCCAATTAAGCAACACCATTCCTCCCCCTCCAACAACGACTACAACCACTACAACAACGATTCCTCCAACTACAACCACAACAGAAGTTCCGACTACAACAACCGAGTCTCCAACTACCACAACAACGGAAGTGCCAGAAATAGAAGAACCAACAACAACTGAACTTCCAGTTACTTTGCCTCCTGACACAGAGCCCGAGAGTACAATAGATACAACGCCAGATACTACTGATGGAGGCACTGATGGAGGAACCGGAGATTCCGAAGACACAACGTCACCCGAAACAACCGTACCTGAATCAGCCCCAGAAGAAGAAACGCCAGATACAACACCGGAATTACCGGTAGAAGAAGAAACATCAGAACAAGTCGTTGACGACATCCTGGCAGATGACCCATCCCCAGAAGAACTGGGGGACGCTGTTGGTGAAGCATTGGCTGCAACAGAGTCAGAAGAGGAACTAGTCAGCGTTGCTACTGAACTCCTAACATCAGACCTTGACACAGAGCAATTTATTGCAGTCATTGATGAGGTTTTTAGTCAAGACTTGTCTGACGAGGCGCTTGCCGAACTCGTTACTACTGTATTCGCCGAAGATTTGTCAGATGAAGAAATCGCCGCTGTCGTGGGCCAGGTATTTACCACCGACATCAGTGATGAGGCGTTTGCCGAAGTTCTTGACACTATTTTTGAAGAGCCATTAAGCGACGAGGCTTTTGATTCTGTTATTGATGCCATCTTGGATGAGCCGATTTCGGATGCGGCGTTTGATGAGTTGGTTGATGTTTTGGGTGGCGACAGTGTTAGCGACGAGCAAGTCGTGGCTGCGGTTGACTCCATTATCGAAAATGGTCTTTCGGACGAGCAATCAATAAGTATTGCCACGAGTGGCGAGGTGTTGGAGTCAATTACGGGTGAC
>Ga0247723_1001910_pt1 | contig 11673 bp, 12 predicted proteins | sample MSEWelMarce5H_FC_FD_189079 | JGI IMG/M metagenome (GOLD analysis project Ga0247723, IMG submission 189079) | Subsurface sediment microbial communities from gas well in West Virginia, United States - MSEEL Well Study Marcellus 5H_FC | ecosystem: Environmental > Terrestrial > Deep subsurface >...
ACAGCGTATACATCTGGAACAATCATCGCAAAGATATTGTACTGATATGAAAACCAAAGCCCAAAAGAAGATCAGCAAGGTGATGACTGAGTTTGGCAAGGGCAAGTTGACTACCAATAAAAAGGTCGTTACTAATCCAAAACAAGCCCTCGCCATTGCTTTATCCCAAGCTAGGAAAAAGAAATGAAACAAGGTCTATACGCTAACATCAATGCCAAACAAGAACGCATCAAAGCGGGTTCTAAAGAAAAGATGCGTAAGGTTGGTTCTAAAGGTGCTCCTACTGAGGCGGCATTTAAGGCGGCAGCTAAGACTGCAAAGAAGAAATGACTATTCCAAAGGCATTAGACAAGTCGACTGTAGATCAGTTGATTCTGTCTCATGGCACATGGAAACATCTTTTTTATAGATGCTATTCAAAAGCTAGTCCTGACTACAAAAATTATGGCGGTCGTGGCATTGACGTACATCCATCATGGCATGGTGACGATGGTTTCTATCAATTTATTAAAGATGTTGGGCTAAGGCCCTCAAAAGAGTACAGTCTTGATAGGATTGATGTTGACAAGGGCTATTCGCCAGACAATGTGAAATGGTCAACCAGTATTGAGCAAGCCAATAATCGCAGAAATAGCAAAAGATACTTATATGAAGGTGAGAATCTCACATTAGCTGAGATTGCTAGAAAAACAGGAATTGATTACCAGAGAATCTGGAAAGCAACTAAAGTTTATGGCGACCCATCTGAACATATAAGAATTGATCCAAATCGTGGGAAACGTATGTATGAAGGCAAATTGCGCTCAACAACTGAGATTGCAAAAATGGTGAACATGAAGCCTGAAACTTTGATGCAAAGATTAAGAAATGGCTTAGATTTTGATTTAGCTATTGCATTACCACTACAAGCTGGTGTACACTTCAAGGAAAGATCATTATGGTCTTAAAAAAATACCAGAATCCAAAAGGCGGATTAAATGAGGAAGGCCGTGAGTTCTACAAAAGAACTGAAGGTCTAGACCTTAAAAAGCCTTTAAAAACGGGTAATTCAGGTCGTCGATCTAGTTTTTTAGCACGTATGGGCAATATGCCTGGCGCTGAGATGAAAGATGGAAAGCCTACCCGACTTTTACTTTCTCTTAGAGCTTGGGGCGCAACGTCCAAGGAAGACGCTAAAGCAAAGGCTAAAGCGATCTCTAAGAGGAATAAGAAATGAGAGCAAGGTCAGTCGGTGAAAATTTAACTGCTAATACGGCTACTACACTGTTTACAGTTCCGACTGGCTATTACGCTAGGTGTGTACTTTTACACGCATCAAACAACGGCTCATCAAATAAGCACATAAGTTTCACTTGGTACGATTCAAGTGCAAGCGCAAGTATTCTAATTACCAATGAGTACACATTAACAGCTAAATCAACTTATGCCGAGATTGATGTTAACCAGTATATTGTGATGGAAGAAGGCGACTATTTGACTGCTACATCAGAAACTGGGTCTACCATTTCTGTCATTGCAACATTTGAAATCGAAGGGTCACAACGAGTATGACATACCTAGAATTAGTCAATGATGTACTCACTCGTTTGCGTGAGACTAATGTTTCTACTGTTTCAGAAACAACATATTCTGCTTTGATTGGCAAGTTTGTCAATGATGCTAAGAGACAGATTGAAGACTCTTACAACTGGAATTGTCTTACTCAAACCATCACAGTAACTACTACTGCTGGCACGAGTTCTTATGCTTTGACAGGTGCGGGACAGAAGTTCCGTATCAATGATGCGCTTAACACAACAAGTTTAATTGGTCTTCGGAACATTGAGTTTGTGGACATGAACCGCAAATTGAACCTTGGCGCACCTTCACAGTCTATTCCATCAGAGTTCTGCTTTAGCGGTGTGGATGGTAATGGAGACACAAAAGTAGACTTGTTTCCTGTTCCTTCTGGTGCTTTTACTCTGTTGTTTGATTTGACCATCCCACAAGCGGCTTTGTCTGCTGATGGCACATCTGTAAAGGTATTAGACTATTTGGTGACTCAGAGTGCTTATGCTCGTGCTTTGATTGAACGTGGTGAAGATGGCGGTACGGCAAGTTCAGAGGCTTATGCTTTGTTCCGTGGAATGCTATCTGATGCTATTGCGTTGGAAAGCACTCGTTACCCTGAAGACAACTTTGTGGCGGTCTAATGGCAGCTCCACTACAAAGTAATAGCATAAGCGCACCAGGCTTTTATGGCCTGAATACGCAAGACTCTCCATTGGATTTGTCTTCTGGTTTTGCTTTGGTTGCTTCTAATTGCGTGATTGACCAGTATGGACGTATTGGTGCTCGCAAGGGTTATACATTGGTTAATTCTTCATCTGGAAACCTTGGGTCTAACGATGTAACTGTTATCCATGAGTTAGTGCAGATTGATGGCACATTGACTGTGTTGTTTGCTGGCAACAATAAGTTGTTCAAACTTGGTACTTCCAATGCTGTGACTGAGTTGACCTATGGTGGTGGTGGTTCTGCTCCTACCATTAGTGCTAGTAACTGGCATTGTGCTTCTTTAAATGGAATCACTTATTTCTTCCAAGCTGGACACGATCCATTGATTTATGACCCAGCGGTGAGTACTACCACTTATCGCAGAGTTTCTGAGAAGACTGGTTATGTAGGTACTGTTCCTCAAGCAAACATCTGTATTTCTGCTTTTGGTCGTTTGTGGGTTGCCAATACATCTACTGACAAAGTAACGATTACTTTCTCTGATCTGATTGCAGGTCATGTATGGGGGGGGTGGTACTACTGGTACTTTAGATGTGTCTCGTGTATGGCCTAATGGTTCTGATGAGATCATGGGATTGGCGGCTCACAATGATTTCTTGTTTATTTTTGGTAAACGACAGATTCTTGTTTACTCTGGTGCAACAACCCCTGCAACGCTCCAGTTAAGTGACACAGTAGGTTCTATTGGATGTATTGCTAGAGATTCTATTCAGAGTATTGGTACTGATGTAATTTTCTTGTCAGACTCTGGTGTTCGTTCATTGATGAGGACTATCCAAGAGAAGTCTGCTCCTTTGAGAGACATATCTAAGAATGTTCGTTCTGATTTAATTGGGTCTTTGGCTGTTGAGACATTGGCTAATTTGAAGTCTGTTTACTCAGAGAAGAATGCTTTTTATCTGTTGGTTTTGCCTACTTCAGCACAAGTCTATTGTTTTGATACAAAGATGCAATTGCAAGATGGGTCTAACAGAGTAACCAAGTGGGATTCCATCACTCCTAAGTCTTTATATGCGCTTAGAAATGGTGATTTGTACATTGGTAAGACTGGATATATTGGTAAGTATGATGGTTACTTAGATAACACATCTACTTATCGGATGGCGTACTACACGAACCATGCTGATTTAGGCAATGAGAATCAGATCTCTGTTCTCAAAAGGATTAAGACAATCATCATTGGTGGCTCAAACCAGTTTGTCACGATCAAGTGGGGATTTGACTTCGCAGCCAACTATCTGTCTGCAAACGCCAACATTGCTACACAATCTATTTCTGAGTATGGAATAGCTGAATATGGGGTTGCTCAGTATTCAAGTGGTGTGCTTATCAGAACATTGGATGTGAATGCTTCTGGTATGGGAAAGATTGTTCAAACTGGTTACGAAACTACAATTAACGGAACTCAATTGTCAATTCAAAAGATTGAAATTCAATCTAAGAATGGCAAAATTTCGTGAGTATTAAACTCACACAAGGAGAATAATCTTGTCAAATTACACAAAAAGTACTAACTTTGCAACTAAAGACAATCTAACACCTGGTGATCCACTCAAGATTGTTCGTGGTACTGAGATTGATACTGAGTTCAATAACATTGCTACTGCTATTGCTACGAAGACAGACAATGCTTCTGCTGCGGTAACTGGTGGAACTATCAACGATACAACAATTGGTGCAACTACTGCATCTACTGGTGCTTTCACGACTTTAGCGGCTTCTGGGAACGTAACACTCTCTGGTGGTACTGCTAACGGAGTAGCGTATTTAAACGGCTCTAAGGTTGTTACAAGCGGTTCTGCGCTAGTGTTTGATGGTACTAACCTTGGTGTTGGTACAAGTAGTCCTGCTTATAAGTTGGATGTTCGTGGCGTTCTAGGCTCAGGCAACGGAACTATTACTTCTGGTTTTTCTTACGACACAGGTGGATTGGTTGGAACATTCTCTAACCATGCGTTAGGCGTTCTGACTAATGGTAATGTTGTTGCAAAGTTTGACACCTCTGGCAATCTAGGCTTGGGAGTTACTCCTAATGCTTGGGGTAGTGGCATTAAAGCTATTGATGCTTCCATTGGAGCATCTTTTTACGGCTCTTCTAATGATACTGGTGTAGTTGCTAATGCTTACTATGATGGGTCTAATTGGAAATATCGCGCTTCTACCGCATCTGCTAGATATCAACAATTTATTGGTACTGGTGCTCATGCTTGGTACACAGCCCCATCAGGCACAGCAGGAAACGCCATTACCTTTACTCAGGCAATGACTCTGGATGCTAGTGGGAATTTGGCATTAGGAACAACAACAAGCAAAGCAACGGCTCTGTCTGGTTCAGGTAACGGCATTACTATTGGTGGTGCTGTATCTCCAAATTTAGTTTTGTGGGATACCGACAATGCAGCGTATTTAAGCGTATTTGCACAACAAGGCACTGATACTGTTTTTGGCAATTTAGCAGCTGGCCCTTTAAGATTTTATACAGATAGTGCAGAACGTGCCCGTATAGACTCAAGCGGTAACTTGATGGTGAATACTACGAGTGACATTGGTGGGCTTGGCGGTAAAGTTCAAATTGCATCGGGCGCAAGTCGTGGACTAGTTCAGTCCATCAATGCCAACACCCGTTTGCAAGAGTATTTAGTTTCAGGTTCTACGGTTGGATTTATTTCAACGGATGGAACAAACACAACTTATTCAACATCATCTGATTACCGCCTAAAGAACACCATTGCACCAATGACAGGTGCTTTGGCTAAAGTTGCATTGCTAAAGCCTTGCACTTACAAATGGAACGCTGACGGCTCTGATGGTCAGGGCTTCATTGCTCACGAGTTGGCTGAAGTTGTGCCTCAGTGCGTGACTGGTGAAAAAGATGCAGTCAACGAAGATGGCAATCCTCAATATCAAGGCATCGACACATCATTCTTGGTGGCTACTCTCACAGCGGCTTTGCAAGAGGCTCATGGCTTGATTAAAAACCTTGAAACTCGTATTTCAGCATTGGAAGCAAAATGACTACTACTTGGTCTATCGTAAATCTTGATCGCAACACAGCCGATGGCTTTGTAACCACAGCGCATTGGAATTGCACAGCAGTAGACGGAGAACACTCTGCCTCTGCCTACGCAACAGTCTCATGGGCTGAAGGAACTCCTGCTATTGCCTACGCAAATCTCACAGAAGCCACAGTCCTTGGTTGGGTGTGGGAAAGTGTAGATAAAGAGGCTACAGAGTCTGCTTTGGCGGTTCAGATTGAGTTGAAGAAAAACCCTGTAAAAGCTACTGGTACACCTTGGTAAGTTGAAAAGCACAAATCCCTAAAGTGGAGTAAAAATTATGGCTAGAGCAAGAGAAAACAATTTCCTGAGAGACTTCGAGGACACAGGTTTACAGCCTAGTATTCAGCAAATGCTTGCTCCGCCACCTGTTGTTCAGCAACCTTCTATGGCAAAGCAACCTACTATGGCTACAGATAAAGCAACAATCATTGATAACTTGGTAAAACAAATCCAAGCCAGAAGCAACACATCTCAATGGTCAGGTGGCTATGGTGCTGATCAAGCTACTAAGGACATGGCTCGTATTCTTGCTGAAACAGGAATCACAGATATTAGTCAGTTTGGCCCTATAACCCAACAAGTTGAGAAGATCGTTGGTTATGAGGAATGGGGTGCGCCAATTTATGGGACTGTAACTGAGCAAACCTATGGCAATAAGGTAACTGGTCAAGCAGTTCCTAACACCTACACAACACGACAAACAGGTGAGTTTTTTGGTGGAACTTACGAGGGTAAGGGTAATACTGGATATGGTGTTCAGTTTGATGCTCAAGGTAATCCTACTTTCTACACTCAGGGTGCATCAAGCCGTGATCCTATTGTAAAAGCGGCAATCCCTATCGGTGCTCTTGCATTGGGTGCTTATGGTGCTGAAAGTTTGTTTGGAGCTGGTGCTACAGGAGCTGGCAGTGCAGGTGCTTCAGGTTTAACAGCCGCAGAAGCCGCAGGATTAGGTTTAACAGCTACAGAGGCAGCCGCATTAGGATTGCCAGCGGCAGAGTTTGCGGCGGCAGGTACGGGTGGTTTACTCTCAAGTGCGGCTCCTAGTCTTGCCGCAGTAGCCCCAGAAGTAGCGGCTGTATCTCCTACTGTTGCTTCTACAGTTGCACCTGCTGTTGCACCTGCTGTTGCTTCTGTTGCACCAGAGGTTGTTGCTTCTACAGTTGCACCTGCTGCTGCGTCTGCCGTTGCTCCCACAGTAGCTTCTACTGTCGCTCCCGCTGTAGCCTCGACTGCTGGTGGCCTTTTAAGTTCTGCAATACCAGGCGCAGGTACTATTGGTGGTGCTTTGGCTTCTGGTGCTTTATCATCTTTAGGTGGTGCTTTGGGAGGTGCTGTGACTGGTGGATTAAACAATCTTATTTCTGGTGGTTTAGGAACTGTTGGCAACTTGCTTCAAATGCAACAATCAAAAGAAGCGGCTCAAAGAGCGCAAGCAATGATTGATGCTGAGACTGCTGCCGCTAAACAAGCCGCACAGTTTAGACCTGTTGGAATGACAACTAGATTTGGCACTTCTGAGTTCAAAGTTGATCCTACAACTGGTCAATTGGTTAGCGCAGGGTATACCTTAACACCTGAAGCTAAAGCCCAACAAGATAGATTGGTTGCTTTACAGAACCAAGGATTGACTCAGGCTGAACAAGCACAAGCACAATTTGCTCCTTTGCAAACAGGCGCTCAATCTCTGTTTAACCTTGGTAATCAATACTTGGCTCAAAGTCCTCAACAAGTTGCTCAGAATTACTTGAATCAACAGTTGGCTTTGTTGCAACCAGGCAGAGAGTTAGAGTTGGCTAACTTGCAAAACAGACTACAACAGCAAGGTCGTTCTGGTCTTTCTGTTGCTCAAGGTGGCTCTTATGGTGCTACAACTCCTGAGTTACAGGCTTTGTATAACGCTCGTGCAATGCAAGAGGCTCAATTGGCGGCTAATGCTCAACAAGCGGGTCAACAACAGGTTCAATTTGGTGCGGGATTGCTTGGTCAAGGTGCTCAAACAATGGGTCAGTACTATGGTGGTCAGCAAGCGGCTTATGCGCCTTATACGACTGCTTCTGGACAAGTTCAAGGTCTTGAGGCTTTGGGTCAACAACCCTTCACAATGGGCGCACAACTTGGTAAAGAAGCGGCTCAAGCGGGTGCAAGAGTCGGTGAATTGGGACTCGGCGGTGCTAGGATAAGTGCTGGTTTGGCTACAAGTGCTGATGCAACAAGAAACTTAGCGGCTCAAGGATTGATTGCGGCAGGTAATCCTAATGCAATGTTTGGCAATGCTATAGGGGGGCTACTCAGTGGTGGCGCACGAGCATTATTTAGCCAAACTCCTCTAGGTAGTTCTGGTTTTGGAACTGGTTTAGCCTATAGTAATCAAGACATGGGCTTGTATTTTTAAGGAGTCATCATGGCAGATAGTATGGTAGCGGGTCTTTTTGGTTTGACTCCTGAGATGTATCAAAACCAACAGTATCAACAAGATTTAAAGCGTGGTTATGAGTTAGCCCAACTCTCTCCTGGTGCGGCGGCTCAAGCGGGTCTACAAGCTAGTGTTGGTCAACTAGGTCGTGGTGTGGCTGGTTTGATGGGTGTAGAAGACCCACAAATGAAGATAATCTCTGCTCGTCAACAGATTATTGGCAGACTTGATCAAACAAACCCTACATCAATGCTTGAGGGCGCTAAGATGCTTGCCCAAATGGGTGATCAACAAGGTGCTTTTGCTTTGGCAGACTATGCCCGTAAAGCGCAAAGTGAGATTGCTCAAGCCCAACAGCGTTTAGCAGCGGCTAATCGTGAACGTCAACAAGCAGTCCCACCACAGCTTTTGATTTCCGACAGAATTGCCCAACTAAATACTGAATTAGATCTCTTAAGTCAACAACCAGCATCTCCAGAACGTGATGCCCAAATGAACTTAACAACTAGAAGACTTGAGGCTATTGAGAAACAAGTTGAGAAAGCGCCCAAAACAGTAGTTGTTGGAAATGCATTGGTAGATGCTGTTACTGGTGCAGAAATATATAAAGGCCCAGAAGCACAGAAATACTCAGAGTTTGCAAAAACATTGATCGATGCTGGTTTAACACCAGGCAGTGAGCCTTTCCAAAAACGTATGCTTGAATACGCAACTAAGAAGGTTGAAGGTGCTGGCAAAGGTACAGGCAATGTCACCATTGGTGGAATCAATGTTGATACTGGTGCGGCTGCTAAAAAGGCTAGTGAAATAATTGGTACTAATGTAGCCAACATTGAACAGCAATTCTCTTTGAAGACTGCATTTGATGATGCTATTAAAATTGTCAATCAAGGCATCTATGCTGGTGCGTATGGCCCTGAAAAGCAATTTGTTGCTAAGTTTACTGGTATTGGAAGCCCACAAAAGGTTGAAAACACTGAAGTATTCATGGCAAACATTGGTGAAATTGTTATTCCTAGATTGCAACAGTTTGGCGGTAACGACTCTAATGAAGAGTTGAAATATCTACAAAAAGTTGTTGCTGGCGATTTAAGGATGGAGCCAAAAGCAATGTTGCGTGTTTTGGAAAGTGCTGAGAGAAAAACAAGGAACAACATTGAGCGACTTCAAAAACAAGTAAGTTCTGCTGGTAAGAATGAGCCTTTATCAACAGCACCAATAAATGCACCTCTTGGTTCTCCTCAAAATCCCATCAAATTGAAGGATAAGTAATCATGCCTACCATTTATGAATACAAGGGTGTGTCTTATGAGTTGCCTGATGGCTTGACTGAGGATGCGGCACTTGCAAGAATTAAGAGTTCTTTGCAACCACAACCTGCTCAACCACCAGTTGCTCCTCCTTCATCTGGATTCTTGATGGGTTTAAAAGACCCAATCACTGGTGCGGCTCAATTGCTTCCTCGTGCTTTAGCGGGTATTACCAGTTTAGGTGGCGCTACGCCTAATCCTGTCAGCCAATACTTCTCTGAAGAGGCAAAGCGTCTTGATGAGATGGCTAAAGCTGAAGAGCAAGCATATCAAGCTCAACGTGAGGCTCAAGGTGGCTCTGGCTTTGATGTGGCACGATTGGGTGGCAATATCCTAAACCCAGCTAGTTTACTACCTGCGGCTAGAGTTGCTCAATTAGCAAGGGCAAGAGGTGTATCTAATGTTGGACAAGCGGCAGCGGGTGGTGCTGTTAGTGGCGCTATGCAACCTGTTGTTGGAGAAGGTACTTTTGGTGAACAGAAGACTGAACAAGTTGCTTTAGGTGCAGTTACTGGCCCTATTGGTGAAAAGGTTGTTGCTGGTGCGGGTCGAGTGCTAAATCCGTTAGTCTCTAAAGCAGAGCAAACCATGCGTGATCTTGGGATTACTCCAACAACAGGCCAAACTCTTGGTGGACAATTCAAAACACTTGAAGAATTTGCCCAAAATATGCCTTTGATTGGTCAGAGCATCCAAAATGCAAAGCAACGTGTATTGTTTGATTTTAACAAGAGTGTAATCAACAAGGCATTAGCCAAAGCAAGTGACCCAACCAAAAAAGATAAATTAAGTCTTCCTGCTGATGTAATTGGTAGAGATGCTATCGAATATGCTTCTAATGAAGTATCTAAGAAATATGACGATGTTTTGGCGAAGATGTCATTTGACTTAGATTTTGCAACAACAAGCAATATTCTTGGCTCTTTAAGTAAAGCAAAAGGATTGGATGCTAATCAACGACAAAAAATTACTGAAACATTGAACGACATTGTTTTTGGTAAGTTTGCTGGTCAAAAGATAGATGGTCAAACATACAAAGGCATTGAGAGTGATTTGCGTAGTACAGCAAGTAATTATCTTAATGGCGGTAGTGCATCTGAACGAGATATTGGTAAAGCCTTGAGTGGTGTTCTTGAAGTATTAAAAAAAGAGGTGTACTCTCAAAATCCTAAACAAACACCTACACTGCGAAGAATTGATGCGGCTTTTAGTGATTTGACTGTTATCAATGTTGCTGCGGCTAATTCTGGTGCAAAAAATGGTGTATTTACTCCTCAACAATTTTCCACTGCTGTTCGACAACAAGACCCAACAAGACGTAAATCATCGTTTGCTAAAGGGAAAGCTAAAGGTCAAGAAATTTCCGATGCGGCATTGGAAGTTATTGGAGACACAACAGGAGCATCTCAAACAGGTCGGCTTGCGCTTGGAATAGGTGGTGGTTACGGCTTATTATCTCAACCGCAAATTGGTATCCCAGCAGCAGTAGGAGTTCCTGTTGCATACAGTCCTGCTGGGCAAGCGGCAATTGATATGTTGTTACGCCAACGTCCAGAGCTACTACAGCGTGTTGGCGGTCTACTTTCCCAACAGTCAGCACCGCTTGGAAGTGTTTTAGCACCTAGTGCTGTTGGACAGTACAACATATCTGAGCGTCAATAAAACAATATTACAACTTACCAGAGGTTTTGGAATGTTGCCCATAGATCCCGTAACAGCTCTAGCAGGTATACAGAGTGCTGTAAAGCTCATTAAACAGGCTTCTAAGACTGTTGATGATGTTGCTTCTCTTGGGCCACTATTAGGTAAGTATTTCAATGCTAAGAGTGAGGCTACGAAGGCTGTTGTAGAGTCCAAGAAGAAGGGTGGCTCTAGCATGGGTATGGCTATCGAGATTGAGATGGCTCTTGAGCAGACCCGTGAGTTTGAGAAAGAACTTCAGATGTTGTTCTTTCAGGCTAATAAGATGGATGTCTGGGCAAAGATCAAGGCTCGTGCCTCTGCGATGGATGTAGAGGAAGCTCACAATGCTCGTAAAGAGAAAGAAGCCGAAGCTAAGAAGAAAAGGAAAGAGCAAGAAGAACTAGAAATGGGACTGCTGATAGGCGGTATTGTTTTAGTGCTTGCTTTGGTTGCTTTTGGTATTTTTGAGGCTTTAGACCATTGTGCCAAAGTAAGGTGTGGTCGGTGAATGAATATCAAAAGCAAGCAGACATGGTTTTTAAAATTATTGGTGCTTGTTGGGCAGCGCACCTGTTTTTGGATGTCATTAAGATACTGCCAAACTTCATTTCGGACAAAATTGTTAATATGCTTTTAGAAAAGATTGGACTTTAAATGCTTTCACTATTCTCAACACTAGGCGGCTTGTTAATTTCTGGTTTGCCAAAACTACTGGATTACTTTCAGAACAAAGCTGACCAAAAGCATGAGTTAGCCTTGGCTCAAGTACAGACTGAAAGAGAACTACAACTGGCGGCACAGGGGCTTGTTGCCCAACAGAAGGTCGAGGAAATCCGCACAGACCAGATTGCCATGCAAACAGATGCCCAAATGACTGAAGCGGCTCTCAAGCACGATGAGAAGGTTTTAGAGAAGGCTTCTACATGGG
>Ga0247723_1001911_pt1 | contig 11671 bp, 11 predicted proteins | sample MSEWelMarce5H_FC_FD_189079 | JGI IMG/M metagenome (GOLD analysis project Ga0247723, IMG submission 189079) | Subsurface sediment microbial communities from gas well in West Virginia, United States - MSEEL Well Study Marcellus 5H_FC | ecosystem: Environmental > Terrestrial > Deep subsurface >...
AAGGGACTCTAAATCGGCTTTGAAAAAGACAACTGTGCAAAAAAAAAGTTACAGGTAATCGGCGATGATCATCTAGGAGCTACGGAGGGTATCATCCTCCATTTCTTTCTTTTCTCGCATCCCCCTTCAAACTTTTGACTCTCGGCGTACACACACACACAAGTCGTATAGATTATTCCCCGATGATAATTCCATCAAGGAGAGCTGATTTCTGTTGTTGTTTCCTATTCTTTTGCTCGCGTTATTTCTTCAACTTCTCTTTCAGATTTCTTCTTCGTGTTCTCCCTTTTGGGCGTTTTTAAATTCTTCTCTTTAGACGAAAAGAGCGCGCGCGCGAGCGGCTCCCAAGATGACTTAAACTAATGTGTTCCTTCTCTTCAGGTTTTTTTTTTTTCTTTTCTTTTTGTTTCTTTCCTTTGGCCTCTCCACTTTTTCCCATCCAACAGGTTCCACTGGCAACGCGCGTCACGGAGTGGATTTCCTTTTCCCATTTTAATTGCTTATACATACTACCACAGCTCAGCTTGTAGTGCAGAGGAGCCTTCTACTTGCATCATTACGTAAACAACAATAAAAAAAATAAAATAAAAAACGGTCGGAGTCGGCGTACCAAACAAAAAAAAAGGGCCGGCGTGTCTGTGATAATCGAAAAAGCCTCGGAGCGAAAATGGCGATTTGATAGTGTAAAGAGTTGGACCAAGATTAAAGAGAGACTCTCTGAGGTATAACCGAATGCTCAACAGTACAAATTGTCATTCCTTTTGGGGCCATGCATCATGTGTAAAACACACGGTAGTAGTTTATAGGAGCCCCGGTAGTGGTAAAGTCGGTCTACGGCGCATTATTAATCGGTTGTGGGCAATTCCTACGCTCGTCCTCCGGGTCTTGCACGTTGATGAATGTCCCGCAGGACGTGTAATGGTAACTGTGAGGGGGAGGCGCGGGAAATGGTTAGGTGTGTTGGCTGGTTTGTACAAAATTCCCTCCCGCGTGACCGTGCCCTGTTCAAAAACTACATGTGTCATTTTCTTTCGAGGCTCTGCGGGGAGGATCTGCGGCAACGGCCGAAATCAAAAGGGGATTCTACCAAATTTTTGTCGAAAAAGTCTAACTGCTATTCGTAAATTTCACGGAAGATGCGACGGGGATGCAATCGTCCATGATGCCTTTCTTACTGTTGCGCAAGACCGGTGAACCGTGCCATTTCTCTAGGCCGACAAGGTGCCGTTGTAGGCCACCTTTTCTTTACCTCCCTCAACTAACTGGAGATCCCCAACAAGAACACGCACCCAAAGAGGAAAAAAGAAATCCAACAAAATGTCGGACAATGTCTGACTGGTCCTATACTCGTTTATGACACGTTGAATTTTGACGCGTGATACGTTTGGCCTTTTTGGTATTAGTTTTCCTCGTACCCAGCGACTTGGTTGATACAATGTGTCGTGATAACCTGTAACTTTCGTCGTGGAAGGGAAAGAAGAAACCCGAGTCGATGAGACAAAGCACAGACGGCCATCCACTTCTCTCAGGTGGCAAGCCTTTTTCGTGTGCGGACGAGAAAGGGCGTGGCTGTGAGATGTGTCTCTGCCGTTCCAAACAGAAAAGAAAAGAAAAAAACCCACAGACAAACAAACAAACAGGAGAGAGAAGACAACGAGCAGCGTTTGATAAATACAAAAGAAACGAGAGACTCATTCATCGTCGAATGCAAGCCATCATTCTTATTAGCAGCAGAAGCCAACACAAGAAAAGAATAGAAACACATTCAAAAACTCAGAATCTTTTCGGGCATCTTTCGCCCTCAACTTGCCTCCCCGTTTTAATTCAATCGATCGAAAAGTTTTACACACACACACACACAAACAGGACTCTTGTCAATCGCACGGCAAACCAGGAGCTGGTTATTGATTAGAGAAATAAAACCCAACTCCACCCAAAAAAGGAGAATATAGATTTTTTGTTTGTTGGTTTCGCTCTGGTCTAATAGATATGCGGTTGGTTTATGATTATCAGAACTACTACTGTTACTCGTCTACTATGTCCCCCGCTCGTTTGGTCGCTCCTAGTAGTCGTGTCGGAGCAGATTTTCAATCGGCAATACTACTTTTCATCCTTCTACTGGTTCCGTTATCAAGCAGCGCTCTTTTTTCTCCTTTCCACAGCAAAGAGGAGGAATCAGAAGGGAAAGAAAAATCAGGCGCGCCGCCTGCAATGTCTAATAAATACAGGCTCGCGCGGTGTGTGCAACGCAGCGCAGCCGACTGGATGCGAGAGCGACAGGAGCCATTCGTCATCCCGGGCATCAGAGAGTACTACTACTATGCAGTATTTCCAACCCCTCCTAACCAACAAAAAGCCAAAACTTGACAAGAGAGAGAGACACGAGACGCGATAGCCTAGCCAAGCCGTCCTATTAACACAAACCCCATTCCCGTTTTCTCATAGTCCTGATTCTCTTTTCCAAATTTTTTTTTTCTGTTACCGAATAACACGTTCATTACACAAATCAGAGACCCAGACAGACAAAAGGCATCGAATGTTGAGTGATTGTTTCTGTACACGAAAATGACAAGTCAAGGGAGAAAGAACAAGGAGGGAATGAAATCAGAGTAAAAGCCAACGGTCGACGAATCAACATGGAGTCGGCCAAGCTGCTGCAACAACTCGGGCAGCAGCGGGCTGACACTCGGATATTGGAAAAGCCTTTCTTTTTCTTTAAGCTCATTCTTTTGCTCCCCTTGAAGAAGGAAAAAAAAACTGTTTTCCAATTTCCTTTTGGCCACGTTATAACTCGGTGTATGTATACAACATCTTCTATAGGAGGAGGAATAAGAGAAAAAGGAGGAGCGCAAGGAGAAGTAGAAGAAGAAGAGAGTTTTCTGTTACATTGGGAGACGGAGCCGGAAATCGATCAAGGAGCTTCGAAGCTTCGATTTGTCAACGTCTCCCGGTCGGTGTGTGTGTGAATGTGCTGCACTAGCCGACCGAAGGGGGCTCTGCCTTTTTCTTTTTCCTGCTATACTCTCTTTTTATTATCTATGTGCCATGCTGGCGGGAGGAGGAGGAGGATAAGGAGGGTCTCGGCCATCCAATCGAAAGCTAGAAGGCAGGGCCTTTTTCTCTATTTCTCACATTATATATAGAGAGAGTTAACAGCGGCGAAATACTCGAGTAAACCTCTCTTTCCCTACACCGCATAAATAATCAAAACTCAATCACGTATATCTGGTGCGGTGGTTTTGATACCATTACGAGATATCTCCCGTGATTCGGCCAGTCGCCATCGAGAGCTGCTACGGTTAAGGGCATTTGTTTGATTGATTTAAAACGGTATCTCAAATCAATTTTCACTCGCGGACGTTTTGCAAGTGGACCCCCCGCAAAAAAAGAAGAAAAAGAGCTTGTGCAAATAACATCTCTAGTACCAGTAAATGTTCAATCAGAGAAAATGTGGGCCGAACGCGATAAAAATCGGAAACAACAGTCAAGTGGCGCTGTGCCAGAAAACAAAACAACACACAAAATCAAATTAAGATGGCTCGAGCCTGATGGTGACCCTCGGCTGCAAAAAGAAAAGCGAATAATAACCCATCGATGGGTCCCTTCTTCTTAAACGGGCAGAGTCGGCAGGCACCAAGCACCAGACCAATTAGTGCGCAAGGGCAGAAAATAAACAATGACTTTATGGCACCTTTTGGCAGCCAAGAAGAAAACGGGGAAGCAACGATCATCATCAACGACGACAGAGAGGAGAAATCCTTTCCCTCCGTTTTCCACGGCAGTAAACACACACTGAAAGAGTCATCACAATTTCAAATGGGAAAACAATGCAGGAAAAGAATGATGTGCCGTTAGGGCCCTTTAAATTAGAACAAGTCAACAAGCCTATACACATTAAAATGGAAAATGCTTTTGATGTAATAATTGGGGAGCCCCCCTTGCACACAATTTGATAGGCTGATATCATTCCAGATTCAGATATCCATCCGTCGAGTAAAAAAAAATTATTATTCTCTTCTTTCCAGCTTGTTTGTTGTTGTCCCAATCAACAGCAGCAGGCTGTTTTTATGCCTTACCGTCAGCCGAGGCGATAAGACAACGTTCGTTCTTTTTGATATATTCAAACAATTTCTCTCAATATTAGATGGGTCGATATTTTTTTTTTGTATAACCTTCTCCTTCTTTTTCATTATTATTCTGTTGTTTTTGTTTTAAGAGGGAGACAGACAAGAGCCTCTTGGCCACCGATTGGATGATGGGGACCGTGTGTCGTGTTGCGTTGTTGGGAGAACCCAACACACATCGCCAAGCCGGTCTCTCTCTTCTCTTCTTTCTATCTTTTTTTCCCCTTATATTTCGTTATACAACAACACACTCCTCCCATATTCTTTTCCCTCTCCTTCTCTTTCCATTTTCTGTGTGTGTGTGTGTTGGCTGGCTGGCTGCCTGCCTTGTATATCCTACAGCTGCGCAACGACAGGCGAACGAAAAACGCCGGACTGTGATGGATGCGCGTCCCTAGTGCGCCGTCACTGGCACTGAAAAGAACCTGGATGGGCAAAATTAATGACGAACGAGCCCAGGCTACGCTGATTCCTTTTTCATTTCTCTCCCTGTCTCTCTCTCTTTTTCTCGCTGCTGTGAACCTAAACCAACTCTTCTCAATTCCTTTTTTCTCTCTCTTTTTAAACAAAATTTCTTCTTCTTTTCCGAGTAGTTTCGAGATATTTTTTTGAAGGGGGGATTTTTATATTTTCTACATTCTGAATTTCCTTTTTATTTATTTATCAGTGTGTAGGTTTTCCTTTCTTTCTCAAGAGATTGTGAATGTTCTCGTGTAAATAAAAAAAAAAGTGCCCGTCTTCGTCCTATTCCCCGTTTTTTCATCGTATTTTTATTTCCAAATTATCAACTGTTTTTTTGCCGATTTCTTTGCACACATTGGTAAGTTTACGAGACCCTGTTGAAAAAGAGATTTGAAGAACCCACCACAAAATTCCTTTCTCGCTCCTAATTGCAGATACGTGTCTCAGAGACAAAAACTTCGTCTCCATCATCAAAGTTTCTGGTCCATCAACAACAACAAAAGGGGATCAACAAGCCAAAATGAAATCAATTACGGGAACAAAGCTTTTTTGGGTCCGTCTGTACCTCTCTCCCATACATTTCCATAAGCAAACGACGAGAAAAAAAACCAAGAAAAAGTGGAAGCTGATAAAACAAATAATCGTAAATATGGTAATTTAGTCCAAGTTTGGTTACACTGCTATCATTCAAGTTTTTTTATTTTATTTTTGATTTCCTCTTTTCATTTAAGTTGCCTCCAAAAACTTGTATGACCAAGTTTCGTCATCGAAAATATAAGCTAAGAGGATATTGATTGATATCCACTGAGTTACAACAAGAGAAGAGAGCCTGGTTCGGGAGTTCGTTCCGCTTCTACTCGTCTTTAAACATCAGCAAGTGTCCCAATAAAAATATTGGAAATTTCGGAAAACGGGTTGACAGTTCAAGCCGCCGTACTTGAACTGTCAAAAAGAGAAAAAAAAATCATCCATTTAACTCGCTAACTATTCAAGAAATCGCCAATAAGTCGTCAGTGCTGCGTACGGTACCGTTTTCGGCGGGCCAGGTAGGCCTAGGTAGGCTATACTCTATGGTAGCTGACTTCAAATTTATCCGCGATGCCGCCGCGGATAGACATACCGCTCGCTATTCGACTGGATATGCGAATAGCGGGCCGTTTTGATTTCTAATCTACAGGTTTCTGAATTTTATTATTCTGTCCCCTTTTACGACAGGGCCGGTCACAAGATCTTCAAATGGCTACCGTTGATTCAGAGGCTGCAGCCGCCAACCGGTCCACCAAAAATTCAGAACAAGGGAAAGAAGATCCTTTATTATTATTCTCGCTCTTTTTCGGCTGGCTAGTGAAAAAAGGAAGATTGTAAGGAAATCGCATGGCACAGTACCGTCTATGCAAAGCTGTACGGTGTACCGAAAAGGGGTACACGGTTTTATATTCCTGGATTAAGATCGATCTCAACAGCGTAGCGCAGCCAAAGTCTCTTTGGTCCATTATTTTTATTTTCCGTGTTTTGGGAGGGAATGATGAACAAGGACGAGGGTCACCGAACAGAATGGCTGCGCATTTATAGAGCGCGGCTTCCTTTTGGAACGCAAAAGCGGTCAAACTTTCAAGGTGTTAAAATATCATGTCAAATCGTTCGAAAATAAAAATCATTTTTGATGAAAGAAACATTTCAGTGGGAGTTGCAGTCAGTGCCATAAAAAGAAAACCTAAATTTTGTTTTTTTTTACTGGAATAGAAATTGAACGAATAGAAAACTGTGCGAAAAGTTCGCAGCTAGTCTCCAAACACAAAATCAATCAAACTGAAAGGAAAGTTATTGCCAAAGTAATACGGGTCTGTTGTGGACGACCTTCAACACTCGCGCCTAATTAATAATAATAAAAAAGTAAAATAAATTTGTTTCCAATAATTGAAAAACCCACACCAGCGAATAAAAACGAAACTCGCATTTGTTAGCCGTTGTGTAAATATTTGCCGATCGAAAAGGGAGGGGAATCAAATTATAACTTATTCGCACCTTGTTAAGAGAATATCTCTCTCTAACACGTGGGCAACACACACCTCCAGAGCAGAAAGAATGTGCGGTAGTTTTTCGACAGAGAATGAAAAAAAAAAGGGAACTAAAAATGTTTTACTTTTTGGGTAAAGGTTAGAAGGGGAAAAATGAGCCTGTCTCAGAGTCGTGAAAGACCCTGTAAATTTGATGTAATGCGCTCGTTGTCGTTTGCTGAAGCAGTTTTTTGGGGTGTGTGTGTGTGAGGGCCCACGGTGACAAGTCTTGTGAGCCACAATAAAAAGCTGTGCGGTTTTTATACGGAGCACGTATTCAAGCCGTCCGAATAACAAATGGCTCTTAATTTGATTTATTTATTGCTCGAAAATTTCTTGGAAAGCCCCACAAGGAAAGGACTAAAATAGAGAAATCAAAAAACCATCTTACACTACACCCATCTCTCTTTCAACTCTTTGCTAATTTGCATGTACTGCACACGGTAGCTTCATCTTCTTCACGGCCAGGTTTATTACCGGCGAAAGACCTAACTTTTCCTACGCTAGTTTCTTTTCACAGCTCCACTTTCAATTTTAAAGCTGTGCGTATCGCTGACATCGTGCATTCGCAGAAATGTTACACAGAATGAAACAACTCGTTTTTCAATCCATATGCTTGTGCTGAGTAAAGCCATCGTTGAAAATTATGGTAAAGGAACGAATAGCAAAAACGGATATTGAAATCAGCTGGAACATCGCCATTACAGCTTCTCAGACTTAAAAACACAAGGGGGAAAAAGAGAGAATAAATAAGGAAAGCTTACATTCGTTTGATGCAAATGAATCAAAGAGCTCGGAGTGGCATGTCGTGGGCTGACACTTAATTCAAGAAAGGTTTTCCACTGTAAAAGTTTCTTGCTTTTCGCACGGAACACGTGGTCGCGACAGATAATGGCTATTTCAAAAGACAAAAACACCACTGTCTTTAAATTTTTCATTCGTCACAAAGTCAGTTGATTATCCGCAGAAAGTCAATAGCCACAAATGTTTGCAGTGACGATTTGGAAATTTTGCACCAAAAAAGGAATGGCGAAATGTTCGACCGTATCGTGAACGAGGGAAGCACAGACTTGAAATAAATTAAAAGCAGACGACGATGATGACATTTTCTACAAGTGCTAAACAGTTTCTACCCTCTATAACTTGGTCGCAAATTATGAAATAAAACTTCAAGTAAATATTAATTTGACTTCAGTGAATAAAGTACAAGATATTACGGAAAACAAAGAAAATTCGCCATTTCTTTTTCAACTCTTTTCTGGTAACTTCATCATCCAAATGTCAAGTTTTATTACCGGTAGTGAGCTGTTGGGTTTCGCTCATAATAAGTCCCACCATTACAGCTCTTTAACTTGACGTTACTTCCCAAGTATAAGAGGGTTAAATCCTAACTGCAGTTGGACGTATTCGAATATAGACTTGTTATTGTCAGAATTGGGCTAGCCTTCCTTCCTGAGCTCATATGTGCGTGGAGCTGGAGCGTCTGAATGCCCTGTCAGATAAAGTTGTTTGGTTCTTTGGTCCATTCAATGTGCATCCAAAGCAGTTGCAGTGTGTGGTTCATGGAACGATCTTCTTCTCCAAACGACCACATTTGGCATAGACGAGACACGGGAGACCCACACGCACACAAAAAAAAGAAGATGAAAAAGGTTGTACGGGGTAACATAAAGCCAAAAGGAAATAATAAATAATAATAAACAAAAAAAAAAAAAGAGTAGAAAAAAAAGGACGGATTGGGGTTCCGATTTTGGCGAAAATGGCAGTTTGGCACACATACGTTCGATGGGGGGCCTGCCTCTATCTTACTGGGGGGAAACCTTACCGAGAGTTGAGTACTGCTAGTCATGTCGGCTGTTGTGCTCCGAGGGCGACAACTAATGGGCAATAAAACTAGACATGGACACTTACAGTACCCAGGACTGTACCCCCGTTCTATCGCTTGGCCTCTGCTGGCGTTATTATTCTCTGTACAAGACAACACACACAACAAACAAGTAGTACACCAGTCCCACAGCGAGACACACGGGGGCTGAACAGGCCACTCTTTTCTGTTGCAGCAGCTTCTGCTCCCGCTGACCCCCTTCACCTTTTTTTTTTCAAAATAATTTTTTCTTCTCTTATAGTGACATGTCAAGCAGCTTCGTGTTCATCCTTCATTCCGGGCATTTAACAACAAGACAGTACACAAAACAATAAATAAATGGATAAGACAACCCTCTGAACTGGACTCCTGGACTCTCTTACAGCTAAAAAGTTGGCAAGAAAAAAAAAATCCTGGGTTTGTAGCAATATAACTTCTTTCTCTCAATTGCTTCAAACCCTATTATTGTCATTTTTAACCCTCCAAGTAAACCCCCCCTTGGTACATATTTGTCTCACCACACCAGAAGCAGTGCGGAAACATAAGGAGCTCATTCAACCCCGAGCCGGAGAGGCTCATGTGTGTGATGTGTCTATAAAAAGTTACAACCGGATATTTTTTTATGGTGGATAAAAATAAGGATAATATGACTATACTACTCATATGTTCGGGCTACCGGTTTTTTCTTCCACAACCACCACTAAACTTCTACGGTAGCTTTTATATATACAACCTAACGGTAGTAGGCAATATAGCCTGGCGGACAGTCACACATTGACGCGGCCCATTTTCGAAAAATTATTAAATTTTTAGTAAACTGGAACCAGAGTGAGATGACAAAAATGAGGGCACACGAAAACTGAAGGGAACTAAACAAAATTTTAAGTTTTTTTTTTAAAGTCAGATATAGCAGGGACCTAATCAAAGGGGAATATCACAAAAATGAAAAGATGAATAAATTGTAAGAAGACAAAAAAAACATCATTCCTCGAGAGTAGCCCGATTGCATGAGTCTCTTTCATTCCTATTTTCTTCCTCCCGGTTTAATTGAAACATGTGAGATAATGAAGCATTAGAAATGCATAGCGCGTCCTCTCTTCTGCGGGACCTGTTGCTTACATTTGATAGAAGTGACTCGAGAAAGAAAAGAAAATGAAATCATATTATAAGAAAAAGTAAGATGGTTATAATGGGCCACACTGCTGAAACATTCATTGTCCAGACTGGTCTCTAGGAACAACGCAGTCAAATCTAATCATCATTCCGGGGTTCCTCAATACGGACATTTTTCCTCGAATCAAAGAAAAAGAAGAAACTTATGAAAGCTCTCCTAATGAACCGCTCCGGGGAAAAGCTTAAGAAGCGGATCACATGTTGTTGTTACAGGCGGCTTGAGAATGTCAATCGATTAACCGCTTGTAACAGCACCAACAGACAGTATAAAAACACGGTCCAAACTATTTCTCCTGTACCAAGAGAGCCGCGATTAATGGATCGTGCTTTTTTTGTGCGGCAAAGTCTCTCACCGAAAGCGTTCCAGTGAAAAAGATGGCGGATCCACGGAGTAAATGGATAAAAGCCAAACGGAGAGGGGGGGGGCACATCAAAGAGCGAAAAAGGGGAGGCAACGATATTCCGTTCTGCTCTTCTTCTTCTTCTTCTTCATTCATAATAGAATTCTATTACTGAATCTACTGAATAGGTCGAATAAAATATGAGAGCAAAGAGAGGCCCTCTCCATTGTGTGTATAGTGTGATGAAGCGGCCCGAAGAGTTAAGCAGGAGGGGGATATCCAATAGGGTGACGGGAGCCGTTCCACATGCTCAACCCTCCCCTCCCCTCTCTCCATCTGTTCCCTCCGCGTACATTCAATTGTGAATTCGCACACACACACACATAGTCTACACAGCAGCCGTGGCACACGCAAAGGGGGGTTGTTTTTGACGGCTTGTGATTGGTCCGTTGGCTCCTGGGGCCCGTGCAGAAAAATATCCTCATATGTGATTTGGGAAGGGGGTTGACTGAAGAAAGGGATGGTGTCTACTAGGCCTCTCTATAAGGGCAGAGGGATGGACATTCAACCCCGACAATTCCACATATCCGCCAAAGTCTTGACGGACTGCACCTCATTGCGAATCCAAGTGCCGGCCTGGATGAAACAACTCGTTTAGCTCCCTCACCGATTCCTGACTTTAACTCTTTTTTTTTCTCTCATCGTTGGTTACAAGTGCGTTGACTTTGCCGTGAACATTTCCCCTAAATTTCAAATGAGTTCTTCGTATTTCGGTAACGTTGCGGCGGCTGCGGTGGCAGCGGGCGGATGGGGTGCGACAACGGCAACGGCCATGCCGCACCACCACCACCACCACCATCTGACCAACCAAGATCACCACCAATTCTACAAATACGGTTACAGTGAATCGTCGCAGTATTACGGCCATCACGGACAGTACCAACATCACCACCACCATCACCAACCGGTGGTCATGGCGTCTACCGCCAATCCCATCACGACGGCCACACCTTCACCGCCATCGTTCCGGTACACCGGGACCTCGCACGGCAGTTACCAACCAGCAACAGCGGCTCCAGTCAGTTTCCAGTGCAGCACGACTTTGGCTCCGGTACCGAAACATCAGAGCCTTGAAGCTTCAAGTTGTACCTCACCGGCTTCATCTTCTTCCTCATCTTTGTCGGCGTCCGCATCGCCTTCCCTGTCGTCCGCTTCGCCAGCGTCTGTTCACGATCAGACAACTTCCGGAGCGGGACTTTACGGATTTGCTCAAAATCAACTCGGCTCGTTCAATCATCACCAGCGTCAAGCGCAAACTCTTCACCAGCAGAATCAACAGCAACTCGCCTCGACCAACGGATCCATCGTCGGTCCATCCGCACTGAATCCGCTTTTGGAATCGTCAACGCCCAATTGCATCAACAACAACGTCAATCCTTACTCGGATCTCCGAGGATTCCAGAACAACAACAACAACCAGCAACAGCAACAGAATCACCACCCCATGATGCAGACTCACGGAGCATCTTATTGCATCAAGAATCCAAACGCCTCTAGTTACTTTCCCGGAAGCTGGATGCAAGCCTACGCAGGTATGTAACCTCCAATGTTTTCCAGATGGTCGCCATAGCAACGGTCGCTTTCAAAGTC
>Ga0247723_1001912_pt1 | contig 11658 bp, 5 predicted proteins | sample MSEWelMarce5H_FC_FD_189079 | JGI IMG/M metagenome (GOLD analysis project Ga0247723, IMG submission 189079) | Subsurface sediment microbial communities from gas well in West Virginia, United States - MSEEL Well Study Marcellus 5H_FC | ecosystem: Environmental > Terrestrial > Deep subsurface > Rock...
TTTATGAGGTTAGACAAAGCAGAGGTAATAATATTGATTTCAGTAAAAACTTTACAAATATAACTAGTTAATGGCTACGACTCAAGGTACTACTAAATTTTTTTATCCGCCACGACCCGGTAGTGGTGCTGCGACCTTCTCTGACAATATTGTAGGATTACAAACAGTTGAAGGGGGAGGACTCACGCAAGGTAACTTTGAGTTTACAACTTCGGTTACTGAAAAAGTTAATAGAACCTTTAATGTTGGGGCTTTCTCTGAACCTATAAGTTTGGAGGGATTGAATATTGGTGACGTTAATGAGAGTAGAAGAATTATGGCGACACAGTTCAGAGTATATCCGAACTATGATGTGTCTCAAGTTCTAAACTTTTCTATGTATGGATCTTTAAGTAAAAGATTTCAAGTATCTATTACTGAAATTATACATAGATTTCCGGCTTCATTAGATATAGTATTCAACAATGATAATTTTATAACAGGTTCGACTGCTACTAATATATCTTATGATTCCGTATTGAATGAAACATCATTCCGTATTAATGTAAGTAGAATTAATAATCCATTCGATATTGATTATTCTTTAAGTGCTGCAACAAATTTATCTGTAAGAGAAATAACCGTTTCTCCGTATAGAAATTTGTATAATACTTATTTGGATTATTGTGTGTCAATCAATGACAATATTTTTAATATTGTTTCATTTACTCCATCACAAACACTGACAACAGGATTTATCGAATTCATTGTTTCAGGTTCACCATTTGGTGTGACAGCAACTACATCTAACGAAGAATTTCAAATAAGACCAAATGATTTTGTTGTTGATAGAATTTTTGCTGAAGATTTTGATGAGGTACAAAAATTTTTATTAAACCGACTTATAAGACCAGAGTATACTGCGGTATTTCAAGTACCACAACAAAATGAAACGGGACAATTTTATACTAATTTTCAACAAGTAACATGGCCTAAAGATGGGCCGTGGAATTTGGATATTAGATCATTTTTGTTTGAGAATTACTTGAGCCAACTTGAGGAAATTGCGATTAATTTGGATTCCTTCAAAACAAATTTAATCTCAAGATTTTTGGTTACAGATTCTTTGAAGGAATTTGATACATTAGGGCAAAAAGTTGAAAAGATATTTCAAATTTATGGTAGAAGTTTTGACCAAATCAAACAATTCATAGATGCCTTGGCATACATGAACTCTGTTAGTTACAATCCTTCTAATGATATTCCATCACAACTTTTAGTGAATTTAGCACAAACACTTGGATGGAGTTCTAATTTCTCACCAATTACTAATGAGGACTTTTTAAGTTCTGTATTCGGAAATACTTCAACACCAACTTATCCTGGTTATGCGAGAGCGCTAACACCTACGGAATTGAATTACGCGTTCTACCGTAATCTTATTCTTAATGCTTCTTACTTATTCAAATCTAAAGGAACTAGACGTTCAGTTGAATTTATGTTAAGATTAATCGGAGCTCCCGATTCTTTAATCGAATTCAATGAACATATCTATTTGGCTGACCAAAAAATAAACATGGAACAATTTGGTATTCAATGGGCGGCTATTTCAGGTGGTACTTATGTTGAAAATACTCCAAGTTTTGTCCCAGGTTCAACTTATAAGATAAAGGGGCAAACATTCAGTGCGTTTACTTCAACTGCAACATATCAAGATGTAAACACCAGATTGGAGGATTATCCTGTTGATTTAGAAGGTTTTCCTAATGCTCCTGAAAATACTGAAAGTTATTTCTTTCAGATAGGATCTGGATGGTATGAATCAACACCTTCGCATAGAAGCCCTGATGAAGTAGTTGTAACAGGTCAGGTATTCACTGGTCAAAATTTTAACATACAATCACAATTAACTCCTTTCACTTATGGACAACCATATCTTAATAGATTCAGAGATTTTCCATATATGACTGAAGGGTTCAAACTTAAGAAAGTGGTTGATAATAATAAATCATGGTTGGAAGAAGACGACAGAATTAGAATTTCAAATAGTGCGGATTATAACGCCTACTATTTTGTGGACAACGAAAAATTGGTGTTGAATGTTAAAAACGTAGACCTTTTCTTAAATCCTGCACAAGGTTTAGTTTATGATGTTTGGGAACAATCAAGAAGATATGACTATCCGATACCTGAATCAGGACTCACAGTTGGATATCCAGTTCCTGGAGGTGTTGACTCTACATTTGTAAATCCACAGCCAAAAAAGAAAACGTTTTTTGAATTCTCTCAAACTTTTTGGGAGAATATGATTAACGTAAGAAACCGTCAATATATTACTGATGGTAAAACAGGAGGTTATCCTACATTACAATCGATATTTTGGAAATATATTGAATCAGAAAGCACGGTTGGATTACCTAATAACAAATATACCTACCAAAAATTAATTGACTATGTCAATGGTATTGGCCCATATTGGATGAAGTTAGTGGAACAAATGATTCCGGCAACAACAATATGGAATACAGGAGTTAGAATGGAAAATTCAATATTCCAAAGACAGAAGTTTGTTTACCGAAGACAAAGAGGATGTCGATTTATACCAGTGCCTGTCGATCCATGTTTCATTATTTCAAGTATATTTGATTATACCTGTACTACAGAATACACCGATTTTAATATATTTCCTTGGTTAAACGGAGATGTTGATGTTAGTAATTTTAGTAGTATATTATCCAATAGAGTTAACAATATGTTAGCCCAAAGTGGGTTAACATTGAATGATTGTATTCAAAACTCAGTTCAAAGTACTTGGTATGTTGATTTGAGAATTGGTGGGGATGTTATAATTAAAGAGTTGTTTTATGTTGGATATGGTTTGACCGATGTGCCAACTAATACAATGTGGAGAAATGCATTGATACAATATCTTCCACAACTATATGATTATGGGTTCACATTTTTCTTAAACGGTAACATATTAACAATTACAAGTCTTACTTGTACTGAAAGAAATATTGGTGAAACACTTTCATTAAACTCGGGAATAAATATAAGTATAAATTGTAACGGTTAATGGCGGTATTAAATTATAATATAACGGTAACAGGTGATTGCTCTAATAATAATTCGGGGGCATTCAATCTATTTGTTAGTGCGGGAACGCCACCGTATACAATAGAGTTTATTAGCCCATCTTACCCGCCTCAAACTATTGTGGCACAACCTGCATCTTTGGTAGGGTTGGCAAGTAATGTTTATCAAATTAGAGTAAACGATAGTACTTTACCTGTAAACAGCGAGTTTTTAGTTAATATCCCAATTTCTAGTGGAGTATGTGGATCAGTAACTGCGGTTCAAAATACAACTTGTGGAGTCAATAATGGATCTGTTACAGGTTCGTCAACATCTTTATATTCATCAACCAGTTTTTCTTTGTTTGATATTAATGACAATTATCTAACCTCTGCAATAACTAATACAGATGCGGTTGTTTTTGGTGGATTAAGCGCTGGAACATATTATTTAGGTGTAACTGATTTGGGAGGATGTACGGCATTTACTCCGACATTTATAGTCCAAGAATCTGAAAGTTTAGATTATGGATTGTATGTTGTACCAAACTCAAGTTGTGGTGGAACTCCAATAGGTAAAATTTTTGTGACAGGACAAACAGGTCTATCTCCTTATAGTTATTTGTGGAGTAATGGACAAACTGGTAGTACGATTACAGGATTAACTTCGGGTAATTATTCTGTTGATGTCACTGACGCTTATGGTTGTTCATTGACCAAATCGGCAACAATTACCAATGTGAATCCGATTGGGTTTGGAGTATTCACTTCTACCGCTCCGACATGTCTTCAGTCCAATGGGGTAATTAACTTAACCATTACAGGTGGTACTGCTCCATTCTATTATTCGGCATCTACTGGTAATGTATTGGTATCTTATTCAAGAACTTTTTCAATTTCAGGATTATCCGCAGGACAATATAACTTTCAAGTGACAGACGCGGGTTTGTGTCAAATGTTTGCGGGAACAACTCTTGAAACACCTGGAGGAATAACAAGTGTTTCAGTTCAAGGACAAAATTCGACTTGTTCAAGTAATAACGGTTCGATTACTATAAATGTGGTTGGAGGAACAATACCATATACATATACTTTGATTAGCCCAACGGGTAATCAGTTGAATATAAGTAATTCCCAGAGTACTCAAATATTTGGAAATCTAAGTGGGGGTACATATACCGTAGGTGTTACCGACAATAGTGGATGTTCTTATTTACAAGAAGTGAATTTAGTCGCTCAAAATAAATACACTATTTCAACTCAAGTAGTGGGCACGAGTTGTAATCAAAATAATGGGTCGGTTACAATTTTCACAACAAGTGGAGGAACTTTACCATTAGATTATTCTGTTGACGGAATTCAAAATGTAATAGATACAAATTTAACTGCGGTCACATTCAATAATTTAACTTCAGGTACTCATGTTGTTACTGTAACTGACGCGGATGGATGTGTTCAAACTACAAACATTTTAGTACCAAGTAGTCAACCATTAAACTATACTTTATATAGTACTTCTTGTGGCAGTGGATCTAGTGGTAAAATTACCGCGTTCATAACCTCAGGTGAACCACCATTCAGTTTTAATTGGTCAGACAATGTGCCAAATGAACCGCAACAAATACAAGTGAGTGGATTAACTGGTGGCACTTATTTTTTGACTGTAGTAGACAGTAATGGATGTTCATTAACAAGAAATACCACAATAACTTGTAGTACAAACTCAACATCATATCAAACTTATGTGATGGGGGCTGAGGTATTTAACATAGAATCACCGACCAAGTTTGGTTTATTACAAATGTTAAATGAAGGATTTTTTGATTTGACATCGGAGAATACAAATTGTGACTTAATAAATGCGGTATTTACTGCCAAAGTTTCCGTAAATCCTTCAGGTATAATTGCTAGCCAAAATTTCTTTACATCGACATCATTAGTTCAGGTTCCAACAGATAATCAGTGGTATGATACTATTCGAACTTTGTTATTAGGAATTCCAGGTGTTGGTAACGTGATTATCGACCAACTAAATAATCAAATAACAATCGAAACAAGTAGAAATAATACTTCCCTCGAGGGTCAAGAAATTGTCATCGACTTGATTATAAACTACGATATAATTTGTTTATCATGAATCAGGTAAGAATTACAGAAATATCGGGAGGTACATACCCTATAAGTGTTTACATATCAGATGTATATGGAAACAATCAAACACTATTAGGTACTATATCTTCGGGGCCAGTTCCTCCTGTGGTAGAATATAATACCACAATACCATCGATTTTTTCAACGGCTCCTGAAATCATGTTGAAAATGGTTGACAGTAACAATTGTGAAGTATTCAAAATATTACAATGTACTTTTGGATGTGATTTCGAAATTACAATTGAATTAGCATCTTGTATTGTTAACATTGACATCCAAGAGTCTAATTGTAATTTTTCAATTTACACTACGGATTAGAACTGTGACATTGTTTTAGTTTAGCCAAAAAAAATATTCCCATCTAATTTTCATAATATAAGAAATCAAATAGAATACTTGTGGTATTTATTTAATAAAAACCTCGGATGTCCATATATTCTATTTTAGTCACGAACAACGCACCCGGGTGCTCTACGGAAATTGAACAACAACTAACAGTAACTGGTTGTACTTCATATATAGTTAGATTGGCATCTAATTCAAACGCTTTGGGACCATTCAACATTTTTGTTGATGATGTAATCTATTATTCTGCTGCTACGAGAAATGAAATGTTCAATGGTATTGTCGTTTCTTTGGCGTGTGTAACGCCAACACCAACAGTAACACCAACACCTTCATTAACACCATCTCCAACTGCAACAGTTGGAACATCGCCTACTCCAACTGAAACGCCGACACAGACACCTAGTGAAACACCAACGGGAACACCATCGGCTACGTCTTCACCAACTCCAACTAATACTGCGACAAGTACTCCAACTCCGACTACAACTCCAACTGAGACACCAACAAATACGCCTACACCAACCAATACGCCAACAAACACTGCTACTCAAACTCCAACTGAGACACCAACAAATACGCCTACTAATACTGCTACTCAGACTTCGACACCGACAAATACTCCATCAGAAACACCAACTAATACACCTACAAACACTACAACTCAAACTCCAACAAATACTGAAACTCCAACATCTACACCAACTGAAACTCCAACTAACACGCCTACAAATACGGAGACACCTACAAATACACCAACCGAAACTCCAACTAATACACCTACAAATACTGAAACTCCTACATCGACACCAACCGAAACTCCAACTAACACGCCTACAAATACTAGTACTCAAACTCCGACAAATACCGAAACTCCAACTGAAACACCAACTCCAACTAATACGCCAACACCAAGTTTGACGGCGACAGAAACAAGCACGCCTACTCCAACCAATACGGAGACACCTACAAATACACCAACCGAAACTCCAACCAATACTCCTACTAATACTGAAACTCCTACATCGACACCAACTGAAACACCTACATCGACACCAACTGAAACACCTACAAATACACCTACACCAAGTGTTACTGCAACGGCGACTGCGACTTTAACTCCAACTCCAACTACTACTGCTACTTTAACTCCAACTCCGACTGAAACTGTGACTCCTACGGCGACCGCAACAGATACGCCTACGGCAACTCCAACACCTACGGTTACTGCGACTAATACGGCTACTCCAACAGATACACCTACTGCTACTCCAACACCTACGGTTACGGCAACTAATACCGCTACTCCTACTGAAACGCCAACACAGACACCAACTAATACAACAACACAGACACCAACTAATACAACAACACCAACTAATACACCTTCACCTACACCGACTAACCAACCATTATTTGCTTACGCATTCATTGACCAAGCGGCGGTTACTCCAAAAAATAACTTAAGGGATTGGATGACCGCTCAAGGAAGCACTTTCAGAGGATTTAACGAAATTGGATTTAATAATCCAAGTACGAACCAAGCAACATTCAGTTCTCAAATGAACTCTTATATCAGTTATACTGGATGGGGGGTTTATAATCCGGCAATTATTGTAACGGGTGTTACATCAACGTCAGTAGGAACTGACTTACAAGGACAACCAATTCAGGCTTACAAATTTCAAACTGCAGTTGTTCCTGCGGGAACATTCTCAGGATCATCTGCTTGGGTCACGTGGTTTGTATCAACAGGAGCGACAAATGGACAGACATATTCAACAATCAGTTATGGTCCTACTGCGGCAGCAACAACAACGGCAACCTTACCGCTGGCATATCTTGGATTAGTGATTAATTATTCAGGAAATACAATTCCTCCAGGAACTTATAAAATGTATACTACATATTCAAATGCTGCGTTTAGACCATTGGTAGGAAATTTACCTCAATTCTATAGAGGTGGAACATTAACATAATATTTATAAATAAAATAAAGAAAAATGAGTTTCTCGTATAAAAACCCAACATCAAGCACACTTGTAACCGATGCAGTATCTGTTCTAAGAGATTCGGATACTGGTACAAATTTTAGTGTTGAAAGTATTGGTGGATACATGGAAGTTTGGAACCTTTCAGACTTAGTGTGGACAATCGATGCACAAACTAAAATTACTGGAGGGCCAGTATTATATTCAGGTAATAGTATTCCAATTTCCTTTATATACGGCGGAGATGGTCCTGCTCCAATTATAAGTCAACTTAACTTAAATAATGACGGTATATCTTCAGGTAGAAGGAGAATTGGTATGTTGGTGTTTGTACAAGAAACTCAGCTTACTTATCAATATACCATACCTAACTACGAGTCATTGTGGAATATTGCTTTGGCGGATGGAGACATTATAGAAAATGAATTAGACTATCAAGTACTAAATCTTAATGCTGGTGGACAAGCATTACAAAATGCATGGACAGGTTCAACAATTGAAGGTGTTAGTGGAGTAACTCATGAAAATGCTAGATGGAAAATTGCCAACTTGAATGATACTATCATTACGGGTGGTACATATTTTTCTGCGTCTACAACTTTACAATTATACGAAAACAATGGCCAAACAATAACAATTACAGGATTTACAGGAACGGTAACGGGAGGAACTTATAATAGTGGTACTTCAACGTTATCTCTTAATAATAGTGATGGTAGTGTAGTATCAATTACAGGTATAACTTCAGGGTCTGGATCGGCCTTATCCGTTGGAGACGGTGGAACACCGGTAACTAATGTTTCAGGAATTACATTTAGTGGAGCCTCAGTAACAAACGACGGTGATGGAAACATCACTGTAACAATAACTGGTACATGTTGTTCAAGTGGTACCTCGGGTACTAGTGGAACTTCAGGAACTGGAGGAACAAGTGGTACATCAGGAACTGGAGGAACAAGTGGCACATCAGGAACTGACGGAACATCTGGATCTAGCGGAATAAGTGGAGTTGATGGTACTAATGGTTCATCAGGAACTAGTGGTTCATCAGGCACATCTGGTTCTTCAGGAACAACTGGTACATCTGGATCTAGCGGAACATCTGGTACTTCAGGAACTAGTGGAACTGATGGAACAAGTGGTACTTCAGGAATCTCTGGAACATCTGGATCTAGCGGTATAAGTGGAGTTGATGGTACTGATGGATCGTCAGGAACTAGCGGAACTTCAGGTATTTCAGGAACATCTGGTACCTCAGGAACTAGCGGAATAGATGGAACTTCAGGTTCTTCAGGAACACACGGAACATCGGGTACTAGCGGAATAGACGGAACTTCAGGAACTAGCGGTACAACTGGTACCTCAGGGACTAGCGGAATAGACGGAACTTCAGGTTCTTCAGGAACTAGCGGAACAACTGGTACCTCAGGAACTAGCGGAACAACTGGTACCTCAGGGACTAGCGGAATAGATGGAACTTCAGGTTCTTCAGGAACTAGCGGTACAGATGGAACTAGTGGAACTTCAGGTTCTTCGGGAACTAGCGGAATAGACGGAACTTCAGGAACTAGTGGAACTTCAGGTTCTTCAGGAACTAGCGGAATAGATGGAACTTCAGGTTCATCAGGGACTAGCGGAATAGACGGAACTAGCGGAACTTCAGGTTCTTCAGGAACTAGCGGAATAGACGGAACTAGTGGAACTTCAGGTTCTTCAGGAACTAGTGGAACTTCAGGAACAAGCGGTACAACAGGAACTAGCGGAACATCTGGTACTTCAGGAACACACGGAACATCGGGTACTAGCGGAATAGATGGAACTAGTGGAACTTCAGGAACTAGCGGAACATCAGGAACTAGTGGAACAACTGGTACTTCAGGTACTAGCGGAACTAGTGGAACAACTGGTACTAGTGGAACATCAGGTACAACTGGTACCTCAGGAACTAGCGGAACATCTGGTACTTCAGGAACACACGGAACATCGGGTACTAGCGGAATAGATGGAACTAGTGGAACTTCAGGTTCTTCAGGAACTAGCGGAATAGATGGAACTAGTGGAACTTCAGGTTCTTCAGGAACACACGGAACATCGGGTACTAGCGGAATAGATGGAACTAGTGGAACTTCAGGAACTTCAGGTTCTTCGGGAACTAGCGGAATAGATGGAACTAGTGGAACTTCAGGTTCTTCAGGAACACACGGAACTTCAGGAACTAGCGGAACATCAGGAACAACTGGTACTTCAGGTACTAGCGGAACGTCAGGTACTAGCGGAATAGATGGAACTAGTGGAACTTCAGGAACTTCAGGTTCTTCAGGAACTAGCGGAATAGATGGAACATCTGGTACTAGCGGAACAACAGGAACTAGCGGAACATCAGGAACTAGTGGAACAACTGGTACTTCAGGTACTAGCGGTACAACAGGAACTAGTGGAACATCAGGGACGACTGGTACTTCAGGAACTTCAGGAACTAGCGGAACATCTGGTACTAGCGGTACAACAGGAACTAGCGGAACATCAGGAACTAGTGGAACAACTGGTACTTCAGGTACTAGCGGAACTTCAGGAACATCTGGTACTTCAGGTTCATCAGGAACTAGCGGAACATCAGGTACTAGCGGAACAACTGGTACTTCAGGTACTAGCGGTACAACAGGAACTAGTGGAACATCAGGGACGACTGGTACTTCAGGAACTAGCGGAACAAGTGGAACATCTGGTTCAAGTGGCAACTCTGTATTTATCACGGGTAGTACAACTGGTAGTATTACGATTCCACTTAACAGTATAACTCCTACACCAACAGGTACACCTTCAGTGACACCGACACCTTCAATTACACCGACACAAACAGGTACACCTTTAGTAACACCGACACCAACGCAAACACCAATTTCTTCGGATTGTGCTTCGAGCACTTATGATGTTGTATTGTTATTAGACCAATCTGGTAGTATCGATTCATCGGATTATACTTTAATGAGTGGAGCGACAGTGGATTTGGTTTCTAAGTTATCCTCTTACTTGAGTAGTGGGCCGACAGGATTTCAATTTGGAGTTGTGGCATTTTCAACCAGTTCAAGCCAACTTCAGGTATTGACTGATAATCAAAGTTTGATTAATTCTGCCATTGGTAATCGAGTTTTTAATGGAGGTACTAACATTGCATCAGGACTTCAACAATCTTATTTCACGTCAATAGGAACTAACACCCGAAATGCGAACAAAAAAATTATTTTATACACAGATGGAGTTACTACAAACCATTCTACCGCGGTGCTTACCGCAGATACAATTAACAACTCAATATACAATTCGGTATATAAAACTGAAATTTTATGTGTCGGTATCGGAGGTGGAGTGAATTATAGTAATCTATACGAATACGCAGCGGCTCCAAGTTTGGTATTCAGTGCAGATACATTTGGTGATATTCTATCAATTAACACACAAATTGTTAACGCAATTTGTCAACCTTTACTTACTCCTACGCCAACACCATCACCGAGTGTAACAATAGGTTTGACTCCAACACCAACACCGTCAATAACACCGTCACCTACTTTATCTACGATTTATACACACGGGGCAGTATTAGCAACTTGTAATGATTATTGTACTACGAACTATAATATAACGACTTTAACGAACGCTGATAGTGGATATTTTGATTTGACTATTGGGGACACAATTTATGGTCAAGGTGGTGTAGCAGGATTTGTAGCGTACTCGAATGTTTCAACAGATACGACTACTGGACCATTTAGAATTGCTGAAATAGATGTGACTGGACAAATAATCAGCTTGAAGGAATGTTCTGGTGGAAGTTGTGTGATACTCTAATATAAATAAAATATAAAAATAAGTAACCTAACAAAATGAGCTATACTAATATAACGCTGACTATTGAACCGGGAAGGTCATTTATAACTGGAGATTTTGTAATCGTCAGTCATGACTTAGATAATTACATTGCTGGACAAGTAGTATCATATAATTCGGGCACTGGTGAAATTGTGATACTTCCTCTCGAGGTGGAGTCCAACATGACTGGTTCTATTTCGGGATGGACTGTTTCGTTGAGTGGAGCGATTGGTATTAGCGGAACTTCA
>Ga0247723_1001914_pt1 | contig 11657 bp, 5 predicted proteins | sample MSEWelMarce5H_FC_FD_189079 | JGI IMG/M metagenome (GOLD analysis project Ga0247723, IMG submission 189079) | Subsurface sediment microbial communities from gas well in West Virginia, United States - MSEEL Well Study Marcellus 5H_FC | ecosystem: Environmental > Terrestrial > Deep subsurface > Rock...
TCTGGTACAGCAATTACAGCTACTTCATTTAGTGGACCTTTATCAGGTACGGCTACTACTGCGCAAAATATCAATGTTGTAAATGCTTCCACATCTTCAGCAACACACTACTTGCACTTTTCACCAAGTGCAACAGGTACAGGTCTTGCAACTTCTTCAGGAACAGCTCTTTCTTATATACCTGACACAGGTACTTTGGGAGCTGGAAGATTTACTGCTAACGGTGTAAGAATTGGTAATGCCCTTAACACAATTGATACATTTAGTGGCAACCTTATCTTAAATGCTGCCGGTGGTACAGTTACAGTTTCAGGTAACTTGAACGTAACTGGAAGCACTGTAACTGTAGACTCAACAGTATCTACACTTGTTGACCCAGTATTCGTTCTTGGATCAGGCGCTGGTGGAACTCACAACAACGTAACTGATACAGCAGACAGAGGAATTGAATATAGAAGATTCTCTGGATCTGCTATTACAGGCTTCTTTGGATTCTCAGCTGCTTCAGGTAAGTTTACGTTTATACCTAATGCAAATGTAACTGCTGCAAACACATATTCTGGAACAATTGGCGTTATTGATGCCAACATTTCAGGTTCTGCAGTTACCGCTACAACAGGTACATTTACCAACCTTACAGGTACCTTAACTGGTAACGTAACTGGTAACCTGACAGGTACAGCTACTACAGCACAGAATGTCAATGTAGCTTCTACAAACAATGCAACTGGTGTATTCTATTTACCATTGCTTAATTCAGCTACTGGATCTGGATTAGCTCTTTCTACTGATACAGCATTATCTTATAATTCAGCTGTAGACGTATTAACAGTAACAAACATATCTGGTACAGCCATTACAGCTACCTCATTCTCTGGTACATACTATGGAACTTTTGCAGGAATTGCACAAACTGCTCAAAATATCAATTTAGCATCAGCTGCAAATGCTGCTGGACCATTCTATTTGACAATGTCAAATGCTTCGACAGGGTCTGGTGTAGCCCTTTCATCAGATACTGCTTTGTCCTATAATGCAGCAGTTGATGTTCTTACAGTTGTAAATATTTCTGGTACTGCAATTACTGGTACTTCATTATCTGGTAAGCATTTTGGAGATGCAGCTGGTACAGCTGCTACCTACACCACTGTATTTGCTTCATTGGTTGGTACTGCTACTACAGCACAGAATGTTAATGTAGCTACAACTAACAATGTAGCTGGTACATTCTATCTACCATTACTGAACGCTGCAACTGGATCTGGATTAGCTCTTTCTACAGACACTGCATTATCCTATAACTCTGCAGTTGACGTATTGACAGTAACAAATATTTCTGGTACTGCAATCACTGCTACTTCATTTAGTGGAACTCATTTCGGTAATGTAACAGGTAACGTAACAGGTACTGCTACTACTGCTCAAAATGTTAACGTAGCTACTTCAGGTGCTGTAACTGGACCATTCTACTTTACAATGGTCAATACTGGTACTGGATCAGGATTAGCTCTTTCCACTGATACAGCATTATCTTATAATGCTGCTGTTGACGTATTAACAGTTGCTAATATATCCGGTACAGCAATTACAGGTACTTCATTATCAGGTAAGCATTTTGGAGATGCTGCTGGTACAGCAGCTACATACACCACTGTATTTGCATCATTAGTTGGAACAGCAACTACAGCACAGAATGTTAATGTCGCCACCACAAACAATGTAGCTGGTACATTCTATTTACCATTGCTGAACGCTGCTACTGGATCAGGTTTAGCTTTATCCACGGACACTGCATTATCTTATAACTCTGCAGTTGACGTTTTGACAGTTACTAATATTTCCGGTACTGCAATCACTGCAACTTCATTTAGTGGAACTCATTTTGGTAACGTAACTGGTAACTTGACAGGAACTGCTACTACTGCACAGAATGTCAATGTTGCTACTTCTGGATCTGTAACCGGACCATTCTATTTTGCAATGGTCAACACTGGTACAGGGTCAGGTTTAGCTCTTTCTACTGATACTAACCTTTCCTATAATGCCGCAGTTGACGTATTAACAGTAGCAAATATTTCTGGTACTGCAATTACTGGTACTTCATTATCAGGTAAGCATTTTGGAGATGCTGCTGGTACAGCAGCTACCTACACCACTGTGTTTGCTTCATTGGTTGGCACTGCTACTACAGCTCAGAATGTCAATGTAGCAACTACAAATAATGCAGCTGGAACATTCTACATTCCTCTTATTAATACAGCTACAGGTTCAGGTGTTGCAGTATCATCAGATACAGCACTGTCCTACAACTCTGCTGTAGATGTATTGACAGTTACTAATATATCCGGTACAGCAATTACTGCAACTACATTTAGTGGTGCACTGTCTGGATCGGCCACTACTGCACAAAATATCAATGTAAATACTGCATCTGCTGCTGGTGCTCACTATCTATTGATGTCTCCATCTGCTTCTGGATCTGGTGTTGCTGTTTCTACAGATGCATCATTATCATATGTTCCTTCAACAGATACATTATCTTTGGCAAATCTGAGTGGTCTTGGTGTAACACTCTCTGCATCAAGTGCTCTTGCACAAGGTACATATTTTACGATCAAGACGACTGGTAGTGACGATAACTCTACTGATGACTTCTTCATTAGAGGTTTAAACTCTTCAAACCAATCTAAATTCTCTGTTGATGCAAACGGTAACCTTAGAGCTACAACTAAGAGCTTTGACATTCCTCACCCAACTAAAGATGGCCTTAGACTTGTATACGGTGTTCTTGAAGGCCCTGAGCATGGTGTGTATCATAGAGGGACTGTTGAAGGTAAGGGTAATGTCAAGGTTCAATTGCCAGAATATTGGTCAAAACTTGTATCTCCTGATTACACAGTCCATCTTACTACATGGGGTAATTATTCAGCCCATATAATAGAAAAAGCTGAAGATTACTTTACAATAAGTATATCAAGCAATGTATTAGTCAAAGCTTTGAAGAATATCAAAGTAGACTACATTGTACACGGTTCAAGATTGGATGCAGTTCTCGTTATAGAACAAGACGCATAACCAATCGTAAATTGCAGACAAGGGAGGACATATGTCTTCCCTTGTCAATTCACAATACAAAGATTCAGTTATGCACAAATTTAGAATTTTCAGAAAAAACAACCCTAATATTGCTTGGCTCGTTATTGAAGAAGGAAACATCAATATTGAGTCAGGCATTAGGTTTATATATAACTTATTAGATTATAGCGGTAATGTTTATGAGAAAAGCTTATTTGTCATAAATGGTAGTGACTTTGATGAGATTGGTAGCAGTGGGTTAGAAACAAGAATAGCAATAATAAATTTATTACTCGAATCTATCGATGCAGTATTAGTGAAGGAATAATAAGATATGCCAGCTGATGTCATTATTAATCCTACAAGTGGTGAAATATATTGGAATGATGGAACTGGTTCAACGCAGTCAATTTCTATTAGGGGTGATTCTCAAAATAAAATTGATATAGTTGGTTATTCTGCAGGATTTTCTCCAGGTTCAAGTGGAATTGGAACATTTGCAATTGCTACCTTTAATGATAACGGTGGTACAGCAGCTTTTGCACCTGGAACTACTGGTAATGAATTAGGATCTGCTGTTCTAAGATGGAAACCATTTCTTACCACTACAAATATTTCTGATAATGCTGCCACTTTAGGTACTAACACTGTATCTCTCACCACTGGTCTTGTTCAGGTGAATGGTGGTATTGCAATTTCTGGTAGTGCATCTATCGGAATGACAGCATTATTATTCAATGCTTCAAACGCCTCATTTTATGTTGGTTTGAGAGCTTCCGCCTCTCATGCTTCTACAACAGTATATACATTCCCATTAGCCTTTCCTGGATCTGGCACGTCTGTATTACAATCTGATACTTCTGGAACTTTAACTTGGGTAGGTATGAGTTCTGGCTCTGGATCTACTGCTGCAAACATTAATACAGCTGCAGCATCATCGGGTGTTCTTTACCCATTAATGACAAATTCAACAAGCACAACTGGAATAGGTGCTTCTTTTGATACGAATTTTACTTTTGATGCTGCAAATAATGTTTTGTTTGCAGATGGACTTGCCTTAGCTGGCACTGCTGTAACCACAACTCAAACAACATTTAATTTAGTTAATGATACAGCTACTCTAATAAATTTTGCTGGAGCTGCCACTTCTTTAAATATAGGCAATACAGCAAATACTGCAACAACTATCAATTTTACTAATTCTGGCACTGGGCAAAAAGAATTTAACTTTGGAACTGCATCCGCTTCTGCTTCAACTGCTACATTCTTTGGTTCTGTAAACTCCAACAGAATGATCTTGAATACTAACTCTTCAGGAAACGTATATATTCAAACAAACCAAGTTAATGCAAGAGTAAGATTATTCCAAAATAACACCACTGGAAACGTATCTATATTTGGTACAGGTGGTGGAACTTTATACTTGGGCGAAGATACCACAACAAATAATGCTGATATAGCTATTAGAGGCACAGTTATAAACAGTGGTGGTGGAAATGTCAGAGCTGCTTTATTTACATTATCTACAGCAACTTCTAATGGTACTGGTGTTGGAGGCACAATACAATTTCAGACCAGCACATCAGGTTCAGCTGGTAATGTTTCAAATACTTTAAGAACAAGAATGCGAATTGAAGGTGCTGCAACTGGTACCTCTCTTCTTGAAAGTATTATAATTTTGGGTGAAGATGCATCAGGAACAGCTTTCACTTCTACCATAAGAGGCTCTGATGCAGCTGGTACAAACGTAAATGCTGGTGAATTAATTATTCAAGCAGCTCGTTCCACTGGTACTGGAACTATGGCAGGTATTTGTTTCAATGTAGCAAGCCCTGGTGGATCTGGCGCTGCATTAAACACACTGATAGATGTCGGGCATATGTATTCGGTTCAAAATGCCTCAACTACAACTTTAGCATCTTTAGTAGTTAAGGGTGGCTTAGGACTCACTGGAAATGCAATTATTGGCGGCACTACATTTATCCAGTCAAGTGTTTCATCTACAGGAACTGGTATTGGAGCCTTAGTTAATTCTGGTGGTTTCGGAAATGCTGGCAACGCATTTATTGGTGGAACAGTAACCTTAACAAATACTACAGGCTCTGGAAATACAACTTCAGGATCATTGGTGCTTGCTGGTGGTGCTGGCATTGCAGGTAGCGTCAATATTGGTGGAGTGCTTGGAGTTGGTGGTACTTTAGACTATTCTGCTACAGGTTTATTAGGATATTTTTCTGGTAGCTCAAATAGCTATACCCAAGTAATTGTCCACAACCACTCTAATGGAAACTCTGCATCATCAGACTTTATTGTTAGTAATGATTTGTCTACTGATACTGGAACTTTTGGTGATTTTGGAATTAATTCCAGTGGATGGGCTTCTACTACTTCGCCTTTCAATACAGCCAGTGCATCATACCTTACTGCTACTAATGGGGATCTTGTTTTAGGAACAACAACTGCTAACGCATTAAGGATTGGTATTGGTGGTTCTATATTTGAAGTTGTTCACATACCAAGTACAGGAACTGGATTAACAATTGTTCCAACAACTTCTGCCACGGGACTATCAACAGCTTCTTTAGTAGTAAGAGGTGGTTTTGGATTAGTTGGAAATGCATTTATTGGCGGAACTCTTACAAATTTAAATACAACATCATCAATAGGTGTAGCTGCTGGATCTTTAGTAAATGCTGGTGGTTTTGGAAACGCCGGAAACGCTTTTATTGGTGGAACAACAACTATTACTTCAACCACATCAGCTATTGGTGTATCTGGTGGAGCATTAGTTGTATATGGCAGTGTTGGAATTGGTAGATCAATAAATATTGTTGGTGGAGCTAATTTCTGGAATACTGCTAATACTTTCTATACTGGTTTGCAAGGTGGATTAGCAACTTCAAATATAACTTACACCTTGCCAATTGGACCACCATCTGGAGCAGGAACATCGATATTATCAAGCACATCAACTGGCGTGATGTCATGGATTGCTCAATCAAGTGGAAGTGCTTCTGGAACAGCTGATTCTATAAAAGTTTATGATGCAACTGGTGCAACATTCTACATTGCAATGGCACCAACTAATACTGGAGCTGGAACAAGTATTTTTGCAAATGCGAATTTTACTTTTAATGCAAGTACATCTACATTAATATCTGGTTTTAATTTTGCTGTTACAAGTGGTAATGCCATATCGAATCAAACTTTTGGTTCGTCAAGTTCATTTACGTTTACACCTGGCACTGATGGATCATCCTCTTTTGCAGTGAATAATAGTGGTGGTGGCTCATTATTTGTTGTCGATTCTTCTGTTGGTGCGACAAATGTAAGAATCAATAGAACTGGTTCTTTGAGACTGTACAATTCTGGAAACACTTTCTATACATCAATAAGAGGTGGAGCAGCTACTTCCAGCATAGACTACACACTTCCAATAGGTCCTCCGTCAGGTGCAGGAACATCAGTATTATCAAGTACATCCACTGGTGTAATGTCATGGATAGCTCAGGGGAGTGGAAGTGGATCTCCTGGAGGATTAGACACTGCAATACAATTCAATGATGCTTCTTCATTTGGAGGAACATCAGGTGGGTTAGCATTTGCAAAAACTACACATACAGTAACTATTGGATCAACAAGTCAAGGTTCATCTACATCTAAAGGCTTACTGCTATACAACAACAATGCATCAGATATTTCTAATACTCAAAGATGGTCTCCTGGCCTTGAGTTTATGGGTCGGTCTTTTACTCCCGCTGGTTCGATTGATAATAGAGTAAGGTTTCTTAATGAAATTCAAACTGCTACAAACACTTATCTTCAAAAATTAGTATGGAGATTCTCATACGATACTGGAACGGCATCATATACTAACCCAATAATGATTTTAAGCTCTCAAAATGGTGTTGGTATTGGTGCTTCAGATCAAACAGCATTAAGTTATTTTAGAGCTGGAAATCAAAGTAGTGTAGATTTGTTCTACACACTTCCTACAGGTTATCCATCTGGTACAGGTACTTCTTATTTATCAGCAAGCACTACTGGTGTTATGGCTTGGGTTGCAGCTCCTACTGGTGGAAGTGCTACCCCTGCGGGTTCTAATAAACAGATACAATACAACAATTCAACAGCATTTGGTGGTGCATCAGGATTTGAATACACTACTGCTGGAAGTGCTATTACCGTATCAATGTTCTCTACTGCAGGTACGGGTTACACTGCTGGATTGTGGGTTCATGCAATTAATGGTTCAACTACAAGAGTTGGAATTGGTTTATCAAATCCAGCTTTTGAGCTTGAAATTAATGGAGAAATATCAGCCACAAATAAAAGCTTTGTAATTACACACCCAACTAAGCCAGGAATGAAGCTTCGATATGGAAGTTTAGAAGGTCCTGAAAACGGTGTCTATGTTAGAGGTGAACTTAAGGGAACAAATATCATAGAAGTTCCTGATCACTGGGTGGGATTAGTACATAAAGATTCCTATACAGTTTACCTTACCCCTATTGGTAGATATTCTCAGCTTTATGTAGAAAAAATAGAAAATTACAATGTCTACATAGCTGACAATAATATGAACCCAATACATTGTTATTATTCAGTTTGGGCAGAAAGAAAAGATATTCCTAAACTTGTGACGGAGTATTAGTATGGGGCAAAATTATAATCCAAAACCTGTAAAACCTGAAAATGTACAGTTTATGTTAGACATACGAAATGTCTTATCAAGAACATCCTTTACAGATTATTTAAATAATTTTGTGGGTATTGCGACAGGTGCTACGTCTTCTGGATCTGGTACAACTCTTGGTCTACTTTTTTCAGCTTTAACAGATAAGATTGATTTTTCTAACTTAACAAGTTTGAATTTCACCTCAACTCCAATATCCATAGCTGCATGGATTTACCCAATTTCATTTGGTGGAGGAAGTCAAGGCAGAATAGTTGACAAGTTCAAGATTACTGTTCCTCAGACTGGTTATGCATTTTGGGTTGATAATTCTGTAGGAGTGAACTCTTTAAGATTTGGAACTGGATGGACTGTTAGTACTACAATTGGCACTATCAATAATGCAGTTACATTAAATACATGGCAACATGTAGCTGTCACTTATGCAGGAACCTCTTGCACTTTTTATAAAAATGGTGCATCTATAGGAAGTAGTAGCAGCATTACAAATCCTTCTTCAGGGTCTAATTCTTTGATAATTGGAAATAATTCATCTGGAACAAATAATTTTGATGGAAAAATTGATTTTGTCAAAATTTATAACACTTCCTTATCTGCAAGAGAAATTGCAGACTTATACAATTCAACAAGATCAAGGTATGGATTATAATTATGGGTTCAAATAACGGTCCTGTCGGTCAAGGTCTTGATAATAATTTAATCAGAATTGATGCGGCATCATCAAATTCTTATTCAGGTTCTGGACTTACATTAAATTCTACAATCGGTACTCAAAGTCTTACTTCAAGAAATGTAACATTTACTTCAAATAAGGGTGAAAGCGTCTTTGTATTTGCAAGTTCTGGAGTAGTCACTTCTTCTGGAAACTTGGGTGTTTCAGGCGCTTCTTCCAGAACTATGTCGGTATGGGTAAGATTTGGGCATAAGGCTTCTCAAGGTGTTATGAGCACGGGTGCAAATGGTGCTGGTACTGGAATGGCATTAGCTACTTCTGCAACAGTATGGTTGTTAGGATATGGAAATTCAGGAGTTGCAACTACTATAACATATAATGCAAATCAGTGGTACTACGTGTCTTATGTAAGTGAATTTATTTCTGGTAGCACACATAGATTAAGGTTATACATTAATGGTGGTTTAGCTCATACTGCAATTATAACTACTATCAACTTAACAAATAGTACACTTAGAATTGGATGCGATAATTCTGGTTCAGGGATGAGTGGATTTATATCAAGATCAAACTTTTATAACAAAGCTCTGACAGACAGAGAAATACAAAAGACATTCTGGAACTACCAAAGTAGATTTGGTTTATAATATTAATAGTGAGAGAAAAATATGGCAGATTCAGATAAAAATATAAGAATAACTACCAACAAGAATAAACCATCACCTGCTGTTCCTCAGATTGTTTTTACGGGTGCTTCTGCGGGTGCATCAGTTATCACTTTAAAAGTTCAAGACGATAACAGTATAACTTTTTCCAGTGATGAAGGAACAATATTTTCTCTTGATAATAACCTTACTGTTGGTACTATTTGGTCAGTTAATGATGTTTCCGCTACTCCAATCTTACGTGCAAGTGCTGGATCCACAGTAGGAATTGCTGAATTTGGCGGAGGGCTTGGTGTTGGTATTACAAACCCCTCTACTGCTACATACAAGTTCACTGTCAGAGGTCAATCAGCTTTTGCTTCAACAAACTCACTTACCAACCAATTTATAATCAATACTTCTCAAGCGACAGGATCTAACAGTATTGATGTGCTTGGGGCAAATGATATAAGGTTTTATAATTCTGGTTCAACTTTCTACACTGGTTGGCAAGGTGGAGCTGCTACCTCCAATGTAGATTATGTGCTTCCAATAGGGCCTCCATCCGGTGCTGGAACATCTGTATTAGCAAGCACTTCAACAGGCACATTATCTTGGGTGGCTTTAGCTGGTGGTGGTTCTGGCACTGTTACAACTTTAACGGCTGGAGTTGGTATTTCTTTTTCAACAGGAACTACTATCACCACTACAGGTACTATAAGGGCAAAAAGACCATTATTAATAACTTTTGCATCTGGCTATACTCCTGCTACAGGTACTACTGCAGATGATGTAGTTTTTAGAATACCTAAAGATGCAAACGATGGCACCACTGATATTACATATTTTACAAGAGAAGCTTTTATTCGGTCAGAGACTACATCTGCTGGTGCTACAAGAATACAGATTGAAAAATATACTGGCACTGGTGTTTTTGCAGCGACAAGCATTATATCTGGTGTCGGATTGTCTGTGGGTGGTGCTGGAATTGCAGAATCAAGATCATTAAGTTTTGCTGCTGCAGGTACCGCTTTAACAAGTGGTGACAAATTGAGAGTAAACTTCCAAGCAATTAACTCAGCTCACTCAGATTTATTAATTACACTATTGTTAGAGGAAAGATAATGAAAGTAGCTGTTTTAAGAAAAACTATTAAAAATGAGGCAAATAACCAAATTGTCAATATCAAAGCACCTCCTGGATTTACTAACTTAAGAGGAGCTCTTGTTATAGCAGTGGGTAGTAGCACTGGACTCAATACTATTGACACAGTGTCCTCAGAAAAGAATTTATCAATTGGATTTTTAGGCACTAATGGTTTCACAACACCAGCAAACTCACAATTTTGCCATTTGATATCAACTACTGATGGTGCTGCTTCTATAGCGTGTAATAGAGGGCATGTTAACACAAGATTTTTTAGGCAAATAAATGCCGGTAGAGCAGAATTTAGGGGCGGAAGCTTATCAGCATTAGACTCAGATGGATTTAGATATACAAATGTAGGATCTGCAACATCTGTGACGCAAGAGTTGCTAATTGTTATGTTTGGTGGTTTGGGAGTATCTGCTGCAATTGGCTCAAGTCAATTAGCTCAAGCTGATGCTGGTGATAGGACAATAAATGGTTTTAGTTTTCAGCCAGATGTTATTTTAGGCTCATTTGTTGGTACGAATCCATTTAATACGACTGCAGCCGGTGATGCTATTATGTCTTATGGAGTTTCATCCAGAACTTCAGTGAAAAATATATATTCTTTATGGAATTCTTATACTGGAGGATCTCAAGTTGAATTAAGAGCTGGTATTGGCACTGATATGATTTTCAAAAGGTCCTCAGCGACAGGAGTAGGTAACCCGCCAAATGTAAGCGCTGCTTCTGGCGGTTCAGTTTTCCAGTACAATTCTGATGGATTTGTGGTTAGGACAACAAATGGTGCTCAAGCTGCTGCCACTTATGCATTTAATTATATGGCATTAAAATTTGATGAACCACATGCTACAGGTTATTTTTTTACTCCATCAGGCACTGGAGAAACTTTCATCAATACGGGATTTGTTCCTCAGTGTGTGATAGGAGCAAGTGTAGGTGCGACTTTACTTGGAGTTCATCATATTACAAATAATGAAACAACAGGAATTACTTATTGGGCAAGTGTAGGTCCTGATGATCCTAATACATTTATTTTAGGAACTGGCACTATAACCTCATCTACAGGTTCAGCAACTATCACTGGTGCTGGAACCTCCTTTTGGGGACAATTGACACCTGGAGATAAATTATATGATGTTAATTACAATTCAATAGGAACATTTTCTGCTATAGCCAGTACTACATCAGCCACGCTTACAGCTAATGCCTCTATAAACGTAACTGCTGGTAATTATCACATAAAGCGGAACGGTCATTATTCTGTTTTTTTTGGTGATGAAAATGGGGCAGCTGATAGTGCAGCATTTTGTGGAGTTGGAGAAACTGCACCTTTTGTACTGACACAAACTGGTGGTTCAATCACACAATTATACGCAGGACATTTTGTTACACTTGATGGTAAACCAGGATTTACAGT
>Ga0247723_1001915_pt1 | contig 11654 bp, 13 predicted proteins | sample MSEWelMarce5H_FC_FD_189079 | JGI IMG/M metagenome (GOLD analysis project Ga0247723, IMG submission 189079) | Subsurface sediment microbial communities from gas well in West Virginia, United States - MSEEL Well Study Marcellus 5H_FC | ecosystem: Environmental > Terrestrial > Deep subsurface >...
GGGGTCGGGGTCGGCGTTGGAGAAGGGAAAGGTACCCCATTTGACCAGTCCCCCACAATAGCCACACGGTTATCACTCAGAACCTGCACTCCATAGACTGCACCGGGGTTTGTTACGGAGCCGACTTCGGAGGTAAATGCGGCATCCAGCGTCCCATCGGTATTGAGACGAGCCAGATAAGACTTGGCCCCTCCTCCGATATTGGCAAACACGCCGCCGACAATTAGCTCTCCGTCTTCTTTGATGGCTAGACAATACACTGCTCCATCCGCGTTGGGGTTATACCCGGCGTCGATAGTCCCATTTGCATTGAGTCGGGCGATGCGATTCCTAGCAGTAGAGGCAATGTTAGTGAAGTCCCCGCCAACGATGATTTTCCCATCCTCCTGAATAGCGACACACCGCACGATGCCGTTGGCATTCGGGTCGAAGGCGTCGAGTGTCCCGTCCGTGTTGATACGGGCGATGTAGTTCCTCGCTGTCGAGACAATGTTGGTGAACTCGCCTACTACAATAACTTCGCCATCTGACTGTGCGGCGGCACTTAATATCGTTCCGTTTGCGTTCGGATTGTAGGTGAGATCCGGCGCTCCAGGAGCTGTTGGGCTGTCAGAAACACCTGTCAAAGATACCGTGAAAGGGCTTTCGTCGCTATCCGAACTGGTGATCGAGAGAGTGGCTGTGCGTGCCTCGCTAGCGTTAGCATTCACCAAAGGATCGAACGTAAGCACAAAATCCTCATACTCACTGGCTTCCAGCTCTGTTGCGGGAATGGGTGTTGTGATCGTATAGTCGTCAGCGTTGTCGCCTGTGATGGATGCTTCGATCAGTCGTAAGGTCGTGTTGCCGACATTGGTGATCCTGAAAGTTTTAGTTGAGCTTCCTGTTGTGACTGTCCCGAAATCAACGGTGCTTGATCCATCGACTAGGATATTCCCAACAGGCTGCTCAATCTGAACTTCTGCGGCAACGCCGATTCCCGTCAAAGTCAAGATGTAAGGCGAGGCTGCGTCACTCGAAGTGATCGTCAAAGTTGCCGTCTTTGACCCGACTGCGGTAGGCGTAAATTGAATGTTTAGGTTAGTCGTTACCGTTGGCGACAGGGTTACTGGTGGCGCGGTGATACTGAACAAACTTGAGTCAGTTCCTGATAAAACGGCAGTAATGCCTGTCAGTGACTCTAACCCTACACTGTTCAGTGTTATAGTGGTAGATACTGAAGAACCTATTTCTGCGGAACCTACGGACAAACTGCCTCCTGAAAGAATGGTTTGTCCGCTCTGCGTTACCAGAAGCTCTGGCTGCGGGTCAGCCAAGCACACAGCGATATTGGACTTTACCCCTCCACGCGACACTTGGGCATAGTAAATCTGTCCTCTTGCCGCCCCTAAAACCTGAATCGTCGTTCCTGTTACCGTCAGATTTTTATACCCTGATAGGAACCCATTGCTGAAACTTGGGTCAGTAGCTACGTTCAGCTTGATTGTCCCTGCTGGGACAGCGGCGTCTATCGACCAAGTTAGCGTAAAGGTATTGGCGGTTGCTGAAGTCTGCGCTAGGTCGATGCCTGTAGCCACTCCCGAGCTATCGGGAGAATCAACGTAGAACATGCGGGTCAACCAGCCGCCTTGATCCGGGGAGATAGTTACCCTAGCTAGAACAGTTGCAGGCCAGTTTGTCGGCGTTGTGGCGGGGTAGCTGCCATAGAACTGAGTGTCCCAGATCTGAATCTCCCGGTGCAGACAGGCGGGAATATTGATATTTAAATCGGCCCCGTTGAAGACGATCTCTTGCCTTAACATCGGCGTCTGTTCAGGAATATCAGGATACGAAAGAACCCATTTTCCGGCTGCTAGATCTGTTGCAAACACCGTTGAGGTGTGTGGGATTAGACACTTGTAGTACGAGCCATTGATGTTAACTCGGCTTACAGGGATTAAAGGCGGTGTCCCTGTGGTATAAGCCGTGCCAGTAGCCCACGGTGTTCCAGTATTCCAATCGGAATCTCCGTTAAATTTTGGTTTCTCCAATGTCCACCGCTCGACAAGAGTGTAGTTACACGGCCCGTCAAAAGCATCCGCTAGCCAAACAGGTCTCCAAGCGAACCCTCTTGCGGGCGAGTAAATATCGCTAGGGTCTGCCAAGATAGGCTGAATGTCGATGTAGTTTAAAACTCTGGGCCAAGTGTAGTTGTCCCGGTAAAACATCGTTCGGGAAGCTACTCCAAGAACTGCATTACCTGCCAAACCTTGAGCTTTTTTGGTCGATGACGTGGACCAGTAGGAGTTCAACGGCGAGACATCTGTGTAGGTGCCTGATGCGCCAACCGCAGAACCTAAAGTTCCGGCTGGGACTTTCTGAACAGTCTCTTCCTGAACCGTGTTGGTATCGAGATCGACGTAGCGGCGGACTTGTGTTCGTGCGACGTTCTCCCGAGTGATTTTGACTGCCACATAGAGGCTGTCGAGTCTTGGTTCCCCGATGCGTTGTTCTTCGACGCTGGTTATCGAGTAGCCTGTTGTGTTGACGTTCCCGCTCGGTGGTGGTGGGTAAGTCGTGTCTGGCGTAGCTGGGCGGAAAACATAGGTCGCTCTTGGGACAATGAATGTCTGAGTGATCGTCGGCCAGTCAGGAGCGTCGCTAGTCTCCCAGTTATAAAGGTGCTGCGTGCCTTGGTCGGCAACATAAACCCGCTGATAGTTGCCCTGCTCGTCAGGATTGGTCTGGTGGCAGAACTTGTGATTTGGCCACGACTTCAGCTTACTGATAGTGTCGTGAGGCGTTCCGTATGCAGGAATGCTGTCATTCGGAGACTGAACCACATTGAACTGCTCGACGACAAAAACGTCCGTCGATAGCGGTGTAAACGGAACCCGCAGAGAGGGTAGTAGCTTAGAAGCGGAGTTTGCAAGTGCCATACAAGTAGAATCTACTCTTTGTTCAGGCCCCTAGCAAGTAGTCACGAACTTGGTGTTGCAGGGTCGATATGTCCCCCTCATTGGCAAAGCGGTAGTCGATTAGCTCGCAAGCGATTCCCGCTTCCGAAGCGTGTTCCATCTGAGGGACACTGGAGCGAGTGATCTCTACGACAATTCCTCCCATGCTGCGAATCAATTCAGCCTCGTTATCAAAACGGATGTCGTCAATCACGATGCCTCTGATAATGTCACTCTCGACATCGCCAAGAAGCGTCTCTAAACGAGCACGTCCTGCAAGAATCCAGATGTCCTCCCCGACCATCTTGCGCCCCCAATCGGTTCCCAAGGTCTGATACACTTCGCGCAGCGTCTTCCCGCAAAGAGAAGGGGGTCGGGCATTCTTATCCAAGCAGGGGGTCAAGCACTGAACCATTTCCTTTATCGGCTCGGCAAAGGACATTCGATCATATCCGATGGAGACAAAAGCGTTTGCGGCTGTAGTTTTTCCCGATTGAGCTAAACCCGTGAAAGCGATAATTGGTTTTTTGAAGTGTGCCATACTTTTGATTGTAGGCTATCGCAATACCGGAAGCGCAACCCAAATCAAGCGAACTTTGCGGAAATCACATCCGCCATTGCTTTGCAAACGGCACGGCGTGTCGTTGTTGAGAGCATAAGAGCACGGTCTTCTTTGTTGTCGATAAAACCGAGTTCTATCAACCAACACTTATCAAACTCCATGACGGCTAAGGATGAGTGCTGTGAGCTTTTTTCCGTTTTCACACCTCGGTCCTTGGTGCCCATCGCCTTAACAATGGCGGTATTCAACACTTGAGCGAAAGCTCGATCATCCTCGCCACGAAAGAAAGTCTCTGTGCCTCGGGCATTGCCATCAGCGGCATTGCAATGGAGTGAGATCATGCACACAGCACCGTAGGCTCTAGCGATGTCATCACGACGAGAAACAGGGCATGGATCTTTGTGGTCAACTCGCGTTCTCACAACTTTAAAGCCTCTGGCAACGAGCTCCAATCGAAGCACGTTGGCAAACTCCATGACAATATCTGCTTCGGTACATCCGTTGCTTTCAGCCCCTGAGTCATAGACGAGGGCTTTTCGATTGGACATTCCGTGACCGGGATCTAGGCAAATAGTTTTCATCGGTTCTTTTTGTTCTTCAAACTCTGTTTCTTCTCCTCTTCTGCCGCTAAATCGCAGCTAATGAAAAGCGCAATGATTGATAGCAGCCCCATGGACACTAGCGCGAATATAATGCCGCAAAAAATGCCAATGAAGTCCACTAATATACCCTTCCGTTGATGATCTTGTGGTTGGTCACTTCATAGTTCCCATCGGCCTGCGTTTCGACCCAAGCAAAGCCGTGGTTCCAACGATTCACAATGGCGTAATCCGGCGACAAGTCGCAGAGGCATCCAGTGCTCCAACAGGATGAGAGCTTTTTGTTCAGCCCCGTGCTTTCGGTATGCTCGCTTGTTCGGTGCCAATGGCCACAGATAAGCGATTCCTGCACGCGCATCCAAATCCCTCGCGCAGGATTGACTGGCGATGACATGCCCTGCGGCAATTCGTGCCCGTGGTAAATCGGCAAGCTGCCAAGTCGGATAAGCGTCAGCGATGGCACAAGCTCGATTCTCGACTCATCAAATTTCAGCAGCACTGGAAGCTCAAAGTCTGACACGCCTAGAAGCACGGGCGCATTCTTAACCAAAAACATCTCCATCCGGGCTTCGTGGTTTCCGATTTTGTAAAGGATGCGTGCGTTTGGGAACTGCTTGCGGAGGTGGAATAAAAACTGGCGAATGGCGTCCAACTCATCCGCAAGCGAGCGGCGCGGATCTTTGTCGTGACGTGATACACCATAAAAATCACCGATGTCACCGTTGAGAATAATCACGTCCGGTTTCTTTTTTTTACCGTGCGCGATAGCGGCAGCTACAGCCACCTCGTCGTGATACGGGATGTGGATGTCTGACAAAATCAGAACCTTTAAGGCCCCGCTCAAAACGATTGGCTCCCGAGTCCTTGCGAGCGTCTTAGGCATGACATCCTTTTGCCAGCCAATCGGCTTAAAGGCTGATTTATCCGGGGTGTACTTGCTGTGGTAGTCCCCTTTTGCACCTCGCAGCCTCCGCACAATGTCGCGAGCCGATTCGGGGGATAGAAAAACCTTGGGTAATTCCTTGTGCAAGATTTTAGCCAGCGTGAGATTTTCCGTATCAGGAAAACGCTCAAGATACGATCTAACAATTTCGGCTTTAGTCATGGTGTTACTTGCCTCTTCCTATGGTTAAGGCGCGAGTGAACGCGGCCTGTGAATAAAGATGCTCGCCAGTGCCTCTCCATCGCCCTTCAGCAAATTGATATTCGACGCCTTCAAGACTTGTCACTGAGGTCGGTGTGTAGAGTGCCGACGAGTTTAGCAAGGACTCGGCGTTCTCGGTCGAGTGCTTCGATTTGCAAGAGAGCAGACTCAGTAGCACCAATAGACAAACGGTGCATTTCGCGATCAATTTCATGGAGTCGTTGAAAAGGTTTCGAGACATTGACCGCCAGCCAGACCCGCAAAGACAGGTTGAGCAGTGCAATAATGCCCGTCATACTCCCGTCTTGTCGCTGTCTTTTGCTGCAAGCAGACCAAGGCCAATGAGGACGCCAGTGACGGCTTCAAGCTCGTCTTTGTATTGCGGCAGCCATGTCGAGGTAATCACGGCGAGGATGGCGAACACGCCAACAAGTGAAGTTTTCCAGTTTTTGAGTAGGTATGCTTTCATTTAGTCAGGTTTTTGATTGCTGATATGCAGCCTAGAATTCCTGCTAGAGTCCCGACTGCGAGAGAACTCAGCTTCAACCAAACTTCGATCTCTGCCATGCTCGCAACTGTGCTCATAAAAGCGAGAAGTGAACCGACAAAAGGTGTAACTTGGTTGTCTTGCATGGGTCAATTTAAGTCTAACTGTTGAGCTAAGGCAAACACTTCGTCGATCTCAGTCTCAGTTTTGCCTAACCCTGAGGCGATCTGCGAAACACGAAAATTGACGCGGGAGACCGTGGTTGCAAACTCAAAGTCATTCTGAGCTTTGAACCTTTCATCAAGGTCTTCAATGATGGCGATGTAGGCGCTAATTTCTGAAGTTAGTTCCCGTCCGCAAGCCTCGCGAAAACTCCGCATGGAGACGACGATTGGATTTACGTTAGCTTGCACTGCGTCGGCCCAACGCTGAATTGTAGCTTCATAAAACTCAGTTCCCGGCTCATAACGATTGCCTTCGTCATCCGTGGTAGTCGGATTATCTAGTCGGAGTTGTTGTTCGATTTCTTCGCGTGTCATAGCGTTATGGGATTGCAGTGATTGGTCGCCTCTCTACTGCGAATTTCCCTTCAGCGATATTGCCAGAAGAGAAGAGGATTTTGATGCCTGTAGGCTGTGAAGTTATAGCAACAATTCCAGAAAAGTATCCGGCAACAGGAGTGCTAGATTGATTGTAAGCGCCAAAACCATCAAATGCAATCGTTCGCGTGTTAGTGTCTGGACGCCATGTCAAAACAAGGTTGTTTTTGTATGAGTTGCTAAATGCAGAGCCAATAGGAATGACGCCAGCAGTGGCGCTTCTGCCTGCTGTCGATGCTGATCCTGTTGATGAAAAGACTTCAAGAGAGCGTCCCACCTCTGTGGTGCCTAAATCCGCACCGCTAGCTCTTGGCATTAGGTATAATACCGTTGTTCCGGTCGCTGGTCTAATATCCTGCATTCTTATTCTCCACTCGTAGCCAGAGGAAAAGATGCTGTCGAAGATAATGTTGGCACTGGATGACGCTGTAGCGTTCTGCACCATTTCCCACCCGTCTCCACTCGGCAGGTCTTTGATAGCTGTGGCTGGAAGCCTGTTAGTTCCTGTCAGCGTAACTAACTTGTCGCGTATCTCTGCGGCGGTGTCGGTCGTAGGAGTGGCATAAGTCAAATCCCCGGATGTGCCGACCCCCGTGACGAATTGCCCAGAACTACCTGAACTTGCATAAACTCCTCCAAGAGAGCTGCTTGTAGGCCCTGGGATACTTGCTGCGGATACATTTGTTAGCTGACTGCCATCAGCCTCCGCTAACCTTGAAATTGCATCGGCTCCGGGTGTAGTGGTAGAGAAAGTAAAATCAGAAGGCAAAGAAGTTCCATTACCGGGGGCTGCTCCAGCTGTGAGGTTAGTTACGTTAAAATAGTTAAAAGATGCGTTTGCAGAGAAAGCCGCCGACTGTGCAGAAAGTGCGGTCATAAAAGCCGCCACTACATCGGACGCACTGGAGCCATCATTAACTGCCACAACTTGCAAGCGTCCGGGAGATGGTGCCGATGGTGCATTTCCGAAGCCATCTACTGTAAACCAAAAACGACAAACTTCAGTGCCGTCATCTATGTCCACATACTCACCCGCCCAGCTGTTTGTAGCTGTATTTTGCACTTGCACTTGGATAACCTGTGCAACAGCTGCAATAACTTCGCTAACACCAAGAGCGACTCTGGCCGCTGTCGCTGTTGTGCTGCCTGTGCCGCCGTAGGCAATGGGCCGTACCTCCGTGGGCGCTGAATTAGTTGCGGAGATGACACTGTTCAGTTTCGACCTTACGGAGGAACCCGATTCGCCGTTTGTGATTTCTTCAATGGGCATAGTATTAGTCGTTCCAAGTTTCGTTATCTAGCCAGACGCCAGTGTCTGCCCATGCGTTCGTCGCAAGTATCCACGTTCCCGTTGGTGGGAGGCTACTACCGCCCATAGCAGCAGGGTTTCCAAAAGCGTATGGGCGGCGAAAAAACATGGTTAGGTAAAGTTACCAACCGCAATAACCGAAACATTACTTCCGGTGGTCACTTTCCAAGCCCCGCTCACCGAAACAACGCCAAGGGGAATGAAAAAGGGAACCAAGTTGGAAACACTTGAGGCTCCCCCAACAAAAACGGGAATGGAGATGGCGTTGTCGAGAACAGTCACCAAACCGGGGGACGTAGTGGTGGGAACAACCAAAAGGCCAGCGAGATAGTCGCCAGTGGCTCCAGTCGTGCCGAGAACTTGTCCGGTCTGGCTAGCTGAAATAGATTCGTATTCAGAAGCCGACTGACTGCGGGAGGCTGCGGTTGCCTCGGCTGCGGAGTCAAAGCCGGGGATGAACTTCATGTGCTCGTAAGCATCGCGGAAAGGAATTGCATCAGCCATAAAACGAGAAGGGTAAAAGAAAAGGGGCGGGGCATCTATTTCTAGAAATCCCGCCCCTTGTTTGAGGTTTCAGGGGCAGACCGATCTACGGTTATGCTGGGCAGGCGGTAGTTCCAAGACTGCCGGGGCAGCGGAGAACTCGGATAGCGTAACCATACTCAGGAGTTTCGGAGAGGTAGGCTGCGCGGAGGCGAGCAGACCAGTAACCGTTGTCCTTGTATTTGTTACACTCCTTGTCGTACTCGTTGACCCAACTGACTTCGCCGGAGTAGTTCCAAGCGCGGAAGTCGGTTCCAGCACCAAGGCTAGAGAGGGGCTTCTGCATCAGACACTTCACCACTTTTGGATGGTAGAGGATGATGTCTTCGGCAGTAGCAGCCTCATAGGCAGGGTTGACGATGGCGATGCCGTCCTCATTCTGGATGTAGAAAGGAACAGGCACCCATTCATCCTCAACCAAGTCCCAGCGAGGAGCTTTGTCGTCGATGAGATGGTAGAGACCACCATAGACGCGCTTCACGCCGAAAGGCTTGAGGAGTTCTTTTGGATCAGCGTAGCGGTAATCCTGACGGATGTCGGCGTTGCCTTTGATGAGAGCGCGCTGTTGCTCGCTGGACATCAGGACAGTGAAGACTGGGGTACCGTCAACTTGGCCGTAAGCACCTTCTTCACCACCACCATCATGGATCAGCTTCCAGCGGATGCTATCGAGAGCGTCTTGATGGATCTGACTGTCAGGGGCAGTGGTCACGAAGTCGCCGCCAGTGCCTGCGACAAGCGCACCGCCGACAAAGACGTACTTGTTGGCATCGGGGATGGCGGCAACATACTCAGAGCGGTTGCGGTCTTCCCAGATGTCAATCACGTTCTTCTCGAAGTTGCGCTTCACTTCCGACACCTGTTGGCGGAACTTGTAGCGCATACGAGCGTCCGAAATACAGATTGGGTCAGAGTCCAGAACGTACTCTGCAATCTGAGCGGTTTCGGTCGTGTTGCGGGAACTGAGGACAGCCGCAGTCGGACGACAGCCTTTGTTTGGGGTGCTCAGGGAGATGTTATTCCAACCTGCGCCTACGCCCACAGTGGGGATTGTGCGCTGTTGGATGACGCGAGTAATGGTTTCACCCATTTCATCGGGGAAAAAGTCTTTGGGGAGGAGTGCTACCCAAGGAGACGAAATTCGGCCACGACGAGCGATGTCGCCGGAAATACGACCGGATTCAGAGGCTAGGTAAGTATTGATTGCTTCGCAAGACATAATAGGAGGAGGGGGGAGGGGGTTTGGATGGGGTAGTTGAGGCTTTATTTAGTTCCATGTGGAACTCTTAGCCGTTCACGTTTGGTGCCATCTGGAGCCTGATAGCGAATAAACTCCGTATTAGTTTGCCTGAAAAAAGGGTTTCGGGCGACCCGCAAGCAGCTTGCCATACCCCTTTTAATCTGTCAAACACAACTTTTAGCGGCGAAACACCACAGAATAGCGGGTGTCTTCCACTGGATCAATCGAGTGGAGCCAATGGACTCTCACTTCCCCTGTCATTAGTATTAAACTACGGGGTAGCAGCTTCACCGCATATTCTTTATCGCCTCCCGTAAGTCGCATGGTAGCGGGGGAGCGCAGACTGAGCACGGTAATTACGGGACCACAGGAAAGCTGGTCTATATGGGGCTTAATGGTTTGCCCTTTGTGGTATTCGTTGACCGTAAAACACTCAGGAGCCGCTGGAAAGTCCAATTTTTCTACCAGTCTTTGCGCCAAGGCGACTAAAAGCGGGGGCGGAGGCCCATCAATGAAGCCGTCTGTGTAAACTCGCTTTTTCCCATACCTCCAAATGTTGTTTCGAGTTTTCTTCTGTGGGCTTTGACTACTTTTTGGAAGTTCGGCCAACAGATTACTCTCCTCCTCTTCGGTGATGAAGTTTTCCACCAACACGAAGCCCAAGGAGGAGAGTTCAGCGTCCATAAACTAGAGAACAGCGTCTAGTCCAGCCATAAAGTCGTCCGCGACGTTGGTTTTAACGCTCGGAACACTACCCGAACGAGCTTGCGGCGAGGCAGAACTGCGTTTGGCGAGGGCTGCTTCGAGTTTTGCAATGGTTTGGACTGCGCTGTTGTATTTCTCCATGACTTTTGGGAGCACAACACCTGCGTAGCTGGCATATTTCTGAATTTCAGGGCTAGCTGAGAGAATATCAGCCTCACGGGCATCCTTATTTAGCTGACTGGCAAGCTTCGGATCTTCTTGGAGGAAGGGTATCTTCTTGGAAAAGCTGTCCCAAACCATATCTGCGGCAGCATTCGCGGCTTCCTGCTGTTTAGCAGCCATTTTTGACTGTTCAGCTTGGCGTTGGGACTCCACGAATTTCAAGGATTCCACTGCATTTTGCTTTACGCTTTGAGAACGCTTGAAAAGGCTTTGAGCTTCATCCACAACCTTCTTGAACTCGAACTTATCGAAGTCGTTCATCCCGCCAACCATGTCGGCAAGGGCTTGATTTCGCTCCAACAGGTTCGGATTCATTGCCGCCTGTGCAATCTCAGGGATGCTGAGTTCGTACTTGGTGGCAAAAGCTTGGATCATGTCCTCTGCGTTGGCCAAGGGGATCGCGATATTCTCTTGATACTCGCGAGTCTTCTCGACGTTCACCAGTGCCATGTTGCGGTCATACTCTGCCAACTGAGCACGGGCAGCTTCAAGCTCCTGCTTGGCAGTTGCAATCTCCTCAGCACTCTGTGGAACTGCCGGAGTTTTCTTGAGTTCTTCAATTTCTTTGCGGAGAAGGTCGCGCTCTTTTTCAATCTCGCGTTTAGCTGACTTGAGGTTCTTCCAACCTTCTTGGCTTTTGGTGGACATGCCTTTAGGGGCGTCTTCCAAATCGTCCACTTCCGCAGGTTTCTCTTCGGCGGGAGCTTCTTCCTCTTGGGTTTCAGTAGTTTCCTCGGAGGCGGGTTCCACATCTGGATTTACACCAAACAATCCGTCGAGAAATCCCGAAGAAGAATCTTCACTGGGAGCGTCATTTGTTTCGGGGCTTGAGCTATCCACCTCAGGGGAGGAGGAATCGAGTTCAGCGATGGCTGCGTATTCTTGGTCTTCCATATTGCTATTTACTTATCAGGGTTAAGATGGCTCCACTCAGTTGGGAGGGCGGTGAGTTGTTTGCGATTTCGAGGGGCAGCGAGAGCGAGAAGGTCGTCAATAGCCTTCTGGTATCCAGCGAGTTGTGCGTGTGCCAAAGCAATGGCGGTTAGGTCATTAGACTTCACAGGAGGAACTTTAGCGTGTTCCTTGAGAATGCCCAAAGCTTCTCCCAAACAAGTGGTGGAGATTTGTCGATTCAACTCCTCTTGAGGGAGGGGAGTAACGTACCATTTTTGTATAGAGGTCATGCTTTGAGTCGGACAATGGCACTGATAAGTTTACTCACGGAAGCCAAGCCACGCGAGAGTTTGTCATACTGACAAAAGGTTTCTCGGGCTTCTCCCCTGCCAAGGTGCTGCATAACCCGAATAA
>Ga0247723_1001916_pt1 | contig 11653 bp, 23 predicted proteins | sample MSEWelMarce5H_FC_FD_189079 | JGI IMG/M metagenome (GOLD analysis project Ga0247723, IMG submission 189079) | Subsurface sediment microbial communities from gas well in West Virginia, United States - MSEEL Well Study Marcellus 5H_FC | ecosystem: Environmental > Terrestrial > Deep subsurface >...
GATCCTAAGCAATTAGGCGCAGCAGCATTAGCAGGTCTAGCAGGACCATTATTGAAGTGGCTAGATCCATCAGCTACAGAATTTGGTAGAGGCTCAGAGTAATCTAGTTTACTGCGAGGCTATACAGAGGCCACCCTTAACGGGGTGGCTTCTTTTTTTATGCCTATTTACTGGGATCGTCTATTGGGCAAGGTACAATTACTAGGTTGCCACAGTTAGCACAGGTTGCATCTAACATATACCAAGATATCTCAAAGTTATCAAAGGTAGCTAGGATAGAAAATACTTTGGAACCGCAAGGACAAGCGTGTAGTGGACCGAGAGATCTAAGATCTGTACCAAATTTAGGTGGGAGCTTATCTTTATTTTTCCGCAGGGTAGGTAGACGGAACATACTCTGGATTACCGTTGCGGCGCTCAACGCGCCGCTTCTGGTTTAACTCGCCTCACGGCTCGTAGTATACCCATTATCCATCTAGTAACTGATAACATCGTATTCGCGGCGTGTCCAACTCACTTACTGATACTTGTCAGTGGTTGGTGTTATCATTTACCTAAGATAAAGGAAGGCAATTATGACGGCAATTGTTGGTATACAAGGTAAAGGTTGGGCTGTGCTTGCAGCAGACTCAATGACTACCTATACCGATAGACCTTACATAGCTAAAGGTTACGACAAAATAGTTAAGGTCAACGAGTATTTAATTGCAGTTGCCGGTGATGCACTGGCTGGAGATATTCTTAATAACTTATGGCAACCACCTAAAGTAATTAAGACACAAGATCCTGATAGATTTGTAATGATCAGGGTATTACCATCTATAAAACAAACACTTACTGATGCAGGTTATGATCCTGCGCCTAAAACTAAGAACGATGATGACTCAGGTTGGGATGCTTTACTTTGCTTTAACGGAAAGTTATTTCAACTTAGTGATGACTATGGGTATATGCGAGATGACAGAGGTTTGTACGGCATAGGCTCAGGTGGTGGGTTAGCTCTAGGTGCTCTAGTAGCAATGGATGCTGAAACTAAAACTCATACAAAAGCAACGAGTGCTGCAAAGAAAGCTGTCAACATTGCCATACAGTACAACGTATGGTGTGGTGGAACGCCTAGTATCAAGACACAATTTACTAAGTAAGGATAATAAATGAGTGAGATCTATTGGCAATTACAGTGGTATCTATTAGACTTAGAGATGTACAAGTTTATTCTAGAGTGCTTTATTAAATGGGGGTTATAATGTATTTCAAGTTTATGTATCTAATATATAAGACTTCTGCTAAGCAGATAAGAAAAGGTTTAAACAAGCGTTATCCAACTTATGCAGTAGCGCTTAGACAAGGAACTAGTGAGCGATCCTAAAGAATTATTACTCCAGGTTCTTAGAGATAAGGATGCTGGTAGAGCTAGATCTAAGCAGACACAAGTAGGTCCATCTGAGTTAGGTGGATGTCGGCGTAAGGTTTGGTATCGTCTCAATGGGCGAGATGCAACTAATGATAATGAATTAAAGTTAGCTGCAATTATGGGTACTGCTATCCACGCTGAAATTGAGAAGGCTATATCAGCACTTGATCCAAAGGGTGAGAAGTATTTGGTTGAAACAGAAGTTGAGTTCGGTGATATGAAAGCTCATATAGATTTATATATACCTGAAACAGGAGATGTGATAGATTGGAAAACCGTTAAGGTTAAGAATCTATCCTACTTCCCATCACTACAACAGCGCTGGCAAGTACAGGTGTATGGCTACTTACTTGATAAGTCTGGTAAGGGGAAACCCAGAACTGTTAATCTAGTAGCCATTGCCCGTGATGGTGATGAAAGAGATATCAAAGTTCATTCAGAACCTTATGATGAATCACTAGCACAAGATGCTTTGAATTGGTTATCAGCTATTAAAGAGAGCGCAATTGCACCAGAGCCAGAGCGCGATCAAAACTACTGCAAGTTCTATTGCAAGTACTTTGATGAGTCGGGCAAGATCGGATGTACTGGTATAAAAAAAGAACTTATCAAAGAGGATGAGATATTCATAGACAACCCTGAGGTTGACACATCCGCTTTGAAATATTTACAATTAGATGCAAAGATTAAAGAGTTAACAGATGAGAAGGAGTCCTTACGGGCTTCACTAGAAGGATTTACTGGACAGACTAACAGTGGTGTATCCATAGTATGGAGCACTATTACTGGTCGCAATTCAGTAGATGCCGAAGAGGTAGAAAAACTCCTCGGCTTTGTACCAAAAAAACAAGGACAGGAATCATTAAGATTGACTGTCAAACACACCGGAGGTAAGTAATGGCTGCAAATGCAACAACAAAGATACAGGTTAACTACGGCAAAGATGGTTCACTTATAAATATCTATGCCGATAACGCTAAAGAATTAGAAGAACTGTTAACAGCAGTTCAAGATACAGCAACTTTAATAGAGTCTGTTGGTGCCTCACTAGGTAGAGCTAATGTAGCTCCTAGTAATGGCGGAGGTGCTATCTCCTATGCTAAGAAAGCACTAGGTGCTACCGCAGTATCATCAGATGCAGGTGGTGACACAATGACAGATAAGTATGGAACTGTTTGGACATACGACAGAGCAGATGCACCTGATTGCATTAATGGCAAGATGGTATTTGCTGTTGGAGTTTCTCAAAAGGGCAAACCATACAAAGGTTGGTTTGATCCAATGAAAGGTCCTAAACCGATGCGTAAGCCTGAAGGCTATGCACCAGTTGATCCTATCTTTTTAAAATAAGTTATGCGGGTTCCTTGGGAATTTGAGAACCCATTATGTTCTGAGGTAGATACAGAACTATTCTTCCCTGATATCGGTTCTAGTAGTCAGGTATTTAATGCTAAAAGAATATGCAAAATATGTCCTCATATTGCCGAGTGTTTTGAATGGGGATTACACAAAGAAAGATTTGGCGTTTGGGGCGGAGCAAGTGAGTTTGACCGCAGAAAACTAAGAGCTAAATTAAATATAAAGATTCAAGAGGAGAACGTTGCTTAATTTAAATAGGGCGTGGCGTGGGTCAACCACTAATGCAACACCACTACCTGACGTATGGGCTGATCTAGCTAAGAAGCAGATCAAGTTTCGTAGAGGTCAGGTATGTATGATTGCAGCCGCACCCAATGCTGGTAAGAGTATGTTCGCTCTTATCTATGCAATTAAAGCAAAGGTTCCTACTTTATTCTTTTCAGCAGATACAGATACAGCAACAGTGATGATGAGAGCAGCCTCTCACCTATCAGGACACAGCCAACTTATGGTGGAAGGTAACTTAAATAGTAACCGTCATTACTACGATAAGCATCTAGACAATTTAGAAAACATACAGTTCGTCTTTGACTCATCACCATCGTTAGATGATATTGAGTTAGAGGTTAGAGCTTATGTTGAATTGTTTGGTATTCCACCAGAGTTGGTTGTTATAGATAACCTGATGAATGTTGCTGCTGAATCTGATAATGAATGGGCAGGTCTGCGAGCTATTATGGTGGAATTCCACGATATGGCTCGCAAGACTGAAGCCTGTGTATTGGTATTACACCACGTCAGTGAACAGACTGAGTATGGAAAGACTACTGAACCACCTGCTCGTAGGTCTATTCACGGTAAGGTATCTCAACTACCTGCACTAATACTTACTCTTGGCTTTGATCCTTATAATAAAATATTAAAGGTAGCAGCAGTTAAGAATAGGTTTGGTCCACATACTGCCGATGGCTCTGATCATATTGGTTTATTTGTTAACTATGGAATATGTCAGATCAGTGACTCGGATGCTTTGGGTATGATGTATAGAAGAGATGCGGTGTTTAATGAATCCAAGGTATAACAAAAGTAAGGGTACTCAGTTTGAAGTTGATGTAATGAAATGGTTTAGGAAGATGGGCGCAGTAGCTGAAAGGTTACGTCTATCAGGTTCAGAAGATGAAGGTGATCTAGTAGTTATAGTTGCCGGTGAGACTTTTATCTTTGAGTTAAAGAATACTAAGAAGTTAAATCTAAAGGAGTTCTGGGATGAAGCGCAGAAAGAAGCTGCTAATTATTCTAAGCATCGTGGTATTAGTCAGCCTTTATCTTATGTACTCTTCAAGAGAAGAAACGCAGGAATAGATAAGGCTTGGGTAATCCAAGATCTAACACAATGGCTAAAGGAGAAGCAATGACACCAGTACCAGAAGGCATAATCACTACAACAGATATACTTCAACCAGTAGTAGAGGTAGTAGAAGAAGTAACACCAGTTACGGAAGAGGTTAAGGAAGAAGAATGATCTGCGAAGTATGCAAGGCAGGTGGTGAACTGAATAAGATCGGTCAGTTCAAACGCGCTACTACTATGCACAAGAAATGTAAGGAGGACTGCGGATGCCAGCACAAGACTGGTCCAGAAGTAGGAAGCCTAGCCTTCGCAATGGCAGAACCGATGCGAACACAATACCCATTGGAGTAATAGTTGCTCACTATGGCGGTGAGGTAAGGGAAGGTAGGGCTTGTTCTGTAAGGTGTGTATTACATAGCGACAGTAGGAGAAGCGCAGTGATAAACACTAAGGACAATTTATATTTCTGTCACACTTGCGGTAAGGGTGGCAATGCAGTAAACATTATTAGTCTTATAGAGAATATGGAGTTTAAAGATGCTCTCGCCCGCGCAATTGAAATCCTCGCTAGAAGCGGCAGTACAGTACAACAAGGATCTAAACGAGGAAGCAATAAACTTTCTCGCAGGTCGTGGGATTTCTAAAGAGGTAGCTGATCAGTACTACTTAGGCTACATAAAAGATCCTGCTGCAACCCACGAGCACTATCAAGGCTGGCTATCCATACCTTATATGACGGTAATGGGACACTGTGTTGGCTTTAAGTTTAGAAGATTAGATGAAGGTAAGCCTAGGTATGGAGCACCACTAGGACAGAAGGGTCATCTATATAATGTTAGTGATATTATTTTAACTAGTGATTACATAGCAATCTGTGAAGGTGAGCTAGATACTATTGTTACATCTGCAATCTTAGGTATACCAGCAGTAGGAGTTCCTGGTGTACAGGCTTGGAAGTCACACTTTACAAGAATGTTTACTGGCTATGGCAGGGTTTATATTATTGGTGATAATGATTTAAAAGAAGATGGTTCAAATCCTGGTGCTGAGTTTTCTAGAATGGTAGCCCAAGAAGTTATTAATTCCACTATCGTGTCACTTCCTGCTGGTATGGACCTTAATGATCTATACTTAGCAAAGGGTATAGAAGAGACAAAACGGACAATTGGAGTACCTAATGTATGAAGAACTCGGACCTGATGGTACTAGCAGAGTGGTTGGCGACCTTAGGGATCTCTATTATCAAGATCAATTACGAAAAGCACACAATAGAAATCGCACCACCTCCAACGAAGGAATAGAAGAAGAGTTTATTTCCAATATGTGGCGCGTTATGGATGCCGCCGGTAATTTACTTATCTCTAAGCACCACGATTACGGTCCATTAAATATTGCAAGATCACCTGGCGGTCCTATCAACGGACTAAGAGTGCGTATGTGGGACAAGATTGCTCGTATTAATAACTTAGTAGATAGCAAAGTTAAACCAAGTAATGAATCATTACGAGATTCTTTTGTTGACTTACTTAACTATTCAGCTATTGCAATTATGGTATTAGATAACAACTGGCCTGAGGTGCAGACACTGGATTGTGAATAATCCTTATGCCTCGTACAAAAAATAAAACCTACGAAGAACAAAGAGGATCTAGGATTCGCTCTTATGGAATAAGCACTGAAGAGTATGATCAAATGTTAATAGATCAAAACGGTGTTTGTTACATTTGTAATAAAAAACCTAGCGATAAAAGAGCATTAGATATAGATCATAACCACGAGACAGGTAAAGTAAGAGGGTTGCTTTGCTCGCAACATAATAGAGCTATTGGTTTATTTGATGACAGTATCAATTTATTGGCAAGGGCTATTGAGTATTTATCTAGGGATAAATGAGTCCAGAATTACACCCAACTCTATACGAGTTAGTACCATCAGTTGCTTATAGTATAGTTAATAAGTTTAAAGGTTGGGTTGACCCTGATGATGTAAGACAAGAGTGTTATCTCTGGGCTATTGGTCGCGGTCAACAGTTCACTGATTTACTTAATGAACCTGATTTAAAAAAGCGCGAACACAATGAGAAGCGTATTGTCTATCAGATGCGTAGAGTTGCAGAAAGATATGCTCGTAAAGAGAAGGCTCGTAAGGCTGGATATAAAGTAGGTGATGAAGCGTTCTACGATACCTCAACTATTGCACAGTTAATTCCATTTATTATTGCATCCGTTGTAGAAGGTACAGTATTAGAGCAAGCACAAGAGATGATCAACGATGGCACACCTCGTAAGCAGTCAACACCTGCTGAAGGTGGCAACCTATTAGCTATCCTAATTGATTTAAAGAAGGCTTATCTAAAGCTAGGTCAAGAAGATAAGACTATATTGCAGATGAGATACCACGATAACTTTACTTTAAATCAGATAGCGCAGTACTTAGAGTGTGCTATCTCTACTGCTGATCGCCGGTCAACCTCAGCCTTGCGTAGATTACAAGACAGGCTAGGTGGTGAGACACCTTGGGCATAGAGTTTAAAGAGCCACAATTATTTGATTACCTTAAAGAGAATTATTATCCCGACCTTGAGAAGAGTGAAGAGTTTGATAACTGGGATTGTATATCACTTGAGGCTAAGATGTTTATAGAATTAAAATCTCGCAAGACCCACTACCCTGATCTACTTATTGAAGAGAGTAAGTATCAGGGATTACTTTTAGCAGCAGGTATTAGATCACTTACACCTTGGTATATAAACTCTACACCGGAAGGTGTGTGGGGATTTAATCTAACTGAGATACCTCAACCTAAGTGGCAGGAGAAGTGGCTACCCATTACTACTGAGTTTGAGAATAGGACTAAGCGTACTAAACTAGTAGGGTTCTTAAAACTAGAGGATGGAATACAGCTTTGATCTACGAATATGAGTGTCCAGGAGGGGATGAAGTAATACAGATTGAAAGGTCTATTACAGATCCCGAAGAAAACTATAGGTGTTCAACCTGTGGTGCTACGCTCAGGCGTATCTATACTCCACCCGCTATTGCTTTTAAAGGTAATGGCTTCTATACTACAGACAAATGAGTTATCCTAATTGGTTTGCACAAACCGCACAAAATAATTTTACTACATACCTATCAGAGTATGCAGGCAAACCTAACCTAAGGTTCTTACAACTTGGTGTATACACAGGAGATGCCAGTGTATGGTTATGCAATAACATCTTAACCGATAAGAGTTCAATACTAATTGATGTTGATACTTGGCGGGGAAGTGATGAGCAAAGCCACGCCGAGATGGACTTTAGCGATGTTGAGAAGATATACAAGGAGAAGATCAATAATCTATCTGTTATATCTGTAGTTAGCGATACTGTTGAGTATCTAATTAGACAACGCAATAACTTTATGGACTCATATGATTTTATTTATATTGATGCAGACCACACAGCAGTTAGTGTGTTGATGGATGCTGAACTTAGCTGGCCCCTACTAAAGTCCGGTGGGATTATGGCCTTTGATGATTACACTTGGGGTCGCCATCTACCACCATCTAAGACACCTCGCCCTGGCATACTTCTATTTACTGAGCGACACAAGGCTGAGATAGACACACTAGTTATCAACGATCAGTACTGGATTAGAAAAAAATAATCTGTTATACTTATAGTACAAGGCTGGATCCGATATCCAGTTGAGTGCTGGCAATAGCCCCTTCGGTTCCTATCCCGAAGGGGTTTTTGTCTTTACAAAACAAAGAAAGCCCTGCCGGAAGGGGGGCAAGGCTTTCCTTTTCCAGATCGGAGAGAGCCGATCAATAATTAAATACTATCATACTCATTAGTAGTAGTTGTTTCTAAGGAAGAAGTTGTATGCCTTGCAAGGGGAGCCATAGCGAGCATCAATATATTTAAGGCCTCGTAAGATTTGAAATTCAGCTCTGCTATCTTTCTCTCTAAGGAGCTGAGCAATTCCGTAAGCGCTTGATCCTCTTTGATTCTTTGCGTGGTGGTCAAACCTGCTCTCACGGGCCCATAAGGACTCAAGGCAGGTCCACTCTTTTCCTCTCCAGCCCCAACCAGCCGCAGCGTAGTCCTTAGCGAGTTTTCTATTATAGTTTTTCTCATCTTGTGTTGCCTTCCTATTCTCTATTACACCATTAGGGATTTTCCCCACCGGTGGTGGAAATAATTTACTTTCTCCTACTACCAGTAGTCCTAGTGCGACCACTAATATCAAGCCATTTCTTATTACCTTCTTCATCAGCCCTCTTCTCTTCCTCTAAGAGATCCCAATACTCTTCTCGGTAAAGGTTGGCTAGCTTTGCTAGCGCCCTATCTCTAGCTCTACGATAGTTTCTCTGACGAACGGCTTGTGCCTTCGCGGTCTTTACTCGCTGCCTAGCTTCTCTCATTAAACCCACCTGTCCATACAATTAGCTATAGTAGATAATACTATAGGTGTTATCTCTATTTGGGAGGACACTTCCTTAGCATCTTCCTCATCTGTTAGCCACTCTTGGACATATATTTTACTCCCATTAGGGCTATTCCTATACCATTTTAAGGCTTCTAAAGCGCTCTCTCCTCCCCATATGGCTATGTTCTGTGAGTCTGATACCTCATAGAATATGGTGCGCTTTACTGCCCCGTTGCGTAGTTCTACTACATTAGTCATTGTCCTGCTCCGCCCTCTCTAATAGTGCTGAAATCCCAAAGTCTTCCTCTGAGATATAGTCCGGCGCCCACGAAGTTATGTGCTCCCACGCCTCGCGGCTTATCTTCCTGCCCTTATTACTCTCTACATCTTGCTTTCTATACCATTGGATAACCAAATCTTCCTCCAAAGGTAAATCATTTAATACCTCTAATACATCTTTTACTTTCATCTTGCGTTCTCCCTCTCCCTCTCACTCATTGTATCCATTACGCAGTTATCGCAGATTAACTTGTTGTTGTGTCGGTGATACCAGTCCACTCTCGCTATCTCCCACCCACAAAATTGGCATAGGTCTTTCATTTCATTTCCTCTCTCTCTTTCGCTAGTTGTATCAGCCGTTTAGCTGAACTCTCTATCTCTCTCATATAACTTAGGCAGTCGCACTCACTTATTGGAACTAGGTGATCACCACATATAACTGGTGTATAACTCATAGATACTCCCTTGTTAGTTCGCTAGGTCTAACACCATACTTATTACAATTAGCTGGTGTTAGTCGGTGATACTCAAAGTCCCATAATTCACAGACTTGTGAGTGAGTTAGATTAGATATCTCTAACTCTCTATAATCATCATAATCACGGATACTGTCGGCTATCTCTTTAATAGATTTCCATAGGTAGCCCTCTTTCCAACCTGTATCCTGCCTATCTATTACAAAATAACCCTTCATACTGATACCTCTTCCTCGTCAAATTGGGATATTAAACTCTCAAATCCCAGGTTAGGGTCTATATCATTAGTAGATACCGCCTCAATAAAGCGGAGTGAACAACTGGTTTCATACCAGTCCTCAACCACCTCAAACATTTCATCAGCAGACATCTGGTCAGCAGTGATTAGTGGGTCATACCCATAACCACGCATTAGTTCCACTTGCTCACTATCCATTAGAATATAGATCTTGTGGCAGGTATCCCAGGCAATAGCCTTAGCACCATTCACACGGTCATAAACTAGATCAGGGTTTTTCATATCTCTCTCTCCTATCTGTGATTAAAATAGAGAATAGTTTTCTCTATTAGTTCCAAGCACTCTTCATCTGTTGCCTCTTCCCCGTCTAGTTTGAAAATATCATAGACTAGACCTAAGGTCATACCAGCTTCCCCGCCTATCTCTAAGTAAGCAGCAAAGTTATCTTGGCTCTTTAGTATTTTTTCTATCTCTTGTCTATTCATCTTGCGCCCTCTCTCTCTAATCAAGTAAGCGTTCACTTATTCTCTCCCTCTATCGCTAGTAGGATACTACGCAAGCCTACCCTACTCGGATAGGCTGGCATAGTAAGCCACTATTTAGGCTATTTAAAATCCTTAAAGATATCAGCTAAAATATCCCATTGGTCATCAGTTAAGTTATCGGTATTGATTATCTTATTGGTATCCCAAATCTTGTCTTGTTCGCTCACTCTCTCACCCCCTCTCTCCCTCTCCCTCTCTCTCACTCTCTCTCACTCTCTCCCTCACTCTCTATTATAGGTTAAATGGATATTACTCATTAGTAATAACCCACCCCCACCCTTTTTGGGGTGGGTAGTGAGTTTTGATTTATTTTGTATTGCTTAACTGATTTAATTGTAATAACTGAACTACTGAGCCGTATGCGTTTAACTCTATTCCTACGCGCTTGTATAATCTCAGTAATTTATCAGTAAAGGCTTGGGTCAATTCCCCTTCCACCCATACCACTTTTTCTTTATCCGCCAAAATGGTATAAGCCTTCACACTCTTAGCCATAAGCACCCCCTTTCCACCCCATTTGGTAGGGGTAAGGGTGAGCCTACCCTATTTTGGGGGATTATTGGGTAAAACACGCATAAACTAAAGACCGGTCTTTCTTGATAAATGGGGGTATCTACCCTATATTTGGGGTAGTGGGTAAATCACTCACTACTTAAAGTAAGGGGTAAGTAATGAATAGGAATAAACCTATTAGCGTGAAAATCGCTACTACTAAAGTGATTAAAGCTTTAGAAGTAAAGTTGGCTCAGGTAAAAGCCGACTACACAAATCAAGATGAACTAGAAGCAAAATACCAAAAGGAAATAGAGGTATGGCGTAAATCAGTTAGCAAGTATGCCGTTGCTCAAATAACAAAAGCAGAAAATATCCGCACAAATTATCGTGCTTGGAACAAAACTCTAAATGTAGATTTTGACCTTGTATGTGATGAAGCGGATTTTCCAAAAGAGCCTACGCGCTCTTATGACCAAATCCATAGCCACACTTACAATGAAATGAAAAACGAATTGGAAAACGCAATTCGTATTCTTAAAATGACGGACGAAGAAGTAGTCAGCACTAGCACATATAACGCTATCGCCCGTTATCTATAAAAAAAGAGATGGAAAATAGTGAGCAAATCGCTCACGATATAAACGAAGGGTAAGTATGAACACAATAGAGATAGACAAGAATAAGGTTAGCGAATTGCGTCAAAAGTATGATGCCATAGTTAGCCAAGAGGAAGGTATCGCCCGTGATATTGCCTTCCAGACTTTCCAAATTAGTGGCGCAAATGCCATTAACGATTTAATCGCAAATGATGAAATGGATACGAATACCATTAACTTGGTATTGGGTTCATTAGTTGATTTACAAGTTAGAGATTATGCGGTGGGTATTACTACCGAAAGTAATCGCGACAAGTTAATTAACATTTGGTCAGCATTAGCGATAATCGCGCCAAGTGGAAGCGTTGCGCCAGTTGCTACTTTATGTGCTATCGCTAACTATGAAAGCGGAAATGAAAAAACCGCTTTAGAATGGTTGTCTTTAGCTCAAAAAGATGAAAGCGAATATCCATTAGCCAAGTTAATTAG
>Ga0247723_1001917_pt1 | contig 11652 bp, 11 predicted proteins | sample MSEWelMarce5H_FC_FD_189079 | JGI IMG/M metagenome (GOLD analysis project Ga0247723, IMG submission 189079) | Subsurface sediment microbial communities from gas well in West Virginia, United States - MSEEL Well Study Marcellus 5H_FC | ecosystem: Environmental > Terrestrial > Deep subsurface >...
AAACAATTATAAGCAGAGGCGGAGATACTTCTACAGGTGGTCAAATCGATGCTTATGTTAATACTTGGAGATCAACTTCAGCAATAAATACTATTAAAGTTCTTGAACAAACTGGTGACCCATATGCAGTTGGCACTACCTTTTCTTTATATGGCATTCAAGCAATTGGTACAAGTCCAACCGTTAAGGCAACAGGCGGAGATGTTTATGCTGATAATACTTATTACTACCATGTATTTGATGCATCAGGTACATTTGCTCCTACCCAGTCAATTACTGCTGATATTTTGGTTGTTGGCGGAGGTGGAGGAGGTGGTGACACCGCAGGTGGTGGTGGCGGTGCTGGAGGATTATTAGGATTTACATCTCAATCACTTACAGCAACTAATTACACAGTCACTGTTGGTAGTGGTGGAACCGCTGGTTCTGGATATAATGGAAGCGGTAAAGGTGGCCTTGGTGGAGATTCACAGTTTGGCTCACTAACACTTGTCAAAGGCGGCGGTGGCGGTGGAGATTATACTAACGTTGCTGGCGGTGGTTTAGGTGGCACAGGATTAACTGGCGGATCTGGAGGCGGCGGCGGTGTTGGTACAACATCAGGTGGCGCTGGTGGTTCTGCAACTTCAGGACAAGGTTATGCAGGTGGCGCAGGAGCGATTGTTGGAAGTAACTACCCTGGTGGAGGTGGAGGTGGAGCAGGCGCTATAGGTTCTGCTGCAGCAAGTAATGTTGCTGGTAATGGTGGTATAGGTTTATCAACATATTCATCTTGGGGTTTAGCAACAGGAACTGGTGAAAATATTTCTGGAACTTATTATTATGCTGGTGGTGGCGGAGGTGCTCAAAGTTATAACAGATCATCAGGTGGTTATGGTGGAGGTGGAGCAGGTGGATCTAATTCACCAGCAATAAGAGGCACTTCTGGAATTGCAACTACTGGTGGCGGTGGAGGTGGTGGAAGAGATAATCTTGCAGGTAGCGGTGGATCTGGTATAGTTATTGTTAGGTACGCAAAATGAGAGGTATAAAATAAAATGCCAGCAAATTATGTATTATTAGAAACTATTCATCTTACTTCAAGCACAGCGTCTGTAGTATTAGACAATATACCTCAAACTGGTTATACTGATTTGAAAGTTGTGTTATCGGTTAGAAACGCATCAAGTGGCATTGGCACAGTCCGTATGGGATTTAATGGAAGTACCGCTTCTAATTATAATTATAGACAATTGCAGGCAAATGGAGGATCAACGCTCACTACTTCAACTGGTCTAAGTGCTGCTTCAACTGCTAATGAAATTGCTTTAACTAATGGTAATACATCAACCGCTAACACCTTTACCAATTCTGAAATTCATATTCCAAACTATACAAGTTCTGTCGCCAAGTCTTGGTCAGTAGATAGCGTTGAAGAAGAAAATGCAACAACAGCATACACTCGTATTACTTCTGGACTATGGACTTTAACTAATTCAATTTCATCTATAACTTTTACATTAGATGCAGGTTCTTTTGCTCAGAACTCAACTTTTAGTGTTTATGGTTTAGCAGCAACTGGTACTACACCAGCAATTGCACCAAAAGCCACTGGTGGCAATATTGTAGCCAATGATGGAACTTATTGGTATCATGCATTCCTTTCTTCAGGAAACTTTACTCCATTACAAACATTAACTTGTGATTATTTAGTTATTGCTGGAGGAGGTAGCGGTGGTTCTGCTTATGAAGGTGGTGGAGGCGGTGCAGGAGGTCTTCGCTCAACAGTTGGTACAACGGGTGGTGGAGGATCACTTGAAAGCCCACTGTCTTTAAGCGCACAAAGTTATTCAGTAATTATTGGAGCAGGTGGAACCTCTGTAAATCCTGAGCGTAATGGTATTGCTGGTTCTAATTCTACATTTGCAACCATTACTTCAATTGGTGGCGGTTATGGTGCTTGTGGTGGAAACAATGAGCCAGGTGGTAGTGGTGGTTCTGGTGGAGGTACAGCACGTAGTTTAGGTGCAGGTTCTGGTACAACAGGGCAAGGTTATGCTGGTGGTAATGGCGGTGGAGATGTTGCAGGTGGAGGCGGCGGAGCAGGTGGCGCTGGTTCAGGCTCTGGTGGTGGAGGTGCCGCTGTAGCAATTTCAACATGGGCTTCTCCAACTAGCACTGGTATTAGTAATTATTATGCAGGTGGCGGTGGTGGTGGTAATAGCGCTGCTGGCGGTGGTGGTGGAGCGGGTGCAGGTGGATATACAGCAGCAACTTCTGCAGCAGCAAACACTGGTTCTGGCGGCGGCGGTGCAAGAACATATAGCCCAGGAAGTAGCGGTAATGGTGGATCAGGTCTTGTAATAGTTCGTTACGCAATGGCATAATAATTTTTAAAATGGTACAATAGGAAGAATGGAGGAACTGAATGCCTAATATTAAACGTGCAAATACGTCAGGGATTACAAAATCTGGCGTTGCTATATCAGACGTTCCAGATGCTCCTACTATTGGTAGTGCTACAAGTTTAGGACTTGCAGCATCTATTACCTATACCCCAGCAACTACGGGCGGTACAGCAACAACATTTACGGCTATATCTACTCCAGGCTCATTAACTGGAACTGGGTCTTCTCCAATCATGGTATCAGGATTGACAGATGGAACATCCTATACATTTACCGTTAGAGGAAGTAACTCAACTGGTACAGGTCCTATATCAGCATCATCAAATAGTATTACTGCTATAGAGCCAGTTTCTGGTGGATACGATGCTTTGGCTACGGTTATTGTTCCAAGTGGTGGGCTATCATCTATCGTCTTCTCTAATATTCCTGCTGGATATAAGCATTTGCAAATAAGGGCAATTTACAGAACTAATGCCGCATTTGCTGGCACACTAGATATGTGGATGCGATTTAACTCAGATACAGGTTCTAACTATTCTCGACATGTAATACAAGGAAACGGAGCAGCGGTAGCCGCAGGAGCAAATACAACACAAACTCGTATTCCTTTTGGTAATGCAATTCCTGGAGCATCGTCAACTGCCAATACTTATGGCTCTGCAGTAATAGATATTCTTGATTATGCAAGTACTACTAAAAATAAAACAGTGCGTGGCTTGTATGGCGCTCAAGACAATACAACGAACACTGAATATCGCATTCAACTTAACTCTGGTCTTTGGTATGCAACGCCAACAGCAATTACCTCAATAACTTTACTATCTGAACTTAACGACTTGGTTCAGTACTCATCTTTTGCATTGTATGGAGTAAAATAAAATGGCAACTAATACATACGTAGCGCTTGATAAAACTACCCTTGCAACTGCAACTAACACAATTACTTTTAGTTCTATCCCTGCAACTTACACAGATTTAATTTTAGTGTGCAATCTTTCTTCTTCTGGCACAACCTATTCAAGTATTCGTTTTAATGGTGATACTGGTTCTAATTATTCTTTAACTGATTTATACGGTGACGGTAGCGGCACAAATTCAACTAGACAAAGCAATTCAACAGGTGGCGGTTCAAGCACTACAAGTGGAAGTGGTAATACTTTAATTTATCAAATCAATAATTACGCAAATACAACAACACATAAAACCGCTTTAGGCAGAAATTCTAATGCAAGTAACATAGTTGTTGCTTCTGTTTCTACTTGGCGCAATACTGCAGCAATTAATAGCATAACTTTATTTACAAGTACATCAGATAACTGGTCTATTGGATCAACATTTGAACTATATGGAATTCGTGCAGAAGGGGTAAGTCCAACCGTAAAAGCAACTGGTGGAACTATTTCTTCAGATTCAAACTATTATTATCATACCTTTTCATCATCAGGCACCTTTACACCTACCCAGTCAATTACGGCAGATGTGCTTGTTGTTGCAGGTGGTGGAGGTGGAGGCGGTGCTTATGGAACTGCTATTAACTCTTACTCAGGTGGAGGAGGAGCAGGAGGATTCTATTCAACTGTTAGCCCAACTGGTGGAGGAGGAACTCCTGGATCTGCACTATCTCTTACAGCAACTGGATATTCTGTAACTGTAGGAGCAGGAGGAGCAGGAGGAGTTGGCTATGCAACGGATGGTGCCAATGGATCAAACTCAGTATTTAGTACAGTAACTGCAATAGGTGGTGGTGGTGGCGGTGGAGGTACAGGAACCAATATTGCCGATCAAGGCAGAGTTGGTAAGACTGGTGGCTCTGGTGGAGGCGCAGGAGCAAGTTATTTGCAAAATAGTCCAGCAGGAGGTTCTGGTACAACTGACCAAGGATATGCTGGTGGTGCTGGCACAACTGGACAAAATACAGGTGGAGGTGGTGGAGCAGGTAGCGTTGGCTATGGAGGTTCTACATCATCAAATGGTGGAGATGGACTTGTCTCTTCTCTTAATTTAGCAGGAACTTATCTTGCTGGTGGTGGCGGCGGGGCTAGAGCAATCGGAGCAGGCTCTGGAGGTCTTGGCGGTGGCGGTAATGCTGGAGACAATACAAATGGATCATCAGGTACAGCAAATACTGGTGGTGGCGGTGGTGGATGTACTGATGAAAGTGGCGCTACAACACGTACAGGTGGTGCTGGTGGCTCTGGATTAGTTATAATTAGGTATGCAAAATGAGGGGTATAAAATAAATGCCAGCAAATCACGTATTACTAGAAACAATAGAACTTAGTCAAAGTGCTGCATCTGTAACCTTTGATAATATCCCTCAGACTGGGTATAGTGGTTTGAAGATTGTTGTGTCTGCAAGAGACGGCTCTTATGCCTCTGCTTTATCAACTATATATATGAAGTTTAATGGAAGCAGTACTAGTTATTCAAACAAATGGATATTAAACAACAGTGGCACAGCGGGCAGTTCTGGTGGAGTTACAACTTCATTATTACTTGCTAATATCCCAGGAAATAATGCTACTGCAAGCACTTTTAGTAACGCTGAAGTTTATATTCCTAACTATACTTCTAGTAACTATAAATCGGTAAGCATTGACTGCGTTCCCGAAAACAATTCAACAACTACTTATATGACATTATTTGCAGGTTTATGGTCAAATACAGCAGCAATAAATTCTATAGTTTTTACAAGTGATGGCAACTTGGCAGCCAATAGCACTTTTTCTATTTATGGTATAGCAGCCACTGGAACTACGCCTACAGTTGCTCCTAAAGCCCAGGGTGGAAATATTGTGGCAAATGATGGAACTTATTGGTACCACGCATTTTTGTCATCAGGAACTTTTACTCCTACAATACCTCTTACCTGTGACTACTTGGTAGTTGCTGGCGGTGGAGGAGGAGGCTATGGTCACGGTGGCGGCGGCGGCGGTGGTGGACTTCGTTCAACCGTTACTGCAACTGGCGGCGGTGGATCAATTGAAACTGCATTAGCACTTAGTGCAACTAGTTACACAGTAACTGTTGGTGCTGGTGGCGCTTCAGGCGCAACCACTTCTCTTAGAGCATCTAATGGTAGCAATTCTACATTTTCAACAGTCACATCAACTGGTGGTGGTGGTGGTGGTTCTCGCCTAACTGAAATAACTGGCGCAGCAGGTGGTTCAGGTGGCGGCGGTTCACTTGGCGGCACAGGTGGAGCAGGTACAACAAATCAAGGTTATGCAGGCGGTGGTAGCGTATCTACTAACCCAGGTTCAGGCGGTGGCGGTGCAGGTGGAATTGGTGCAACTGCTATAACTGTTGCTGGCGTTGGCGCTAATGGTGGCGCTGGTGTAACAATTTCTGCTTTTGCTACACCTACAAGTACTGGAGTAAGCAGCGCATATGCTGGCGGCGGTGGTGGCGGAAGTAATGGTGGTGGTGGAACTTCTACTAACGGTTCTGCTACAGGTGGCGGCGGCGGCGGTGGAACAACCGTAGGAACTGCAGGTACATCTAACACTGGTGGCGGCGGTGGTGGCGGAGCATTTGCTAATAATACTCAACAAGTTGGAGCAGCAGGTGGTTCAGGTATTGTAATCATCAGATACGCAATGGCATAAATTTTAGACGGTAAAGTTTAATTAATGGTAGAATATAACTACTATGAACAAAGAGAATAAGGAAGTAAATGAGTAATCGCAGAGCGCAGGATGAACGTATTGAGGGTACTCCAGATGGCTCTAATGCCATTACGGAGATCGTTGATGTTCCTGATGCCCCGACTATTGGGACTGCTACTGCTGGCTTAGTAGGCGCTTCTGTTGCTTTTACTCCTGCTACAACTGGCGGGACAGCAAGTTTGTTTACTGCTACGTCTAGTCCTGGCTCTATCACTGGCACCTCGGCTACTTCACCTATTGCGGTTAGTGGTTTGATCGCTGGTACTAGTTATACATTTACTGTTAGAGGATCAAACTCAACAGGAACTGGACCAGCATCATCTGCTTCAAACTCAATTATTCCAGCAGATTTAGTTGGTGCTTATGATGCTTTGGCTGCTGTAACTCTGGATGCAAATACAGCGTCTATAACTTTTTCTGGTATTCCAACTGGATACAAGCATTTACAGATTCGTGGTATAGGTCGTACTAATAGAGCAACTCCTGCTGATATGGATGGGCTTTTGATACAATTTAATGGCAACACAGCAGCCAATTATTCATCCCACGCATTACGCGGAGATGGATCAACTGCTAGCGTAGCAAGTGATGTCAATTATACTGGTATGGAAATGTATAGACTTGCTAACTTATTTGTTGCATCAACAGTGATGGGTGCTCAAATTGTCGATATTTTAGATTATGCAAACACCTCTAAATATAAAACAGTTAGAGGCTTAGGTGGAGTAGATAATAATGGCTCAGGCCAAGTTTCCCTAAATAGTGGTTCTTGGCGCGATACTGCTGCAGTTACTTCAATACTTCTAAAACCTGCTGTTGGTACTTTATTTACAGCATATACATCCTTTGCACTTTACGGAGTTAAATAATGTCAACTAATACATACGTAGAACTTGATAAAGTCACCGTTGGAACTGCAACGCCGTCAATTACTTTTACTGGTATCAACCAAGGCTATACCGATTTAGTTATTGTTGCTTCAATCAAAGCAGACAGCACGACTATTGCTACACCTGGATTGCGTTTTAACTCAGATACTACATCCAACTATTCGGGTACTTGGCTTTACGGTAATGGTTCGACCGCTTCATCATCTCGTGCCTCTAATGCAACTATGCTCTATACAGGCGATTATGTAGCAGGCGTTGAGTCTGGTAACTTTAGTACGTTTATTTCTCACATTCAAAATTATTCCAATGCAACAACATGCAAAACAGTCCTATCTCGCAACAATCAAATAAATGCTAGCGATGGCGAGACTGGCGCTACTGTTGGACTATGGCGTAAAACTCCAGAAGCAATAACAAGCATTACATATACTTCAACAAATGCAGCAAACTTCGCCGTCGGCTCAACCTTCTCGTTGTACGGAATTAAACAATGGACCAATGAATCAACTCCAAAAGCAGTTGGTGGATATGTTTCTTCAGACTCAACCTATTGGTATCATGCATTCCCATTTTCTTCAACATTTGTTCCTAATCAATCACTAACAGCAGATGTATTGGTAGTTGCAGGTGGTGGTTCAGCCCTTGTTGGTGGAGGTGGTGCAGGAGGACTTCGTGCAATTACTGGCGTTTCTTGTACTGCTCAAACTTATACAGTCACCGTTGGTGCGGGGGGAGTTAATCCAAGAACATATCCATACTATCCATCAAACAATGGAAATCATTCAAGCGCACTAGGGTACAACGCAAATGGCGGTGGAGGTTCTGGATTAACAGATTCAACACCTAAAAACGGATATTCTGGAGGATCTGGTGGCGGTGGCGCAGGAGACGGCGCAGCAGGCCCTAACGCAGGTGGCGCAGGTAATGCTGGTGTCTTTACCCCAGTAGAAGGATATGCTGGTGGTGCTTCTTTTTCTACTGCTGCACCTTATGTTGGCGGTGGTGGAGGAGGCGCTGGTGGAGTTGGACAAACAGCGCCAGCCTATAATAGACCAGGCAATGGCGGTATTGGTGCAACTTCTGCTTTAATTAACGCTATGGGCGCAGCAACTTTAACTGGTGAATTATCAGGTGGAAATTATTATTATGCAGGTGGAGGTGCTGGTGGATCTGCTGATTCATTAGCAGGAAACCCTACAAAAGCCGTTGGTGGACTCGGCGGTGGAGGATCAACTGCATCATCAACTACTACAAATGGTGGAAATGGTCTTGTTTCCACAGGTGGCGGAGGTGGTGCTCGATGGGGTAACGGGTCTAGTGCTTCACATGGTGGTAATGGTGGATCAGGTATTGTTATTATTAGATATGCAAAGGCTTAAGGGGAAAAATGGCAAATTATATATTATTAGAAAGTCTTGAACTAGAAAGTTCTGCTGCTTCCATAACCTTTGCTAATATTCCACAGACTGGTTACACTGATTTGAAGATTGTCATGAGTGCAAGAACTACAGAAACATACAACTATGCTTCATACACTATTGCGTTTAATGGATCATCAACAGGTTTTACTGGAAAAGATTTGTATGGAACAAACAGTCTTGCGGGTTCTGCTAACAGAACAACTACATACTATAACTTTGATGGCGCATCTGCAACAGCAAATACATTTTCAAATATAGAATGGTCTATTCCTAATTATACAAGTTCAAACAACAAGTCATTTAGTATGGATGCCGTCTCTGAAGATAATACCGCTTTTGCAAACGCTTCTTTAATTGCAGGTCTTTGGTCAAACACCGCTGCAATAACATCAATCACTATTGCTGGCAATAGTTCGTCACTTGTCCAATATAGCACCTTCTCGCTATATGGCCTAGCAGCAACTGGCACATCTCCAGCAATTGCTCCAAAGGCTAGTGGTGGAAATGTTATTGATACAGATGGTACATATTGGATTCATACTTTTAATACCTCGGGAACTTTTACTCCACTTGTCCCGCTTACCTGTGACTACCTAGTAGTTGCTGGTGGAGGTGGTGGTGGCGGTGGAATTGGTGGAGGTGGTGGTGCAGGTGGTTTAAGAAGTACTATTACCGCTACTGGTGGTGGAGGTTCGTTAGAAACTGCATTATCTCTTGCTGCAACTTCTTACCCAGTTACAGTCGGTGCTGGTGGTACTGGTGGAAATAACACTGTAAAAGGCGTAAGTGGTTCTAATTCTGTTTTTTCTACTATCACATCTACAGGTGGCGGTGGAGGTGGCGCAGGACAATCAGGTGACACACAGATGAATGGTTTAACTGGTGGAAGCGGTGGAGGTCAAGGCGCTTATAGTACTGCTGGACAAAATAATGCAGCGGGAACTGCTAATCAAGGATATCAAGGCGGATCTGCAGCCAGCGGTGGCAATGGCGGCGGTGGAGGTGGTGCTGGTGCAGTTGGTGCAAATGCAACAACAACAATTGCAGGAAACGGCGGGGCTGGAGTTGCAACATCTATTACTGGCTCGTCTGTAACTTATGCAGGTGGTGGTGCAGGTGGTGCATATACTGGTGAAACCGCAGGCACTGGTGGTTCAGGCGGCGGAGGAAATGCTACCAATTCAGATACTGTAGGAACAGCAGGAACAGCGAATCGTGGCGCAGGTGGCGGCGGCGGTGGTTACCAAAGTTCTGGAGCACTAGGCGGTGCTGGTGGATCAGGTGTCGTAATCATCAGATATGCTGTATAATAGATTTAGATATGCCGTATAATAAGACTAAGGAGAAATAAATGTCACATTGGGCAGAGATTGATAGCGACAACGTAGTACTTCGTGTACTCGTTGGAAATAATGCAGAGCCAGATGAAGGTGAAGCATTCATGAACTCACTTGGCGGTACTTGGGTAAAAACCAGTTATAACGGTACCATCAGGAAAAATTTTGCGGGAATTGGGTATTCATATGACTCATCTCGTGATGCATTCATCGCACCTAAGCCATTTGAGTCTTGGGAACTAGATGAAGATACATGCCGTTGGGAAGCACCAGTTGCTTATCCTACAGATGGCAAGATGTATGCTTGGAATGAAGATAATACCAATTGGGAGGAAGTAGCATGACAGATGCACCTAAGAAACTAATCGTAGATCTTGAGTCAGGAACTCAACAGTACGTTGACTTGACAACAGAAGAGATCCAACAGCGTGAACTTGATGCTATTGCTTTTGCAACAGAGCAGGCAGAGCGTGAAGAGGCAGCAGAAGCACTTGCAGCGCTAAAGGCATCTGCTAAGGCTAAGTTGGTGGCAGGTACACCGCTTACTGAAGAAGAAGCAGCAACACTAGTTCTATAATATTAGACAAATAAAAGACCCCCAAGGCATATAGCCAAGGGGGTTCTTTATTTTAAGTATTATGCGTACTTATATGGAAATTTCTTTAACCATCTCTGATACTGGATTGGTTTAGCATGTTTCCACGCACTCCAGTCTTCACCACCTTTGGTCATGTGGAACGCAATCTCTGCGTTTTTCACAGGGCTGAATAATTCAGCATTTGCATCTAGGTCAAACTTGTCTCTACGATCTGGTCCTAGATTACCGATCATGTTTATTTGAAATACCCCGTAAGAACTGTCTCCAGTCTTGGCATTTCCATTGAAGGCAAAAGGTCTTCCATTAGATTCCGCCTTGGCCACAGCCCAGGCAGTCCTAAGACCCTTACCCTTAAACCCTACAGCCTTCAACATTTGTACTAAGTCATAATCTGTCAAATGGGCAGCATTATTGTATTTTAATAGTACTGCCTTTGTTTTTGCTTTAGAAACCAAAAAAGCCGACTTTGGGTCGGCAGGCTCAGTCTTTACAGTTTTAATTAGTAAATTGTTTTCAGTTGTACTTTCAAGTGCATTGGCAGAATTACTTACGGGTGCAAGCAGTCCAACTAATGCTAGGATTCCAATCCATGCTTTCTTCTCTCTGTTCATTATAAAAACCTCCTTGAGATTAGAATTGCTACCCTTCGGTAGCATAGATTAATTGTAGCACGAATTTGGGGTCAAAAGCAACTTTTTATAATATTTTTTTTATTTATTATAAATGCCCTGCTTAGAAGTGGTATAATGGTAAAATGGCTACAGGCGCAACTCCAACATACGATATCCCATATCCAGTACTAACTGATCCAGTTAATGTACACGAGGATATGCAATCATTAGCAGAATCAATTGAAGCAATCCTTCCAACTATTGGACTTCCGTTCCACACCCTTGAAGTTCGTAATGTTAGCGGGGTATCAATTGCAAAAGGAGACCCAGTATATATCTCTGGATTCTCAACTAAACCTACAATTGCAAAATCTAATATAACCACTATAGGAACATTCCCAGTAGTTGGTTTGGCGCAGTCTGCAATTGGAAACTCATCAGATGGAGTAATCGTACTCTCTGGTGTTTTTACTGATATTAATACCGCTTCATATACAGCAGGAGATGTTTTGTATGTAGCATCTGGCGGAGGGCTTACAGCGACAAAGCCAGCATCTAATGTTGTTACAGTTGGTGTTGTTGCAAAATCTAATGCGACCACTGGTGTTATTCTTGTTACATCCCCACGATCTAGAGCAGGTACTTGGGGAGCACTTAAGGAAGGCTTACTATAATGGCTACATACAGAGGTCAAGGAACTGACTCATATAATATTGGCGCAGCCCCACCAACTGTGGTTT
>Ga0247723_1001918_pt1 | contig 11652 bp, 3 predicted proteins | sample MSEWelMarce5H_FC_FD_189079 | JGI IMG/M metagenome (GOLD analysis project Ga0247723, IMG submission 189079) | Subsurface sediment microbial communities from gas well in West Virginia, United States - MSEEL Well Study Marcellus 5H_FC | ecosystem: Environmental > Terrestrial > Deep subsurface > Rock...
GTATTATTATGTGATAAATAAGAATCGAATATTCTCCTTTCATAATTTGAGGGATTACCATACTTGAATATTACGTCATAATCCATAAACGATCTTATCCCACTTTGAAAAAGAGAATATTGATTGTTTATTGTATTTGTAAAATATTGTTCCTCTGTTTCACTTTGTAACTTAACAGGCACTGTCATCAAACTCTTGAAAAGAGATTGAAAGTTTTTGAAGTTAGCATTCAAATTAACCGTGGATTGCCCAAACGTAGACACATCTTTACTTACGGAAGCATTACTAATAGGTCTACAAAAATTCAAAAACTCCAATTCAAATGAGTCCAAAATTTCCTTTTCAAAAACTGAGAAAACCTCTTCAATTTTTGTATATCGGTTTTGAGTCAAAAAGTGTAATGGTGTCTGAGAGGTCGAATCTGTTGTAATAAAGTTTAAGTAAGAATCAGGTTCAGGAAACGCTAATTGATTATTATCAAAATATCCAAAATTTGGTGCTGGCCATAGACATCGAACAGACCCGTTATAAACACTAGGATTGTTAGTCAAATCAACTTTAGTTGTAGGATTGGTTGTTTCATTTTGAATACACGAATTTACCGTTTGATTAAATGGTGTACCAAACGAAGGTACTACAAAATAATCTCCCCCTTTAGTATTATCCTTAGGATTACAATCGATAGGCACTTCAGGACTCAAATTGGGTAACAATACCGACCAAGTATTTAATCTCAAACTTTTATCACCCTGTTTAGCATTTACAATGTTTGATGTACTAAAATTGTATAACTTCATTCCAGCGTTTACACTGTTTTGAATTTCACTATCGGTATAGTTTTGATATAAATCATATCCATTGTAAAATACATTGAAGTCATTAATTAGTTTGGGATAAAATCCAACCTGCATTTGTATTTGTGTTGGACTTTCATTTTGTAAACTAATTACGGTATCTACATTAGAATATTTGAAAGAATACGTTTGGGTTATTGAACTTGTTGGAGGATAATAATTCTCTGCGTATCCGAAGTTATTCCAAGCGGTTTCTAATATATCTACATTAGATTCTTTATACTTTTTGTATCTGTGCCATATTGAACCATATTTCAATATCCAAGCATACGGTAACTTATGTATTGCCCCGAATTTTTTGAGTGATGAAGATATATAATCTAAATCTGAAACAACATCATTAGAAACTGATTTATATTTTTCCCTCAAAGTTGCCAAGGGTAACGAATTTAGGAACAAATAAGCCGCCTGAACGTATGGATATGTATTTCCTGAAATCCTAGAGTTATATACTCCGTTTTGAATTGCGTTTACAAAGTAAGGAGTGTTCAACATTGAAGTAGTATATCTGACACCTAAAGCGCTAGCAATTCCAAAAGAACTAGACAAATTTGGAGTAATTCCATCTACATATCCTTCTGTCGCAATAAAGTTATCAGGACTTCTCTGGAAAAAGAATGATGCCAAATTATTGTTTCCTGAATTAAGAACTCCATCGGTTGAAGCCTCTACAGAAGGGTTACGATTTAATAAATATGAAAAATTTGTTACTGGTCTATTAGTCGTATAGTCATATACATCGGTAAAGTTAGCAATTATTTTTCTTGGTTCAAAAATAGTTAAAGATTTGTTCGTACTATACACTTCATTCGAAGCGGCACTATTTCCTTGATTCAAATTATTCAAACACCAAGTTGGGTCGGTGTAAGGTAAGGTATCAACTATTAAAGGTGTATTAGACGCGTTATTTAATAATGACCTCAAAGCATCAGATTTGGTTGAAACTTGAGGTATTTTTCCAATATCAGAAGCATTAAGAATGGCAAAAGAATTTTCAGTAATACCTTTGATATAAGGTGTTACAAAAAAGTCTCTGATGTAATCTTGATACGCTCTACCTGTACCAGAATTCGATATTGTTCTAAGGAAATTTGGATAATTGGTAGCATCAAGATTGAAATTTTTAAGTTTCAATGTTAAATACGGAGAGCTTAAACCAAGTTTAGTTATAATATTATTAACTTCAGTTTCAATATTTAACTTAATCAATTCATCAACTTGATTCAAATTTGCTCTTGCCAATCCAGAATAATGTGACGTTAAAAATTGTCTCTCCCATATCTCATAGAAAAATTTTATTTCTTCTTTATTTGTGTATGGTATCCCCAAAGATGGAAATTCAATAGCATTAATATTAATTATATTAGTATCACGTTCATTATCCAAAGGTGGAGGAGCTGTAGGGTTTTGAAACTTTTGAGTCAAACCCTTCATATATTCTTCCACAAATTCAACTTCAGGCCATTTGTCAAAAAGATATCCTTGAGTAGTATCCACCACTGTTGGATCCGCCAAATACTTAAGTTGGAACCTTCCTTTTTTATCATCGGGAGATTCCACAAAATATTGAGGCCACGGATAAACAGGTATTTGAGAATTATTTACAATGTCATCAAGTTGATTTTGATTAACTAAAGTTGCAGGGTCTCTCACCACTTGGTCAACAGTTTCAGAACTTGGCGCTGATGCAGGGTTATCTAATATAGCATTTTTCCTAATAGGGTCGTATTTTACATTCCAAGCATTTGTGTGTACATCATCCAATAATCTTATAAATCCTTCCGCTGAAGCCATGATTACCGCAATAATATTTCTTACCGTAGGTGTAAATCCAATACCTGTAGCAGTGTCTTCAATTTTTCTTAATAATAATGTAGATATTTCACTTTCATAATCCGAAAGTTTTTTATTGGCTTGGGTCTCAAGTAAATTAATTTCTTTATCAAATCTTCCATCACCTTCAAATACAAACCATTTTTCGGCTACTTCATTGTATGATTTTTTACCACTGACAGTAGTTTCTTGAATAACGGGAACCCATAAATAGGCATACAAATTTTGAGTTTTAAGTTCATCTTCTGCGGTTGGGTTCGCAATTCCTGTTTGAACCCTAGTTGTCTCTTTCCAATCAATTTCTGTTTTGGGTGGAGGAGTAATTATAATCATGTCTGATTTTATTGGGTTTGGTATCGAATCAGTACCTCTTGACCCCAATGTCGGATTTTCTGCTAATGAACTATTAAACTCAGTAATGTTACTCTGTAACTCTGAAACCGCAGTATCTTTTACTGATTGTGATAACTCTTTGAAGACATAGACATTTTTATTTCCAGTTAAAACAATAGGTTTTGGATTTAAGTAAGTATTGAACCATGAATTATTTGCCCCTCGTACTCGAGCGAAATATTGAGTTAATATTCCTTTGTAGTTTCTAATATTAGTTAATGACTCCACCTCAGTTTTGTCAAATGAATTAACTATATTTTGTTCAAAATTTTCTAACTTGTTCATCAACTGAACTAATGTTAGTTCAGGAAAGTTAGGTGCAATTAATCCCTTGGCCTTGTATTCACTGTAAACTTCAACAATTTTTTGATAACCTTTTTCCGCAACAATTTGTGTAACGACTGCCTGATTAGAACCCAAATTGTTCGCTCCCTTTTCCGCTTGAGTACTTGCCTGTGATTCCGCAGATTTGTTAGATTGTTGTGGTCCATCCACTGTTTGGCTAATATCAAATCTTTGACTATACATGTGTGGAGCGGCTAAGAGGTGACCCATAGCAACTTCATTCAGGATATTAAATTTATATCCTTTGAAGGTCAATCGAACTAAATAGTTTCCACTGAAACCATTAAAAGACGCATGGAATTTTTCCAAGTTCAATTGATATCTTACAGCTTGTCCATAATATCCTTTCAGTGTAAGATAAAATTGTGGATATGGTAAATTAAAAAATGCTGCGTATGGAGAATTATTACCTAATTCAAATAATCCTTTACCTTGTATATCTTCTAATAATATTTCTACTTGAGGTACAAAACTACTATTTGTATCGATGTTAATAGATGTTATACCTAATAGACCATTATCAATAACATTTGTTTCGTCTACGACTGTATTTCGAATATAAGCATTAATTCCATTATTTCCAGGAACTCCTTGTTCCTTTGGTTGATTATCCCCATTAAATTGGGTTGAATTACTTCCAGTCAACTGGTCGTAATATCCCGTACCTAAATATGAATTTTTGCTTGGTTTGAGAAAATTCATTTTTGCCACCGAAATGGTTCTAATTCTATCTTCAGGACTTCCTCCCGCGGCTAATTTGGTTCTTGGTAAGACATCCGCTTCCAAGTTAGCATACATTACAAGACTCTCGTGGTCAACAAGTCTCTCTTTAATATTACCAAAATCATCTATGGTTTTATTCGGGTCAACCACAATAATATTGTTGTAGTCAAATTCTACTAAAATATTTCCGCTTGTGTCCGCTTGTATGTTACCTGCCATAATAATAAAAATGATTTTCTAATGCCGCCTTGTAGTCTTGTATTGATGGTAGTAGCGGAAATGGGATAATCAATACCGCACCGTCATAAATATTATTTTCAAGACCTCCAAATTGTGGATTAGCTTGAAGTATTAACCATCCAAACACAGGTGAATTATAAAATTCTTGTGAAACTTTATCTAATCTACTTTTAGCAACTTTATAGATAAAAGCTTTGTCTGTCGGCTTTGGAGGCAAGTTGACAAAAGGAACAACAGTTTGTTCCCCATTGATTAAAAAATCACTGTATCGATTCCAATATTGATATGCCATTAGTTCAGTTTTGCTTTAGATATCCACGCTCCAGTACCATTTCCATTATTATCATTCCACCTTAACACATTTGTGTTTTGATTAGTTGTATTCCCCAAACCTTTAATCATACTTTCTTGAGATTTTTTCTGTCCCTCGTCTGCAGAATTATCTGTCGAAAATGTTAAATTCCTTTGTTTGGTAGTATCAAATGGTGTATAAATTAAATAATCTTTCAAATCATTTTTTTCTAAGTTTTCTATAAATGATTTTGTAATATTATTCTCTTCCAAGAAAACAGGTCTTGCGGTTGTTAACCAATATGTATCAAATATTCGTTCAATGTCAACAGACCCATTACCAAGTAACGCCTGATTTCCGAGTATGTTTCCTATTAATTGTTGTTTGAATGTTTCGTATTTTTTATCATCAATTACATCATCAGAAATAATCATGTAAACTCTTCTAAAAGGATAGTTTTCCACATTATCAGCAAATAAAGAATTTGTACTGAATGGTAAAAAGACCTTTTCGACTGAAACTTCTTTCGATTTTCCATTAGCAACCTCAAAAACTAAAGTACCTTCGTATTGAGTACCACTGGCGGCATATGTAAACTTTTTCTTACTTTGTATTATTGTATTAAATTCTTTAATATTTTGTTTAATTTTTACAGTATCTTCAACCAATTCAAACCATGTATTTGTACTTGTTGATGTCGGATGTACATCTTCAATACCTGAAGTAACATATATTGTCACAGGTCCATTTTTAGCCTGTAATCCATCTGTACCTTTACTTGATGTGGTAGCGTCAAAAAGTATTGTGTTTAATCTACCAAGAGTTTGAATGTAAGTTTGCTCTTGATTCACTAAACTTTGTGATATACTTGAAATTCCGTTTTGGAATGACCCACGTTTTCTAGATACAAAATTGAAATAATTGTCCTTAAGTGTTCGAATCAAAGGAGCAGGTAAATTTTTTGATGGTTCCGAAATGTATTGGACAAATCCTTCAGTTCCATCTTTTATGTTGTTTTCAAGTTGTACGAATATCTCATCAAATCGTTTTTCAACATTGTTAGGTTTACCAAATAAGACCACAAATTCATTTGGGTCACCAACATTGAAATTTCCTTCAGTATAGTTTCTCTCCAACATCCATTGTTGTCTTACCGCATTATTGTATTGATTAACAGTTTCTTTAGATTTATTAACCACATTAGTAAAGTATGTTTGTGTATCGGAAACAACTTTACTCATGAAACTACTATAACTGATTACACCTGTAGTAATACCATTGGTATTTGTTTCAGAACTTATTATGTTACCTATTGTGTTATTATTATCTTGACCGCTATTTGGCACAGCACTATTCGCGCCAGGTATCGGAGGCGGGGTTTGTCCAGCTAAGAAAAATTGGTCTAATATTTTTAACGCATCTGCCGACTCTGTATCTGTAGTATCAGCCCTATCATCATAAATTTCAGTGTTTGCATAATAGTTGAATGTTAAGGCGTTTTGTAATTTATCAACAGACTCTTTTAGTCCACTACCTCCAACAAAGTTAAAACCCATAGTAACATTAGCTATCATTGGTTGAACCCCAATACCTTCAGGGTTAATATCTAATCCCTCGTATTGAAACTGAAGACTAGTTGGTATAATTTTTGTATTGTAAAAATCACCAACTCTCAAAACTAATACCGGTGGAGCACCAAATGATGTATTGGTAGCATTGTTATAAACCAATTCCGGTTTACTGTTTTGTGTTGGTTGCTTAATGGTAGGTATTGTATCTCCAGGTCGCATACATTGTTGTAAAAATGTTAACCTTGAATTCAATCCCTCAGGTGTCATGGAGTGAAATGATGGTTGAAAAAACTTTAATTTGTCTTTCAAATTATCATAAACCATAGGAGTTTCCGCTTTGATGGTTTCAAAGTAATCACACTCTGAAAGCAGGGCTCTGATAACTCTTTTGGTTATGTTATCTCTTGGTTTCCACTCTTGAGTTACAACTTCTTCAGTTTCTGTCGTTGTTATTACATTACCAACTAAAACATCAACTCGGTTTGGTGTTGGCTCAGATGGAGGCTGAGTTAAAGTTGAATTAATATTTGATATGTATGCTCTTCTACAAGCCATTGCCTCATAAGTGAAAATCTCTTTGGAGTCGCTTTTTGTATCACCTCCGTTAGCACTTGGGTCCCCATCAGTACAATTAACTAATTTACCTGCTGAAAATTCACTAAGAATATACGGAGCTGTCGTAGTTTTCGAAACCTCAGGCCATACGGTTGTTTGTTCACCAAAAGCTGTTTGTGCCCTTACAATCAATCTTTTATTATCAACAAATTTTTTAGTTGCAGGATTTTCCGAAAAGAAATTAATCATAGAATTAATTCTTCGTACCGATAATTCTTTATTATATGCAATAGTAGCTGGAGCAGAACAACTAGAATCAACATCAATTGTTACAGTCCCCTCAGGGTTAGTCTCTAATTGTTTTCCTAATTCTACGGCAAGTCCTCTTATTACTTCATAATTAGGAGTTACAACAGTGTTAAAAAATTGTTCAGTCGCCTCAGAGTTAGGTTTCGATTTATATAAGTTTTTATTCGTAGGTGATATATATTCATTATAAAGTGTAACATAGTTAATATCTCCTTTTGGTTTTGGGTAGTCATTTTCAAAATACAATCCAAACTGAATGTATTGTTTGAATAGTTCATTTGTGTTACCTCCTCCACCAGATTGTGAGACCGGTACATCTCCTCCCAAAGGAGAATTATTCCCTGTCTCAATAGTTTTTCTAGTAAACTCAATTTGTTCCCTAGTCATTTCTTTTGAAGAAATTGCTTGTTGTAATTCAAACAAATCATTAGGGTTTACTGTAACATATTTTTTAGCTAACTCATAGATATCATATTTTCTACATCCAGCAAAAAATGATTCTAAAATACTATCAATACGAACTTTGTTTGTTTCATTACCTAATACTTTATTTACAATAACATTAAGAACTGATGGATGGTCAACAACAATTTTCCAAGCTAAAGTACCACCTCTACTTGTATTTTTATAGGTATAAATTGGTTCTGGTCGTCCTAAGAAATCAGACGCATTCCAATTCGCACTCACGTTTTCACTAAACGTTAGTCCATATGGAGGAAACCACATAACTCTACCTCCGTTTGGCCCTCTCTCACAAACAGGTAAATCTGAAGTTGAGAATCCAGGTGTATTAGAAGTTCTCCATGCCAAGTTTTCTAATGAAAACATATATTTCTTGGCAACCGCATTATTAATTGTTCCAACAATATTTGATGAACTTTGACCACCTTCCTGTTTGTTTGGGACAATATTCAAGTTATAAGTCTTGTCCAAAACGGAATATGAAAATCTTCGGTTCTCGGTAGTAATACCATCTTGTTTTTGTAAGTCGTTGTACTGAAGATAAGGTAAATCTTTAGCAAAAACACGGCAATATTCTGTACCAACCTCTTGACCAATGGCTCCTTCATAACGATAAACTCTTGAACCTTTGGTCAATTCTTTATACCCGTCATTGAATACTTTACTCACTTGGTCAATAGCATTTCCGACGTGTTGGAGACGTTTGCCTCCCTGAGGTTGACTATCTATTATTCTTTGTGTTTGGTCAAGTATAGAACCTTCTTTGAGTGGTATTCCAACAGATTCTGTATTAACATATGACGAAGGTCTAAAGTCCTCGTCTTGATTTGTTACTTCTCCACCAATACCTACTTTCTTACCGGCATTGCCTCTATACTTCGGTGAAACCCAAGTAAATCCACCCTCAATACCACCACCATTACTATATGTTGGCCCGTTAGCACCAAGTCTTATTGATTGGCTTGGCCCTTCATATAGTTGAGCTAATTCCGAAGGACCATAAACCGGTGATTGTTGTTCAATACCAAATTGATTTACAGGAACTTGACCCGCAGGAGAAAAAATTTGAGATGGGTTAGAAGTAATACTTCCAACATAAAAATTACTATTATCTGAAACTGTGCCTGTGAGTGCTCCACCAACTCTTTGGAAGAAGTTTCTAGGAAAATTCGGCTTATATCTGTTGAAATCAATATTCTTGAAGAGTCTCGATCTTTGACCGGCTCCCATGTTGTTAAACATGATTTGAGATCCAGTATCTCCTCCACCCATTAATCTATTCACGAATCTTCCAACACCGCTTTGTCTAAAAGCGTTACCTAATTGTTGTATGGTTGTTGGTTGACCTAAAGTAATGTTTGGGTCGAAATATGAACCAGGGATAGGAGATACAGGTAAAATACTACCACCAAGCCTTAACGCAAAATTGGCGGCTGCTAGTATTGGGTTTGCCGTTACCGTAATAGTATAAACAGGTTCTATTATAGGTACAACACCTGTTAAAATATTAACAAGGTCTGTACCACTACTAACATTTAGGATATTTGCTCTTCCTAATGTATCTTGTCGTATTTGAGCTGCAATTCTTTGTTCAAACTCTCTTCTTAAAGTTTGTGATCCTAAACGGGCAATAAATGAATCTTGACTCATTAAACCATTACTTCCACTCGGATCAGGAGATAATAATATTGATAATGGCGAATATGTTGAAGATACGAATGTTGTTGGATATGGTTGGTTATTATTACTATTAGTAGTAAGTGGTCTATTCAACGACCCGAAAAACTCCGCACTATCCAACTGAACCTGATTTCCATTTGAAAAAACATTAAGTGGTTTCCATTTTTGAGATTCAGGTAATGATTGACCAACTATATTTGCGTCTTGATATCCGTATTCACCCTCATTGGATTTTGTGTTTAATAGAGCTCCTGGATCTGGTACTTGTTCATATCCACCTTCATTACCATATTGGTTAAGTGGATATAGTTTGTTAGCAAAAGATGGGACATCAATTAATTGATCTGGACTGTCTTGTACAGATGTATCCGACTGAACATATTCAGTATTGATAGGTTGCGTTGGTCTATTTGGAGCCTTAGCATATGGAGTTAAGTTCCTAACAATAAGTTTCTTTCTAAACCCTTCTGAATTTACAAAATCTAACGGACTTGACATCTATGTTTTTTTATAGATAAATAGGTTGATTAAAGTTTTTTAATTTTAATAACACCTACTATTATGGATAATTGGTTTGTACTGGAGACATTGGATTACCCTGTTTATTCAAGTTAATTATTAAAGTTTGGAAACTTGGTGAGTTAAATGCGTCGTATAACGCTCTTTCAATCATTTTAGGATCCGTTCCCGTTGGAGCCATAACTTCTACTTTTATTGTTCCTCCTACGTCAACGGTGGATTTCGACATACCAGTAGTGCTTGTAGTATTTCTTACTGCCTCCTGAACTTGTGTTTGTTTCCCTTCCAAAAAACTTGATATGGGTTGATTTCCAGCGGCTTGTTGTGATACACTGTTTTCATCTATTTTTCCACGAAGCATATCTGTCAATTTTTGTTCATACGACCCGTATCCAAAACCTTGACTTATTTTTTCTCCAGTTTCCTCCAAAGATTTTTTGAAGTCTGATTCAATATCACCAAGTAATTTCCCAGACCTCTCTAAATAATTTGCGATGTCATCTGTGAAATTATCACCCTCTTTCAAATCATCTATAAGTTTTTTGATATCACTAAGTCCAGTTTCCACAGGTTTTCTCACACTTGCGGTGTCTCCCATTTTTGAAAACTCTCCAGTTACATTTGTTATTCCACTCCGTACATCTTCTTTAGTTTGTAATACTTGACCAGCACTAACTACTCCTCCAACAATTTTAGCACGTATTGCTGCAACATCTGCGAGCATTAAATCGGAAGTTTTCATCTGAGACCTCGCAATTTCTTCCATGTCTTTTGGACGTTCTCTTTGCTCTTTAATTAAATTTTCAAATTCAGTTTGAGTAATTTCCTGTAATTTTCTAGTTTCTTCTTTACCCTCTTCATTTCGTATTTTAACTTCATACTCTCCTCCCTCACCCATTCTTGCTATGTTGGCAAGATATTGTTTGTCATCTTCTTTGATGTTTAGACCTGCGGCACCTATGGCAGAAATTCTTTTATCTGCCTCCGCGGCCGCCAAACCCATTTTTGATAGAGACCCTCTAGTTAGTCCCGCTTGTTCTTCCATTTCCCTTAAGGTCAGTACTCCTTGAGGATTTATCTTAAATGTTTTTGTTTCTTCGTCAAAATATGTGAATTGTTTTGATACGTCAGCTAAACTATCTTGTAAAGCTCCCGGGTCGTTTATAGACGCATTCATCAAAGCAAATGGGTCAACTAAAGTACCTGCAGCCACACCTAATCGTTGGAACGCAGCCGCAGTTTCTACGGCTTTATCAGGGGATAAAACTCTTTCAGCCAAGCTAAACGTTTCGCTCATATCAAATCGTAACATGGAAGCTTGTGCTGCCATTTTTGTCAATCCTAAAACCCCACCCTCGAACTGATATCGATTCATTTGGTCCATATTATTGGTAACATCTTTCATTACTGTTTGAGCGTTACCTCCAATACTTTGAATGTAGTTAACAGATTCTTCTAATGTGGGGCCAATAGTTTCGATACCAGCACCAACATTCAAAAACGCATTAGTTAATACATCTGCCTGTAGGTTCAAAACTTCTGATGCCGCGTAAAGTTTTTCAACTTCTTCACTTGTTGCAATTACGTTTCGTCTAGAAGCGTCCGCAACTTTTCCAATAATATTAGCGACATCACTTATACCACCACCCATTCTAGTGATATTTGGTGTCGTGTCAGCGATAGCGGTTTGAAGTTCTACTATCCTTTGTCTACCTTGCGTAAAAACATTATTTATTTGGGTAGCATACTTTGATAAGTCATTTGATGCTTTTACAAATGATTCGGCATCAACTTTTAATTGATTAAGAAGATCTTCTTTGAATTGGGATATACTACTGTCTCTGTCGTTAGTGGCCATACTGAATTAATTCTATAT
>Ga0247723_1001919_pt1 | contig 11652 bp, 26 predicted proteins | sample MSEWelMarce5H_FC_FD_189079 | JGI IMG/M metagenome (GOLD analysis project Ga0247723, IMG submission 189079) | Subsurface sediment microbial communities from gas well in West Virginia, United States - MSEEL Well Study Marcellus 5H_FC | ecosystem: Environmental > Terrestrial > Deep subsurface >...
GTTGCTGTGGAGGTATTAAAGCATGGTGGAGTTGTACATCAGGTTACTGGTTGGCAGCACACACAAGAACTATTAAAAAAACTTAATACAAAGTGGGTAAAATAAGATGATTATTTCGTTTATCGGTGCGCCACAATCTGGCAAAACCACAACCGCTGCAAATGTCTTTGCAGAACTAAAGAACTTAGAACTCAATGCAGAATTTGTAGGTGAGAAGGCAAGAGAATATATTATTAAAAAGAAGTGGGAAACACTGTGTGCCGAGATTAAGTTAGATAATTGGGACCAGATGAATATCTCGCAAGAACAATTCATGTCAGAGCTACGGACAAATTTCGCTTGCGGTGACGAAGGCTTTGCGGTAGTAGACAGCAGTACGTTCCTTTCCTTGCTCTATACGGAGAGGAACACCCAGCAGTACGATCTGGTTGAAAAGCTCTCAAAACTTTCTGTTGACAGGATCGACCTCTTCTGTTACTGTCCACTCGTCGACTTGGAAAACAGCGACCCGAACAGAATTCACACGCTAGAGCAGTCGATTGAGCTTGACAAGCAGATCTTACCTCTGCTAAAGTCCCTAAGACCAAATGCAGATGTTCTTGTGCTGCATGGCGACAGAGAGACAAGAGTTAACCTTGTGATGGACAAGATTCTCAAGCACCTTGTACCTTGACACGGCTTGAGAGAAGCCTTACAGTAGGCACCGTACAGAGAGAGTGGTGAGTGCGCTGTACGCTGAAAACAAAGCACTCGTTTTGGCAATATCACATTTTGCGACACATGTCGCTGGAGGAAAAATGGATAACATCAACACTATCGGTAACATCGAAATCACGAACGACAACAGCGGTTCTGAGCGTAATGTATTCCGTCCTGCTGACCATGAGAATGGTACTTACGTCAACACCCACCGCATCAGCCGAATTGGCATGGGAATTCGACGCGAGGACACTCGACACGGTGGCACCAGCCTTGTCTACCTCTGGAAGCCCAAGAAGGGCAAGAGCCGTCGCTTTACGCTCTCTCTAGCAGAGGCTCGCTCACTCAAGGCGTTCCTCGACCGCGAGCTTGAGATCAAGGCTCGATAAGCAAATAAATGTTCGCTGGGAGAGGGTTAACGCCCTCTCCTGTTTTTGTTACCTATCTAGGAAACTATGGCAGAAACATTTGAGAGAAATACTCTGGTTATGGACATAACCGTATTCCAGAGCGTGATCATGAAAGGGAATAGGATAGTTAAAAAGAATCCTAGATACGGGTTTATAGTTGACGTGCTGGTTCCCAATATGGAATATCTTGTATTCCTACATACAAAAGATGGTGGTTACGTTATAACCAAGAAAAAGAAATCAGCACTAAAGATTCCAACGGAGGCAGATATTGATTTATACATTTATGACTAGAAAAGCAGATGGCTTCATCAATCAAAAGGTTACATTTAATATGCCAGATGATGAGCAAAACGTCAATGAGCTACTAAAAAACGTTGCAATTGGACTATTTAGGGCAGAGAAGAATCGCGTATGCGAGGTATTCTTTGACAGGGTTCCCAAGGGTGATTGCTATGGGAGTCCTGCATACTATTTATACCAAGACAAAGATGATATTTTTGTCTTTTCACAGGATAAACCCTAAAGGAAAGGCTGATGAATGCCACAGAGAAAATGAAAGGACCAGTTTTAATTTCAGAGGAGCAGCTGAAACAAGTATTTAAAAACTGCAAGCCAGACAAGCTCAAGCTATACTGCGAAGCCTTCAATAAAGTATTCCCACAGTTTGAGATCAATACACCTTGGCGTATTGCTGCTTTCTTGGGACAGGTTGGCGTTGAGAGCGGTGAGCTAAAGTATGACAAGGAGCTTCCTTCTAAGTACAACAAGAAAGACCCAAAGGATGCCAACGAACCAACAGGCACCTTGTACGAAGGAAAGAAAAACCTTGGTAACACACAGGCTGGCGACGGTCCTAAGTTTATTGGACGTGGTGTTCTACAGCTAACAGGAAGAGCTAATTATACAGACTACAGCAAGAAACTAGGTATCGATCTCGTTGGAAATCCAGAACTAGCTGCAACACCAGAAGTATCAGTTAAGATCGCTTGCCAGTATTTCAAAGATCGTAAATTACTAGAATACGCTGATCAAGGTAAGATAGACGAAGTTACAAAGCGTGTAAATGGTACAATGATGTTGCACTTAAAAGAAAGATATGCTTATACAAAGAAAGCCTGTGAGGTATTTGGAGTTGCAGCACCACCAGTTCCTCCACAGTTATTAACAGGCAATGCCTAAAGGAGTTAGCATGAAACTAACAAAAGAGTTTTTAACAAAATTGATCAAAGAAGAACTAGAGAAAGAAGGATATGGAAGAGGAAGAGAGGCTTCTAACCTAAGATCGAATGAAATTGAAATTGATGATAAAAAAGATGAGCTAGTACAAACTATTAATTATTATAAGGGCAATCAAGACTCAGCAGTTCAAGCTGCTGTTAAAGCCGCAAGAGATTTAGTACATTCCAGAGGTTCAAGATCTCCTTTAAATTATTTGCTTGACCTTGGTGATGCAGCAAATATGATTCGCAAAGCAGCGCGAGAAGCATCTAGCAAATAGACTTAACTTTCCTGTTGACAACAGCCCAGCCCTACGCTACCTTGTGAGCGTAGGGTTTTTCATTGGAGGACACCATGAATTGGTATGAGATTGAGGCGAAGTGGGAAATTACTTTTGCAGCCTACAGGGATCTGCATGATTACTTTATGAAAATGGATGGTGCAAAGCGCATCTCATCTACAGATCATTTTTATCATCTGGCATCCTGTGGAGATGATCTGTTGCGTTTGCGTATTCGACCAGACGGTGCGGGTTTTATTACTGTCAAGAAACTTATCCAGAAATATGTCAGGCGTGAAAACGAAATCAAACTGAGCAAGGACAACGAGCCAGAGCAAGTATTTAAGGTTCTTGAGGATCTTGGAGCGGAGGAGCGTCTACAGATTCACAAGGCAGGACTTAACTTTGAACTGTATCTAGGTGCAGAAAGAGAAATCCCATGCCACATTGGACTTTATCTAGCAACTGCAAACAATACAGATATGGTGAGATTCTTTCTTGAGTTGGAGATCGACAAGGAGTATACTGGCTATCTTGATCCAAAGCAAAGCACAGACATTCTTCAAGCAGCTATGAGCGATTTTCTTGATATGTATGTCTATGATGTCTGCAAGAAGGAAGATGTAAAGGAATGCGATAAGCTTCTTTACCAATACTTTGGAGGATAAATGAAAAACACTTTGCTACCAAACCTCCAAATTGATATAGGATGGATTGCCTCTGTTCGTGCTATGGAGCAGGAGCTTATCGCTGGTGACTATGCAAAGAGGATTGGGCTACGAGTCGTACAGGTAAAACAAAAGTTTGGTATGTTGCGTGTATACCTCACTACAAACTCAGATGGTCCTCTAAGAGATGAGATTGAAAAGATAGTTGATCGCTGTGTGAATCTCTGTCTACAAACATGCGAAACCTGTGGAGCAGTTGGAGAAAACCCAGAAGGCGTAAGGCGTAGATATGTCAATGAATGGCTTAGGTGTGTTTGTTATAAATGTGCAGTTTCTCTAGGAGCAGAAGATGAACGAGATGTTCGCAAAAATCGCACTACTGGCGTTTAGCATTATTACCTATTCCTGTGGTCTTGCTGATCACAGCCCAAGCGGTCTTGAGAACCGTGTTGGGATCACTGAAATGCGTGAGTTTATTGTTACCGATCCATCTGGTTTGCACGGTAAAGAAAATCTAAGCTATGTTACAAAAAACATGATCCTAGATCATCTTACTGTAGCCTGTTCAGAGGATTGGTGTAATGGCGATTGGATGGTACAGTTCGATAACATCACATGCTATAGCAGCAAGAGCATGTGCTTTCTAGAAATGAGTTTCATCAACAATGAAAATGAGAAGAATATCAAGCAAAAGACATGCTCAATTGTTTATCCTCATGCACGAAGGGCTTCATTTTTTAACTATACTGGTAGCCAAGCTGACACTCTAAGAGTTGAATTCTACGATCTAGTTGATCAATGTATCGATCTCTCAATTAAGGCTATCGAACAGCAAGCACTACTTATCCCTCGTCTCAACAAGAAGTAGTTGACACCCAGCCATCTGCACGCTACAGTCGCTTCACACAGCCGCACTACACAGGAGCCAGCATGTCATCAGTCACGGTGTTCCCGACAATCTACAAGAAGACCAAGGGAAATAAAGTTCAAGAGTGGACGATTGAGGTTCATGGAAATGCCTATCGGACGATTTCGGGGCAGACAGATGGATTGAAGATTACAAGTGAATTTACTGTATGTTACGGAAAAAACACTGGTAAGGCTAACGAGACGACTGACGAGCAACAGGCTATGAAGGAAGCCGAAGCTCTTTACAAGAAAAAGGTTGAGGGCGGGTATCACGAAAGCATCGATAGCATTGAGGAAAAGAAATTCTTTGAGCCGATGCTCGCTGAGAAATGGGAAGACCGTAAAGACCAGATTACCTATCCAATCTACAGCCAACCAAAACTTGATGGTATTCGTTGTATTGTAAAGGTTGATGGTATGTGGAGTCGAACAGGAAAGCGTATCTTGTCTGCGCCGCATATCTTTGAATCGGTCAAGGCTATGTTTGAGGCTAATCCCGATCTCATCTTGGATGGCGAGCTTTACTGTGATAAGTTCGCAAACGACTTCAACAAGATTGTTTCGCTTGTGAAAAAGACAAAGCCTACCGCAGAGGATTTGAAGGAGAGCGAGCAATCAATCCGCTACTATGTTTATGACATGCCCAGCTGCAAGGGCAATTTCAGCCAGCGTACACAGGAAGTCCGAGACACCTTTGGCGTGCATCCATACTGTATCGCTCTTGATACCTACCAGTTGAACAGCGAGGCTGACATTGAAACATATTATGGCAAGTACATCGAGCAGGGTTACGAAGGACAGATCCTGCGTGTAAATGCCAAGTACGAGAATAAGCGCAGTAAGTATCTGCTCAAGCACAAGACCTTTAACGATATTGAGTTCAAGATTCTTGACATCGTTGAGGGCGAGGGAAATCGTACAGGCACCGCTGGGTATATGGTGTTTGAGATTGATGGTCAGCGATTCAAGAGCAACGTCAAGGGCAACTTTGAGTATCTGCAAAGCGTGCTGAACGACAAAGAAAACTTGATCGGTAAGTCGGCAACGGTTACTTATTTCAATCTAACTCCAGCAGGAATCCCGCGATTCCCGTATGTCACCAAGATCAACCGAGAGGAGTACGAATAATGCCAAAGTGTGTTGGACAAAAAACACAAATAAGCATCACACCAGAAATCGGTCAGATCTATCAATATTATAATACCTCAGTTGGTCAATGGCTTGACATGATCTTGAGAGACATTGCAGAACCAAACGAGAAGATGAAATTCTATGAAGAGCAAGATATGACTAAAAAAATTTATATCCTTTCATATCTTGATGATCCAAACAACCATAAAATGTACTTTGAAGAAAAACACATTCTAGATCCATATTACTTTAGAAATCTACCAGAGGAGAATAACTAATGCCAAAGTATGTTGTGTTTTCAGAGATTTCAGAGGACGGTCAAGACGGTGTGATTATGAGAGTTCCAGTAGAGGAAGCAATCATGCAGATGATGAGTAATGCAGAACTGCACGGCCATACATATGGATCAGAAGATGAAGCATTGCAAGACTTTATCGCAGTCAACTGGGGAACGCTTGAGGAACAAGAGGGTATTCCATAGCGGCATCCAAATGCAAAATTTTACTCATCCTAGCAAGATGTATGAACAATGTAGAGAACATGGTGGATGTCTTGTAACATACGAGATTCCAAACGTATTTGAGGATCGTTGCCCAGCATGTTACTATCTTGAACAGTATTTGTCAGCAGAGCAAGTATCTGGCGAATTGTGCGATAAATGTGGTTGGGCAATGAAGTTTCCAAACGAACCATGCCGCTGCGAGCTATTTGAGCAGCTACAAAAACGAACTTGACACAAAGCCCCGCTCTGCTATGATGCTCTCATGGTTGGACGGAGTTTCAACTTTTGGGAGAATAAATGACTGACGAACTTTTTAAACGGCTAAAAGAATACGAACAAGCCAAGATTCTAAAAGATGAAGCGTGGAAGAAGATTCCTAAAAACTGTCCTTTCTATGAAATGGCACCAGACGAATACGATAATTATGAATTTGCTTATAACCATGCAAGGGATAAAGCAGTTGAGATTGCAGATTATCTGAATATTCTTAAAACAATTTGAGGGCTGAATGACCGATAACAAATATGTAGTGGTTTATATGACAGGCAACGATCTACACGCAGAACAATTTGAGGATTACGAAGAAGCACTAAAATTTGTAGAAGAAAGCGATGATAAAGCATATATTATTCGCTTTGAAGATTTCTGTGCAGACCAGAGTCCACCTGTAAAAATTACTTTAGAGTCGCATACATAATAGTTTTGGAGGCTGAATGGAGCAGATTATCAACAGTAAAGTTTGTGGTAGATGTAAGGAAGACAAGAGTTTTAGTCAGTTTAGCAAACATAAAGGTTGCAAGTTTGGATTAAACCCGGTATGTAAAACATGTGAATCAGAACGACAGAAACAACGACAACCAATAGCTCTAACATTAGAAGAGAAGAATGTTATCACTAAAGTTTGTACTGTATGTAATATTGAGAAGAATCTTTATGAGTTTAATAAAAAAAAATCTGGCAAGTTTGGATTAACATCAGAATGTAAAACCTGTATATCAGAACGACAGAAACAGCACCAACCAGTAGCTCTAACATTAGAAGAGAAGAATACTATCGCTAAAGTTTGTACTGTATGTAATGTTGAGAAGAGTTACCATGACTTTGATAAAAATAAAGGCTGTAAGTTTGGATTAGATTCAAGGTGTAAAACATGTCAAAGAGAACGAAAGAAGCAAAAACAACCAGTAGCTCTAACACTAGAAGAAAAGAATGCTATTACTAAAGTTTGTACTGAATGTAATGTTGAGAAGAGTTACTATGAGTTTAGTAAAGACAAACATGGCAAGCTTGGAATAGATTCTCAATGTAAATTGTGCAAATCAGAATGGCACAAACAATATAACCAAAAACCAGAAGCCAAAGCAAGGAAAAACAAACTTTATCGTGAACATATCAAAACAGATCCAAAGTTTAAGCTAGATAAAAATATGTCCAATGGAATCCGTAACTCTCTCAAGAAGCGCGGTTCTTCCAAGGGTGGTTCTAGTTGGTTAGATTATGTTGACTATACACTAGAACAACTAGCACAACATCTTGAGAAACAGTTTGACGATAAGATGACTTGGGAAAACCAAGGTTCTTACTGGCATATTGACCACATTATTTCAAAAGCAACATTTAACTATACTTCTCCATATGATGAAGAATTTAAAAAGTGTTGGGCTTTAAGCAATCTCCAGCCACTTGAGAAGTTAGACAATATGAGCAAAGGTAAAAAATCTATGCAGGAATGGCTATCAAGTAAAGGAACTAAAGATGGAACAGATTGCTAAAACAAAGATTTGTTATAGATGTAAGATTGATAAGGATACTTCTTTATTCGCAAAAAACAAGACTGTAAAGGATGGTTTGCAAGCTTTATGCAAGCCATGCAGCAAACTCTACAGAGAGGAAAATAAGCAGTATTACAGCGAATACGGTAAGAAGTATCGAACAGAAAACAAAGATTACTTTGCAGAGTATGGCAAGAATTACCGCGTAGAGAACAAGGAGTATTACCAAGAATACTCAAAGGAGTATCGAGAAGAGAATAAAGATTACTTCCAGAGCTATGGCAAGGAGTGGCGCAGCGAGAACAGAGAATACATAAACAAGTACATGAAGGACAGGAAAGACCAAGACATCCTATTCCGCTTGAGGTGCGACTTTTCCAGTTCTATCTGCAACTCACTAAAAAAGATTGGTACATCAAAAAGAAATAGAGGCTGGGAGACGCTGCTTGGATACAGCCGACACCAGCTAAAAGAGCATCTAGAAAAGTTGTTTGAGCCTTGGATGAATTGGGATAATCACGGCAGATATAAGATTGGCGGTGAACGCCGCTGGCATATCGATCATATCATCCCATTGTCGTCCGCTACAACAGAAGAAGAAATGCTGCACCTGTGGAGGCTAGAGAACCTAAGACCACTAGAGGCTACAGAGAACATCTCTAAAGGCTCTAAGAACGTAGAAGAATGGCTCGCAACAAAGACCACGCTTGACACCCAGACAGAGAACGTCTACACTACTCTCTCAACAGCAACATCTACCACCACAGCACAGGAGTAAAACATGGGTTATGCCTCAATTCAGAACCTCTATAAAGATAAACGAATCCTAGCATTTAAACAGGCATATTGTATGGAAAAATGTGAGGGTACAAGCGCACATATCGCCTACCGCAAAGATGAAGACAAGCTGATCTTCTACAGTGGTGGAGCAAGCAGAGATACATTTATCTCACTATTCAATCATGACGATCTGTTGGCACGATTCCGTAATCTCGCAGAGGAACATGCAGTAAATAAAATTACATTGTTTGGCGAAGCCTATGGTGGCAAAATTCAAAAGATGGCAGAGTCATACGGCAAAGATATGAACTTTATTGCCTTTGATGCACAGGTTGATGACAAGTGGCTTTCTGTTCCACAATCAGAAAAACTAGCAATTGATCTTGACCAAGAGTTTGTGCCATATAAACTTGTTGAAACAACAGAGGAAGCACTAAACGCAGAACGTGATCGTGATTCAATTATTGCTATCCGTCGCGGCATGGGTGAAGGCAAGAAGCGTGAAGGTATTGTTATTCGACCTCCATTTGAGGTGACAACAAATAGCGGTGAGCGTATCTGTGCCAAACATAAACGAGAGGATTTCCGCGAACACAAGTCACCTCGATCACTCGATGTAGACCCAGCGGTCTTGGAAGAGGCAGAGGCTATCGCAGAAGAATGGTGCGTTATGAATCGTTTGCATCATGTCATTCAGCACTTGACTGTGAACGGCAAAGAGCCTATGATGGAACAGATGCGGGACATTGTGAACGAGATGATCCGCGATATTTACCGCGAAGCCAGCGGAGAAATCGTACAGTCAAAATTGGTTGAGAAAGCCATTGGAACCAAGACGGTTAAACTTTTTAAGGAATATCTGCGGCAGAAGCCATGAAAAAGGTTTTCACATCTGAGATATTTCCTGTCGAAGTAGGGCAGATCAGAGTGTATGTTGCGAGGTTGTCGTATGACAAGAACAGATACGGTAAATTCTATCTTATAACAAAGATAGATATGCGGGATCCTCAAAACCATCACTTTGATACTGCTCATTACCTCGACATTAATCGAGGATATAAAATTGGATTCATGACACTAGCTACATTTGAACAATCAACAATCCCAGTCGATAAGTGGAAAAAGACATGGCACGATCATAACTGTCCAGCTTGGCATGAACCAGAAGCTACGGGATGTTTATGCAGTAAATAACGGAGAAAACACAATATGTTACATGAACCAGCAGACAAACGAGAAGTAATCCAAGTACAGAGTGCAGAGCAGCTACAACAGCTAATTGATGCAGGACACCTGTTTATCAAGGCAGGATTGTCATATTGTTCACCATGTCACCGCATGGAACCAGTATTGGAATCTGTGGCCTCCGAGGCACCCTGTACGGTAGCAGAGGTAACTGTAGATGAGGTATTAGAAGCTAAAAGCCTATTAAATGTTCGCGGTGTTCCGCTCTTTGTGTATATGAAAGATGGTCGTACAGTTAGGCGACGTATTGGTGAAATGACCGCAGAACAACTAAAAGAGATGTGGAAAGATGCGTAAGTCTTGGTCTAGCTACTTTATGTCGATTGCATATGAAGTAGCCAGCAGAGGAACCTGTAAGCGTAAACAGGTTGGGTGTGTTATCGCCAAGGATAAAACTATTATCGCCTGTGGTTATAATGGTAGTATCCGTGGCGGTACGCACTGTACAGATACCGACTGCATTATCAGAGACGGTCACTGTATTGCAACGGTACACGCAGAGGTCAACGCCATCATCTCAGCAGCGAAGAACGGTGTTGCAACTGATGGAGCGGTGCTGTATACAACTGCTTACCCCTGCTGGTCATGCTTCAAGACCATCGTTAACGCAGGAATCAAGACAATCTACTACAAAGAAAAATATCGACCAGATGAGTTGGTTGAGCAACATGCAGCACAATTAGAGATTAACCTAATTGACTTATCAACAACGGAGGAATAAAGATAAATGAGCGACGACAATAAACAGTTTCTATGGCTGATTGGTTGCATGTTGTTTGTTGGGATGCTGGCTGTATGTTGGATCGCACTAAGCGATCACTCTCACCCAGCACAGAAAGAAGAACCAGCTGCACTGTCATACGATGCACAAACATTCACGGTTGACATTGACAAGGCAGAAGTGGTACTACCAGCAGACAAGGTTGGCTGTAGGGTTCAGAAGGTAGCCAAGGTTGCTTGCTTGGTTTGTGGCGAAAGCGAAGAGTTTGACTGCAATTACTTTATCAAAGAAGGGAACAAGTAAACAAAATGTCTAACCGATTCCAGTTCACCATCCAGTATCCGCTCGCTGTTTCGCTTGTGATCAATGTGATCATTGCAATGATTGCACAGCGTATTGAATATATCAGCACAGTCCTGCTGATGTTTGCAGTCTGCGAACAGCTGTACTACTATGCTCGCAAGATGCACCTGTTTGCTGCCCATGTTACTCTTGTTGGAAATGAACAGAGCGCACCTACCGCTACGGTGCAGGAGGAAACCACAAATGCCAACGGCTGATCAAATTGTAATGCTCACGATGAGCTTGTTGTTTGTAGGATTTGGAATTGCCAATCTATCTTTCTGGGAGCTACTGCGAAAGGAAAGGGCTGAACTAGAAAAGGATATCAGTGAGCAGTCCAATTAAAATTGGAGACATAAGAGCTTGGAAGGTTGGTAGCACATACTACGAGCCTTCCAGTCTTTTTTTCTTGGTAACAAAAGAATATGTTACAAAAAACGTAATCGACTCACAGATATATGTTTCATACGAAGTGTATGATATCTCTGATGAATACACTTATGAAGTTACAGATAAGTCAATCTTATATGACTCAGAGCTTATCGACGATGGACCGTAGCCAATATAGTATGGGAGATGTAAAGGTTGGTCAGATATGGAGCTTTAGTGCTGATCGAGACTTTTTCATTGTTGCCGAAAAAGGAACGGAAACAGTTATAATCATATGGCTTGATAGCTTTGATCAGGGTACTCTTTCTGCGAGTCATTTTGAAGTATTACAAAGATTGGAGCTAGTTGCAGATGTCAACGAATGATAGTAATATTACAGTAGGTCAGGTGCGACGTTGGAGCGATACGCATCCCAACGATGGAACCTTTTTTATCGTTACAAAGTTGTTTCTAGATATTCGTTGTGAGTGTAGGAACGTGTTTGGTGGTAGCACATTTGTATGCCCAACAGAAGAAATTATTAAATACTCAGAATTTGCAGGTTAACAACACAAGAACTATTTATATTTAATGCTATTAAAA
>Ga0247723_1001920_pt1 | contig 11648 bp, 20 predicted proteins | sample MSEWelMarce5H_FC_FD_189079 | JGI IMG/M metagenome (GOLD analysis project Ga0247723, IMG submission 189079) | Subsurface sediment microbial communities from gas well in West Virginia, United States - MSEEL Well Study Marcellus 5H_FC | ecosystem: Environmental > Terrestrial > Deep subsurface >...
GTTACTTTCTCTACGGCCACAGAAACATTTGCAATTGCTTCTACCTTATTAGTTAAGTCAGTGCTTGCATTATTTAATGATGTAATTGTATTTTGTGAAACTGTTGCAATTGGCGCAATAACTGTATTTGTATTTGCTGTATTTGCTGCAACAATTGTTGTAACCGCTGAGTTTAATGTAGCAATTTGTGCATTAGCTGTTTCTATTGCCGCCTGAACTGATGCATTGCTTGGATCAGGTGTAGGTGTAAATTCGGGGCCTTGACTGATTGTTCCAGTAAATCCTGTAGTAGTGCTTGTATTATTAATATCTGTTACAGCGCCGCCCGTTGTTTCTCTTACGTTGAATCTAGCCCCATTTGGGATAGGGCCAGTAACACTTACATCGGCTTGCCATGCTCCATTTGATGGGTTTACATCTGCGTTAAATCTAACCTGAGTCATTTGTGTCTCGGCTGTTTGTAAAGGATAAACTCTAAGATCCCAAGCAACGCTAAGGGTGTTTGTGGTTGTTGAATATGTGATTCCAGATCCATTACTCCAAGTAGTCCAGTCGTATCCAGCTATAGAAATAGAGGGAGCATTTGGCGTAGTGTAGTAATTTGCACCTTCATTTACTCCAAAAGTTATTGTTGCGTTAGATCCAACATAAACATTGTTGTATGTAACCCCACCCATTTGTAAATTAAATGGTAGATTCATGCGGACGCCAGCGTCATCTACACCAGATAAAACATTTGTCGTGGTGCCAATGGTTGCGGCAAGTGCATTTACTGCATCTTGGGCGTTATTAATTGCTACGTTTGCTTGAGTTAACTGTGTTTGAGCCTCTGTACGTGCAGGTGTTACTGCTGCCACTGCCGTAGTTGCTGTAGCAACTGTTGCAGTAGCCGTATCTATTGCTGTCTGTGCTGATTGAACTAAAACTGTTGCTGTTTCTGATTGAGCAACCTCTGTTGCAATTGCTGTGGAAACTTGCTCTACAGTAACAGACGGAACAGGTGATCCTACTGGAGTTGCCGCTATAGCAACTGCTTGTGTTAATGATGTAGTTGCAGATTCAACAACTGTGGTTGCTGCTGTAACAACTTCTTGTGCTGTAGCAACCTCTGGTGTTTGAGTTGTGGCTGTTACTGGTATTGCGGCTACGGCTTGTGTAACTGATGCTACTGTTGAAGTGATTGCTTGAACAACTGCCGTTGCAGTTTCTACAACTGTGGATATATTTGAAACTTCCGCTACCGCAGTAGTTGCTGCAGTCACCGCAGTATTTGCTGCAGCTACGGCTGTATTAGATGCTGTTACCGCTTGTTGCGCCGTGGCTATTGTTACTGTTGCTGTATCTGAGGCTTGTGCTGCCTGAGCAACTTCTGTAGTTGCAGTTGCAATGGCTGTGTTTACTGCCTGTTGTGCAGGGCTTACTACAACTTGTTCTGCAGGAGCAGGAGGCTCATTAGCATTAGCAAAATTAGGACTAAAAAGGAAAAGCCAGCCGATTATAAAAAGGCTGGTTAAAAAATACTGTAACTTTCTAGTCAACTAGGTATCTCCTAAGTAATGCAATATCTTTGCTTACTTAATAATTATACCACTAGTGCTATTTAGAGTTATCTGTTTTATAAAACCCATTGCCTTTAAACTGTATACCAAAAGGCGTGAAGTGTCTTTGTAATCTTTGTCCACAACTTGAACATAAGTAGTTTGGTTCTACTGAAGAAATCGATCTTTCTTTTGACACAATGTTTTCTGGTGAACAATCACACTTGTATTCATAAATAGGCATTACTTACCGCTCTTTTTTCTCTTTTCAGCTAAGGCAACAAAATCTTTGACCTTAGTCTCTCCCATGTATCCCCACGCATAACCATCTTCAATCATTTGTTCATTTACAGACTTAGTGTTTCCGTCAATGTAAACCCAGCCTAAAATTCTTCCATACTTTTCAGAACTATCTGGCTTTTCTGTTTTTACTACAATGTCCTTTGAGTCTTTAAACTTAGACTTAAGATACTCTTTAGATTCTAGACCTAAAGTTTTTTCTAGCTTATCTGTTGTTCTAGACTCTGGAGTATCTATGCCAGCTAGTCTAAGTCTTTGAGAATATGAAATGCTAAAACCAAGATCAATGTCAACATCAATAGTATCTCCGTCCACTATTTTAGTTACTTGCTTAACCCTGTATTCAAACATAATTCTCCTTAAATATTAAAGAGCAGTTTCGGGACGTGCTCAGGTCCATCCTTCGGGTAGCGACCCGAATAACCTGCGACTCCCCAGTGACGGGGTGCAGATCTATATTATACTATTTATTTGATCTTGATGGTCTTTGGCTTCTTCTCTTCTGGCAGAATGCGTACAATATCAATCTTAAGCATTCCATCCTTTAGTTCCGCTGCCTTTACTTCCATATATTCACCAAGAGCCCACTCACGAGTAAATTTACGGGCAGCAATTCCACGGTGGATAAACTTCGAATCGTTATCCTCTGTGTTTAATTCTCCCTTTACAGTAAGCTTGCCGTCTGCTGTTGATACATCAATGTCTGTTTTACCAAATCCAGCGACTGCTAATTCGACAACAAAGTTGTCTTCGTCTACTTTGATTACGTTATATGGCGGATAGTTAGTTGCACTTGATACTGTTTGAGCGTGGCTCCATGTATCTAAAGCTCTATCGAATCCAATAAAAAAAGGATCCTTGAAAAGATCCCATGTATATGTTGTTACCATTTTATTCCTCCTTCAAGCGAATAAGTTAATTTGTATAGGTCCCTTACGGCGACCTAAATATATTATATCATATTAATTAATTGTCTGGTATTTCCCGAATATCCATTTCAACAAGACCTAATTCTTTTGCAACCTTATAGCCTTCTTTGCTTAGATGTAGGGTGGCTTCTAAATTTTCGTCATACTCAACTTCCATTAAGCCATTTTCGTATAAATGGAGAAGACCAGCGTCAACGTATTCTGTATGAGCCTGCCATAATTCTGGAGCAATTTCCTTGGCAATATCCTGTATTGCAAATATCATCTCTCCATCATCGTTTACGCCTTCAATCGTGACAGCACCTATCTCTAGATAATGTTCTAGCTTCATAGCATCTTCTTCGTTTTCATCAAACATCTTTCCTCCATGTGCACCAGATAGGACTTGAACCTATGATAGCCGAATTATGAGTTCGGGGCCTTAACCAACTTGGCTACTGGTGCCAAGGTTCTATTGTATCGTTCCGTCTTCATTCTTGTCAATAGTAGATTCGACTATTTGTTGAACATAATCAGAAAAATGTTTTCTAATGCTGCCCATAGGTCTAGACCCTAAAGACTTCCATAATCTATTATATTCCACCACATTTGCAAACGTAGTAGGACATATTGTAATTCCGTGATATTCTTTTAGCACGGTTGGTAGCGGAACATGTTTTCCGCAACACTTACATTCTTTTGCTCTTTCTTGATATATGCTCATATTATTTCCATTCCGTCTAATACATCTGATAAGTCCTTCGGCATTCTAGGAGCCCTGATCATGTTTGTAACTATAGTATCTTTTTCATCTTCTCTATCAAATCTAAGAGAGTCGTATGTATGGATATTTATTTCTTCATTATTTTGTGGCCTACTTCTGCTTATTGCGTTATAAATTGATCCGCAAACAGCATCTGCTAAGTCTTTAGATCCTTTTCTAGGGTGATCTACTTTGTCACGCATAATTTTTAATTGTAGCAATTCATCAATTAAAAGCTTAATTGCTGGACCAGTTAACCTATCTTCTGCAACAACCATAGCCATATCGTCATAATGTTTTTTTGCCACTGACAATGTTTCGGTGTTAATTCCGTATTGCTTAAGCTGTTGCATCATATCGTGAGAGTTCCATCTGTCAAATGTGCACACACGAATCTTAAATCCTTTAGTTCTAAGAGATAAAATATAATCTTTTACTTCTGTAAAGTCAACGGATTTGTCTGCAGTTGGAGTCCAATACCTTACTACATCTACCTCTACAATTGGAGCGGGTTGAGAATATGTATCTGTTACTTTTACATTAACCCATTTTTGAACATGTGCCATTGAAACTGCACAGTGGTCATGTTTTTGTGCGAGGTCGACATGCAAGAAATATTCTTTATCTGGATCTGGGGCAAACCAGGTTTCAAATCTTCCGAAGTTGTCTACAGCTAATGCCATATTGCTAAATGCTTTTTCAATTTTTTCTCTTGATTTAAAAAATGCGTCAATAGCTTCAGAAGGCATGCATGCAAATCTTCCTAGTGCGTCTGGAGCATTTTTATAAAAGGCAACTTTAAAATCATCTATACTTCTTGTTGGGTTAATTTCCCAAGTAGGCCTTTTGAGTGCAAAAACCTTTGGATATTTATAAGAAATAATATGATCTTCTTCCCATTCAATATCAAATTCATTTCCTTCTGTACCATCTGGTAGATCTGTGTCTAACTTAAAATGATGAGACCTTATAATTGTTTCTTTTTCGCCAACTACGTCCTCATATCTTTGTTGAATATAATCATTTTTATATCTTGGGAATGATAGCAAAATTACTTTCCCGTAATCTGGAAAACGAGAATCAACTGAGGCCCTATACATATCATAGATTGCAGATCCAGTTTTTGCCTGTTCGTGTCCAGTGGTATTGTCTATACTAAATCCAGAAATTTCGTCTAGAATTACAACTATAACGTTGTATCCTTCCCAGGCTTCACGTTCAGAGTGGCCAGAGTGTACTGTAAGATTTTTATTAAATTTAATTTCAGAAGCTTTTTCTGTGTACTTTCCAACAAACCATGGCGATTTATCTATACGTGTTCTAAATCCTTTAAAGAAAACGTTATTGGCCTGCTGTGCGTTAATAGCAATGTTAATAATATCAATAGAGTCTCCAGGGGGCTTACCATAATAAGCCGCAGGATCTTTTAGGCATAGCAATAAATGTACTATATAGGCTACTGATATTGTAGAGCAGTAATCTTTGCCAGAGCCTTTACCTAGCTGAGCAACTACCTCATTAGCTGTTTGCTTAAACATTCTTTTTCCTTCTTGTTCTCCAAGAAGTTTTATGAGTGTAGCTTCTTTATATACCTGAGAAGATTTTTCAATTAAAGTATATTGATACTCTGAAAGGGGCGGAAGACCAAGGTAATCTGGACTGGTTACAAAAGTTCTTAGATCGACTGGCTTTTCATCAAACTCTTCACCGTCAAGTAAATCTATTAGATCAGAAAAATTAAATTCCATCGTCTGCAACGTTTCTCAATACTCTAACGTTGTCTTCGACAACAACCCCTTCGGTCTCATTAGTAACCTGAGACAGTCTTCTCATAATTTCATTTCTTACCTCTGGGTATTCGGCAGAAACATCTCTTAATATTTTTACAAGTATGTCTTGTTTTCTTTCTGTCTCAGCAATTTGTGCAGCAAGCTCTTGGTTATCGAGTAAGCCAACCTCTTGTAGCATACCAATTCTTTTTGTTTCTATATCTGCAATTAGTTTTAAGGCACCAGATTTTACAGCTAACGCTCCCTGTGTATCTGCATCCTCTACAGTTTTCCATGCTTCTTTGATAAGCATGGCGTAGTGTTGATCTGCTCCAGAGATGGCCTCTTTAGCCCTATCACGAGCCGTAGAATCGTTTTTAACGACTGACTTCCACTCGTCTATATACTCAACAACCTCTGACCTCTTAAACCCCGTCAGGGTGGCTATCTGGGTGGGATTGTTGCCCTTAAGTAGTTCTTCAACTACTCTGTTCATTCGATCATAATGATCAGCTAATTCGATTTCCATAGATAACCATTATACTTCTAGTCGACTGAAATAGCAACCTGAGATCTGGCTATTTTATATAGAACCAAATAACCTATTAAGTCATCAATATCATTATCACCTGCAAAACCCTGGTTATTCTTCACTCTATTTAGCTTATCATCAATACGGACTTTTAATTGTTCTGTTGAATCCGCCGTTGAAAATATTCTAGCTGGCTCCAAGGCTGAGTTCCCGTATGAAATATTTTTTTCAATAAGCATGTGAGCAATTTCATGGCAGGCTGACCATATTTTATTACCTGCTGGGGCTCCCACGGCCTGTAAATATAGATCTGAGCATTTAAAATCATTTACGTCATTAAATACTGGTCTTAGCATCATCTTCTCCTTAGCAGGACATTTACAACATCATGCTCTTTAATTCTTTCAAATGTGGCCACTTCCCCATTTAAAAATTCCATTGTATATTTATCGTTTAATTCTATCAAAAACTCATCTGGTTGTCCAGACCCTAATTCAACAACCAATAAAGGGCAGTTACGGGCTTCTTCAGAAAATCCCTCAAACACAAATCTTTCGTGTCCTTCAACGTCCATCTTTATAAAATCAATTTTTCCAGTATATGTTGAATCTAAGGTATCTGCATTTATTTCTTCTGTATAGTAATTACCATGCTGACCATGATTTCCAGATTGGTGTTCATGCACTATTCCAGACCCGCCAATATTTTCTTCCCAAATATTTAAAACCATCTTATCTTTTTTATTTGACAAGGCTATATTAAATACATCAATCTGTCCAGCACTTGAGTAATCGTTTAAAATTGTAGCAACTGTGTAAGATTTACATAGCCTTTCTATTGGTTCAAATGCTAGGACCCTGCCAGATACTCCAACTTTTCGTGCCATAACTTCTGTAAAATAAAATATATTTGCGCCAATGTCTAGGCATGTCCAGCCAGGCTGTAAATTTTTAATCATCCATTCAGTAAGCTCTTTGTCCCAGTACCCTTCATTTTTGCAGGTGGCTTGAACATATCGATCCGTTTTGTCTCCAGTGTATACATAAAAAGAATCTAAAACTTTGCTAAAAGTAATTGACTCAATATTTCTTGGCTCTGTTCTCATCTTTTTTGAATTAGTCCAAACTTATCTAGGTACCTCTGTATAGTCATAGCAGAGACCTTGCATTCAGTTGCAATTTCAGTAACAGTTTTCTTTTGAACTACATATCTTCTGTATAGCCAAGTCTGGCTTTGGTATAACTTCATTGTCTTTCCGTTAATACTGTATTAGAGTAGTGTGCAATTCCAAACGAATCTGCCACGTCAAAATCTGTTAAGGACAGATTATATTTTTTATTAAAATAGTCTACAGTTCTTTGCTTACGCATATTTCTGAGCTGTGTTTTATACCATGAGTCTGCATACCCTGGATTCTTTAGCCTAATTGCCGCCTTTTCTTCTTTTGTAGGATTTTTATTTCCTATGTAAGCCTGCCAAGATGATGGAGAAATTGTTATAACCTTGGCCCCTGTGGACATTAATTCAGCAATAACTACACCATAAACATATGATAGTTTTATTACAGCGTCTGGAGACCTAACAAGTATGGCTCCTTCTACGGCTATATAGTCTGATTTTAATTCTTCAAGCATAGAATGTGTTTTAACCTTAGCGTCATAAATCTTTTCGTATATGTCTGATCCAACAAAATTAATTTTACCCCATTTTAATGGCTTATCGTCTTCCATTAAACAAAATGCGACAGAGTTTGTAGATGCATCTATACCAAGAACACGGTTTGCCTTAGTCTTAACAAGCTCAGCTAATCTCATTTAGCCTCCCAATAATTGTATTTCTTTTAGTAATATCAATTTTTTTCTGACAGGAAGCACATATAGTGGTCTCATTATATCTGCTTAGCTGAGCATTACACTTTTTGCATCCTCTCTCAGCGCCATTTCTAATTGCCTTTTTTTCATAATACTTTTCCATAATTCGTCTATTAGTTGCAACTCTACAGCATTCGTCTGTACAATATTTTTGATTATGTGTTTTTGGCTCAAAGTCTTTAGCACATTCTTTATTGGCACAGATCATATTTTTGGAACCACGTATGACTCTATCTGAACTGTTCCAGTAAGGCCAGAATAGCATTCCTTCTTAATAGGGCAATATGTGCAAGGCATCTTTGATTTTGTTGCTCCAGGTGGTTTCATTGGAAGATCCCCATCTTTAAAATTATCCCATACTTCGCACATCCAATTAAAAGCCTCTTCAATAATTGCAGTATTTTTTTCATTCATTGATACTGGAATTACTATTAGCTCTTGTGTGTTTTTATTCTCATAAAGGAAGAACCCTTCTTTAGCATTCTTCAACTTCATATAAGTAAGTAGTTGCAACAAGTGGTTAGTTGTAGGCTTCATCTCAGCTTGCCTTGCATCCCAAACCTCTTGCTTGGCAGTTTTAATTTCTCCAATAACAGTTTCGTTATCGTACTCCATAATTAAATCTATAAATCCTCTAATTGGAGGATACTCATTAATTATTTCTTCTTCTTCAGCCCGCCACTCAGGCATAGTCGATATAAGCTTTTGCAGTCTTTCATGTGCTTGAGTTCCCTGAGCCATATTTGCAACTGCTACTGCATCATTATTGTCGATAAACATTGCGCCACTAAATGCCATATACCAATATCTAGGGCATGTGCCATGACCGTAACCAAGGGAGCTTGGGCTAAATGATTTTTTTGTCATCTCGCCATCTGCACGTTTAGTATTCCGATAAGACTCATCAAGCAACTGTGCAAACAGCTCTGGATCAAAGTGCTTACCAGCATGCTTTTTAAACTTAAGGTTCTTTACTATATCTCTACCCATTATGAATTGTACCTAACGACATACTTAAGTGCATCTACAAGTTTGTCTATGGACTCCTTTGCTGAATAATAAATGTTCTTCTTGTTATTGTTAGTAGTTCCAGCCTTATCTTTTGCAATAGTGGAATAATAAGAAGCCATCATAGCAAACTTAGTTGACATTGCTTGCAATTCTATAATTAGGTATGGAGCCTTTGCCGAAGGAACATCTGGATTCATTAAAAGCTTTACAACAACTGCCAAGGCCCTGTCTAGCTGATCATCTCCCATGTACTCATGAAGGTCATTAAACTCTGTAATAGAACTAATTAGCTCTAGTGTATTTTTATCTTCCGCCATTTTTAATCCTTTTATCTAGTTTATCTATAAAAAGCCCTAGTGGATAGCCTAATGCAAATCCTACTAAAATGCCTAAAATAAATGTGTCCATAGTCTTTACTTAACTTTCTTATGATTAGGCTTGTAAGGACCTAGGTCAGCTTTAATGCTGCCATCTTTTCTAATTCTAACAATTCTTCCATCCCTAATAATAGTTTTATTAAAAGGTATCTTATTACTTGACCCCATTGTTGTCCTCCCAAAATTGGATTAGTTCCTCTAGAACTGCCCACTCAATAATTCCAAGTCTGACCTTGGAATCGTTTCCAATAATAATCTTTAATGCTGGATGCATATCTCTGCTTACTTTAAATGTATCTGTGCAAATCTTAGACCACACAGGTTTATTTAATGTAAAAGATGCAGAAGCTTCCTTATAGTCTACAAGGAATTGATTCCACTTTGCATCGCCCTTTTGATAGTCACCACGACCAGAATTTTTCTGTGCCTTAGCGCCATCACGCTTTACTTCAGATCTTTCTGACATTATCCCACCACATAAGAGTTGCTATGACCATCTGGACATTCCCAAGATATGGTTCGCTCTGTTGCATTCCAAAAGTATTCCTCGGAATCTTTATCGCATTTACCACATGGCTTTTTGCCACCCATTTTTTCTAACTCTAAAGACATAACCTTTTCTGGTTTAGATATAAACTCATTTAAATTTGGCACTGATCTCCTCTTGTAGTTTTTCAACTACCTTGGGATTATCACGTAAATACTGTACCGCCTTGGCTCTTCCTTGTAATCTTTCTCCGTCAACCGTATACCAGGCACCGCCCTTTTCTACTGCTCCACACATTTCAGCAACATCTAAAGTTTCTCCAACAAGGTCTACTCCCAGAAAGTCGCCCTGATAATAAAAGTCATACTGTCCAGATAAATTTGGTGGACCTACTTTATTATAATCAATAATCCAATTTACTGGTCTTCCAACACGTTGTTCAATAATCTTGTCGCCAACCTTAATGCCAGCCTTGATAGCATTAGCCTCAGCTTCTGAAGACCATAGTTTAATAACTGTAGAGGAGAAGAATTTAACTGCCATCCCTCCTGTTGGGATATGGCTTGCATGCATCGATCCGAATTGATTTCGTTGTTGAGAGATAAGGACAAGAAGCGTATTCTTGTTTGCATAGTTAAGCATTTTAACCGCATGCGTCATGTCCTTTGCCTCGGCTCCGATTTGCTTAGTATCTTGCAAATCTTTCATTTCATTTCCATCTTTTTCAAAGTAGATGGCTGGAAGTAACGCTGAGATTGAATCTACTACAATCATGTCAACTCCTGCATCCATTAGCTTAGTAGCAACATCTACCATATCGTTGACTGTCTTTGCTGGAGAATAGATTAGTTTTTCAGAATCCACTCCTAATAGCTCGGCCCATGCTGGATCATAAGAATGCTCTGCATCAATCCAAGCGCATGTCTTTCCTTCTTTTTGCGCCAACGCAATCATTTGTAAACAGAAAGAAGATTTTCCAGCAGACTTATTACCCCAGACTAATATCTGTCTTCCGTAAGCAAGTCCACCCTTTAGAGCAAGATTCAAGCCTACGCTGGGTGTAGGTTGTTTGTCTACTTGAATATCTACCGCTGATTGTACTCTTGCTCTAGTTTTTGGATCTAATTTTGCTAATATATCATCTAATACGATTTTCATTATACTCTTTCTTCTATCTACTAATTATATCATTAAAACAGGTTGCCGTGAAGCCTTGGACGCTCTTTATTTTTATTTACTTTAGCTTCTAAAATATCATCTAGGCTATGTAAAATTTGTTCTTCATTTCTCATTGCAGCATAAACATCTAGCAGTCTAATAATAACGTCCGCCATTTCTTCTACAATGTATTCGCTACCCTTTGATTTTCTAATTGCTTCTAGTACTTCAGTAACTTCTGAATGTACAAGGGCAAGTTTATTACCAACTTTGTCATGAGAATATTCTCCATCCCAAAATCCTTTCTCTCTTGCTGTTTCGTGAAGCATTGCTGCTAATGCGTCAAGCCCGTACTCTGTTAAAATATTATTGCTGTTCAACTTTATCCCTTAAGCTAAATGTAAATGATGGGATACTCTCATCATAATCAATTACTAATTCTTTTTCTTTAGATCCCGCATCTAAAAATCTTAGAGTGGGAACAGTTAATTTACCGTACTCTTCCAAGACAGCGATTAGGACCTGGTTCATGCTTATAGAAGTAATTAAGCCATCTATGTTTTCTGTCATTTTATTTCCTTAATCATCAGGGTTCCGTCATCCAGCTTGGATAAAACTACCTGACACTTCATTCCCTCACGCATTTTTGCTAAGGCGATCTTATACATACTAGAGAAAACAATTGCTCTAGTTAAATTTTTGTCTTTATCTGATAATACTATGTGCGCCATAGTTTTGCCAGCCTTTGTTTTATAAGGGGTAAAGTCTACCACAATGTATTCGTTCTCGGCAAGATCATATTCTTTTCTATATAAAAAGTCTACAAAAGAATCTTTTGACTCTGGATTAATGTCTTGAACCTTTACATAACGTGCAATTCTATTGTCTCCTACAAGAATAAAGTACATCTGATTTGTTTCAATTGGTCTATTCC
>Ga0247723_1001921_pt1 | contig 11641 bp, 7 predicted proteins | sample MSEWelMarce5H_FC_FD_189079 | JGI IMG/M metagenome (GOLD analysis project Ga0247723, IMG submission 189079) | Subsurface sediment microbial communities from gas well in West Virginia, United States - MSEEL Well Study Marcellus 5H_FC | ecosystem: Environmental > Terrestrial > Deep subsurface > Rock...
CACAAATATAGTAAAATGAATTACGAAAACATTGTGCTAATTTTCAAGAACCGATTTCCTACTGGGAACACATATAGCTTTATTCATGTGGATGAGTCTTACCAGCGCAAGCCAGATGAGACAAGCTTGATGCTAAATGGAGTACCACACAAACTAATTGTACTCGCATATGACATCACAAAACGCTGGAATACGAAAACGGATTGGATTAGCAGAGAGGTTGATATTGAGAATGGATTATTTGTGAGAAACCGGAATTATTTGTATAAATTGGATGATGGGCGATTCGGAATTGCCAATTTTGAAACCGGTAAAGTACAGCCATTTGAAAATGACAATGCCGCGGCGATTATTCATGCGTTTTTTTACGATATGATGTCTCTATAATAAGCCATATTTGCCCATTTTGGTACAAAGTCTATATCATGAATATGATTGTGGTCGTTACACTTGTGATTGTGGTCGTTACACTTGTGATTGTGGTCGTTACACTTGTGATTGTGGTCGTTACACTTGTGATTGTGGTCGTTACACTTGTGATTGTGGTCGTTACACTTGTGATTGTGGTCGTTACACTTATTCCAAGACTCCACAACAATCATGTTTATTTCACCTCCAGTATAATGAACCAGCGTATCTATAAATGGACTCTTTTTCACAATTGGCACACATCCCAAATAAATGGCCTCCCATAATCGGTGAGTGTCTACACCATTGCCTTCGGGACAAATACACCAACGATATGTTGCGAGTCGCCGGATGTTTTCTTTTACTGACACCATTGGCAACATTTGCATATTGATTGCATCGGCACATTCTTGGCGTTTTGTCCGGTTCGTCTGAATATTGAAATTGAAATATATTTCATTCGTTTTTTCCGTAGATATCGAACTATAATATTCCAAATCGCCATGTTCCCACATGGAGTTTGCCAGACCGAGTGGCAACGGGCGCATTTTCGGATGAATAAAACACAGATTCTGTCCCCACCAGAGTTTCAAGAGAGGACACGTCAATATTTGTTGAACATATGGGTCGGTCTCAATCAGATTATAGTCGGAATTGTGGGTAATGAATGTAAACGGGTTGCGAAAATACTGGAGTTTTCCGGTAAATATGGGCAACCTGTGTGGGTACAAGAATACTATTGGCGGATTGTCAAATGGCGCATCAATTTCGTGTATTAGACAATGTTTGTGTGTTTGCTCCATAATTATTGGATTATACATAAAGTCGTCTTCGGTGCCGATATAAATATCGGCGATTGCCTGGAGACGTTCGCCTGTAATGTATGACATTGTTCTATTATATCCATAATTACTTATATATAATTTATTCAAATTACATATAATGTTTTCTATTGTGCTCGTTTGTCTTGGCGTATTTCAAGAATACATAATGACAAACATCGCCCAGCTTGTCAAGCTCGGACACACCAAAATCTATGTATTAACAAACGCCCATTTGATTCCTCTTTTCGAACCTTTTGCCGAATTGATTACTTTGGTTTCAGCGGAGTCTCTCGATGACGTTTTTAATTTTTCTGAGAAGTCGGTCCATGACAAAGAATGGCGCGACGGGTTCTGGCATTATACTTCGGCGCGGTTTTTCACACTTCATTCATTTATGGCAAAATACAATGTACGAAATGTCATTCATATTGAAAATGATGTTCTCCTCTATTACAATTGCGATGAAACACTTACTGAGCCATTGACCAATTCGCGGCAAATCCATATTCCGTTTGATTCATATACGCGAAATATAGCAAGTATCGTATACATTCCGGATGCATCTACGTTAGGCCAAGTGTTGGCACATTATGATTATGGCAAAAATGACATGTACAATTTCAGTGAAATCCGGAAAAAAACAAACTTGATTGATCAGTTTCCCATTTTTATAGAGGATACCACATTAAAGTCAGCATCTGTAACAGATGCCTTGGGGTCGGCATCTGTAACAGATGCCTTGGGGTCAGCATCTGTAACAGATGCCTTGGTGTCAGCATCCGCCTTAGGGTCGGCTGCTGTATTAACAGATGCCTTAGGGTCGGCATCTGTTAATACAGATGCCTTAGAAAGAGCCTTTGTTTCTCATGGCTGGTCTCGTTTCGACGGATACATTTTTGACGCCGCCGCCATCGGCCAGTTTATCGGCGGGGTCGACCCACGCAATTGCCCCGATGATACTCGCGGATTCATCAACGAAACCTGTGTCATAAAATACAATGATGAAGGCACTATACTATGGAAAAATTGCGATGGATTTGTAAAACCATTTTTACAAACAAGAGAGGCCCGCGAAATCCCAATTTTCAATCTACACATACACAGCAAAGCACTCAACCTATATGTATAACCTCTATTTCCTACGTACATCTAAACGTTTTAAAAAGTATTCCGGGCCTTGAATGCGTTCCACATATTCAAGACGCAACACCGCACTCTGAAGCTTGGGTTCCAACGCCCCCAATTCCGGCATTCCAAGCGGACCAAATAATACGCGGAGCTCAGGAACAATATCGGCTTTGTAGTTGTATACTACTGACGGCGACCGAACAAAATAAAATCGCCGATGTTCGGAACTACCACCCATCACTATCCACGAATTGGGCAATTCATCCGCCGCTTTCATCGGATCCGCAAGAACACTGATACCCATTCCGGTCAATTCTTTGAGCGACGAAAACGCCACAATTGGCACATTGTATTTGTGCGCGACCACCCAAATATCCATGATAGTCAAGAAATACTCGGGTGATCCGACAACCATTTCTTTGAATCCGGGGGCGGATCCCCCGTTGCGCTTAATAGTCTCCACAATATTGCGTTTCCCCTGTAATTCAAACACGCTGAAAATCTTCTCGATGAGTCCCGCCTCTAATAGTTCCAAATACCCATTCCATATCATATTGCGCACATCTTCTTCGCGATAAATCTCCCCAAATTGGTCTTGTAGAATATAAATCAGCGCTCCAAAACTACACGCGGCGGTGCCTTTAAAATAGATTTCCTTGGGTGCGCGTTTTTTGTCGCGCGAAAACACCCATCTGCGCCAATAATTTGTCACTGGATGACCCTCTACATCTTTGGGGTTTTTCGGCAAATTGTTGTTCTTACATTTGTTTATCACTTCCAGCAACTCGGACCCTGCCGCGATTTGTTCTTCCAACGACACTTCATTTGAATATTTTTGCGCAATCTTGGGATCAGGATTGGCCATATCATATGGGATTCCGTTTACATACTTATTTTTAGTGAATGGCACCATATCTGTGAAATAATCCTTGTCCGTCAAATCCGTTTCGACCACAATGTATTCATCCGCATTCACCCGATACGGGTCGTTGCTAATATTCAACACACTCTGGGGTTTCAAAATGAAATTGCGCAATTCGCCAAATCGCATCAATTCGTCGGCAACACGCACATAGTATTCGTGGGAATTGTCGCGTTCCGGGTTCACCAAGTTGTATCGCGGAAAAATACACTGTTTTTCTTCCGTGAGTAATCCAATGTGTTTTTTCTCGCCCACGGTTTGACACAGTTTCCCGCTCTTATAAATATCGTCCAATATTTCATCGGGCATATGGTTTTCCCCAAAAACAACGGCGGGTGCCATGATATTTCGCACCAATTCCGTGATTTCATCCAGCGACGACCCCAAACTAATTGCCCGAGTAATTTGCTGTAAACTGAGAGGCGCGGATTCAAGCACCGATTTGAGAGTTGTTCGAAACAGGGAGTAAAAATCCGCCTCTAATTCCACATTTCGGACAACCCGAACACGGTCAGCATCACCTTCCTTGGCAGTTTCCACGACTTTGTCCATATCGCGGTAAAAAATATAATTTTCTTCACCGAGAGGGATGAGTCCATCTTCGACATTGGCTTCCGGTTCTCTGATACGAACCACCTGGTTTGTTTCGGTGATGACGCCGACTACTAACCCTGCCTCAAATATCTTCACAATGGGTCGGCACAATATATTGGGGTTCAGCGCATTAAGCGTATACAGTTCACGTTTGGTCATTTCATAGTCATTTAAAATACTAATATCGTCCATAAATGTCGCCGGAACCACATTTGGCACGGGCGCGGATGGCTGGCACGGCACAATAAAACTCGCACCCGTTGCGTCGGAATGTAGCAAAATAGACACGATTTTCCCCTGGTAATTCCACACTTGTTTTTCAATGCGATAATCGGATAAAGTTGCGATTTCATTGAGTAATTTCAAAAGTGGCATTGGTTGCTTGAACACGGTCTTGTTATCGGGGGCGGTGTATTTCTGGGTAATAGAGGCACGCGGACGGCAATAATTCTCGAACGTGGTGCTCATGACTTTGTAAATTGCGGGAAGGTCTTTTTCGCTAAATAGAGGCCCCACAAGCGGCGTCTCTTTACCGGAAACAACATATTTATACAATGGCAAGTATCGGTCATTCGTCTTAATCATCAACACGCTTTCACGGTCTACGCGAAACTGGTTTGCCGAATAACTGCTCGTGGGACAAATAATATCAATGTTCTCGGTGACATCATTGTTGACAATTTCCATCAAAATCAGATTGAGTCCATTTGTAAAAAGTCGCGAGTTCGGTGTCACAATAATATCCCAGAAATAGGTGTGGTCAATGACGGACTCAGGGTCAGTCAAGAATGCCAGGAATTGCCTATATGCTCGACGTAATTTGAGGAAAAACCTGGAATGGTCTTTGTTAGTCATGTCCAATAGCTTGTATACTTCCGTTATTACATCGTGTGTATCTGCCTCTACAAACTCATCTGTTTCTAGCGAGGATTCATCAAATAACGACATATATGTGCCGTTGCCATATTGAATAAAGTGGTCAATTGTAACAGCATCCGCAACTATTTGCAAAAAATCAGGCACAGATGGAGTGCGAATGTTGTGTACGCGGGCATAAATATCGGCAAATGCGGCGACAATAGACCGATTGCGCATTTCAATTATTTTTCCATCAGGCATCGTCATCTCCTCTTGACGAATACCGTAGCGCAATATTGTGGGTGTTTTGTCGCGAATTATAGAGGTATTTGTTTTGCTAATATGGTTGCGGTAATCAATTTGGAGGAAGTGTTGGACGGCGTATTGTGCGAATCCCCATTGTCCTGGTTCAACCACCATCTTGTCGGGGCCAATAATGTAGGCAGTGGTGGAAGCAACACGTTTGGCTGGTGCGTTGCCCATACATTCCGCACGGCGATTGCGGTGTAATTCCGTGTCCCATTCTGAGAAACAACACGGTAAACAATGCCCATCGGGGTGTATATCGGGCTTGAACCCAGGGAAATGCTTAATATATTTACCTGACTTCATATGTTCTTTTGGCGCATTGAACTCGAAAACGTTTTTCTTGATTTCGGCCTTTGTTTTACCGCATTTACCGGCATCTATGTCATCTTTGGTCATACTGGTGTTTGTTTTAAAACACCAGAACCGCGGACAAATATACCAGTTCTTGTTTTCGGGGGAGGACCCATATTCTACCGCCTCTGTATATGAACCGCGATAATCTTGGTCAATCTTATCCTTTTCCTCTTGTGTGAGAACAACCGGTTGGAGCATCGATTGGCATACGCGTGTATAATGTTTGAACTGTCCCGTTTTTGTCTGTGTGAATGAAAATAGTTTGGGGTCGTGTTCTTTTAGTTTATGAATAAAGATCTTTTTGGTTTTTGAAGTATTATTGTATTCGGATTCTAATTCGGGTTCTTCGATACCCTCTAAGTCATCATCGTCAGGGTCGCCGCCCACTAAGTCTTTGTCATCATCATTGTCCGATTCTAGAAAGTCTGTGTCTCCATCTCCATCCTCTCCATCTCCTTCTTCACTATCAGATTCCAAAAAGTCTTCTAAATTAACTTCATCATCACTATCACTATCAACCTCTCTTATAGCATCATTTTCTTCGAATCGTGAAATCAATTTATTGATATCTACGGGCTGTGCTTTGGCAACCATCTCTTTTATGGCATCGGCATCGGCATCAGCGGCATCGGCATCAGCGGCATCGGCATCGGCATCGAGTTCGTCGATTGCCATAACGGCATTACATTTTTCAAGCAATCCTGGGTCCTCCGTTAGCGACAACCGCGCCAAGCTGTCAATATAAATCCCAATTGTTTCAATGTATTTAATATTGTTCAAATTGCTAACAACAATTTTGATTTCCCGTTTTTCTTCGCCTTTTTTTTTCTCTTCAATGGTAGTTAAGAACCCTGGATTCTTGATTGAATCAAACATGTTCGTCCGCTCAACTGCCCGATTTGTATGTTTGCCTTTCATGTAATTCAGATTCTCCTGGTACTCCAATAACCGCATAATGGCTTCCTTGTTGCTCATTCCATAATTGTTCATCAGTGCCTCTATTACGTTCGCTTCGCTTCCCGTCTTTTTATACACTTCACTAATCAGCGCACTTTGTGCATCCATCCGTTTAAAATTGTCAACGCGTTTGAATCGCAACACCATGTTTTCTTTGGTGGTATCCGCAATATCGAATACTGAAAAAGCGCAGCCATTATCGAGTCTTAGCGGCGCATTCATCGTAAATGCCGTCGAATACGACACATTGTTTATTTTAATAAACGGACTTAAGACCGAGGTAAAGAGAGGCACTTTGTATCCACTTTTGGCCAAATAATTGTTGAGCGTCGTTAAAAACGGATTCACTGCCAAATCCAGAAAGTAATCAATTTCGCGGATATTCATAGATGTCGGAACAACCTTTTTGTCTTTTTCGCGGTTATCCTCTATGGGTTTAACTATTTTTCCGAGAATACGAATGGTTCCGTCGTTCTCAATATGAATAAACACATTGTGAATATCGTTGTACACCGATATGTGTTTGTAGTTAGCCGACCCATTAATCAGATTCGTGATTTTTCGGTAAGACAGTGTCGGAATACGTTTGCCCGATTTGGTAGCAGAGGTGCTATACAATCGGTATATGGGGTCTCTGCGAATACCCGGCTTATATCGTATAAAGGGGATTTCCGCGCTACAATGGATGTTTTTGAATATGGTATCTAGCGAGAAAAGTGCGCGGTTTTCACTAAATAGGGTAAAGTCGTATTGGTGAATCCCGCGCTCCTGGTATTTCACGGCGAGTTTCGGACTTTGATAGTACAAATCATACAAGAAATCAACCATCGGTGCTTTAGATAATGTAGCGGGGATATCTGGAAAATAAATCTGTAAAATATCGGATTCGGGGATACCAATTTCACTAGCATAGCGGAGCACATCTTCCACAAAATACACGAAAATCGTATTATCCACAATATTTCCATAGGACATGAGAATCGAATTGTTGGAATAATGGATTGACTCGGCGTATTTTGAAATATTTATACCAGGAACAATATACATCGGATTCACAGGAAACACGTAATCCAGCGGCGCAAGTGTCATTCCTAAACCTACTGGAATGGGTCGGTCTTTTAATCCCGCAAGAAGTACATCCTGGATTTCGGAACCACTTTCTTTATCATAAGGAATGTTTAGATTGACCATCAATTGATGAATTGCCAATGCACCTCCAACGGGATTAATATTAATATTTGCTGGGTTGATTTTGTGTTCGGCTTCGGCACACAAATACAGCTGGTTTGGCATGAGCCCGTCCATTTTCAATTCCTCAATTATTTTTCCCTTGATTTGCGCAATCGTATCATCCGCATTGATTCGTAGAGAGGATTGTGTAGGGTCGCTTTGTATCCCGCGAAATATGATTGTCCTCTCTCTGTTTTTGCCTCTCATAATACAAATATTATAAACCGGCTGTTTTGCTAACATTTGGTAATATACTATATCTAGGAAAGATGTTTATACTTTATCTTCATCGATATATCACCAACCACATAAATATAGAATTAATCTTTGTTTGTCTATATATATGAGCTTTTTTGTGTATTTGCTGCTTTCATCTGCCACAAGCGGCCAGCAAACATACGTTGGCGCGACGGTTGATTTGGATCATCGTTTACGACAACACAACAAAGAAATCAAAGGCGGCGCACACGCGACGAGTATCCAAGTGGAAAAAGGCGAACTCTGGGAACGAGTATGCCATGTTGCTGGATTTCCAACATGGCAAGCCGCCTTACAATTTGAATGGCGTTGGAAACAGTTGTCTCGCAAATTATCGGGAGATCCTCTAACCAAGCGTATTCGGGCATTGAACCAATTGTTGACGTTGGAACAATCCACATCCAAGGCGGTGCCTTATGCCGAATGGCCTTTGCCGCCCCGTGTTGTCATCGAATCTGAAAAATTGAAAACTGAATCAATTTTGTTTTCTGAATACAAAACTCTCACAGATTTCGTAAAATGAACACCGACAACAAACACTCAATGACAACTCGCGCCAAGGCTTATGACAAGGCTTATGCCGAAGCTTTTGCCGAAGCTTTTGCCAAGGCCCGGCAGGAAAAAAAGATGAAAAAACAGGAACACGTCCTAGAATATACGATAGACCAATTTAATTTGGAAAAGGCCCGTACATTTGCGCTAGCATCACTTGCGCTGATGGGGTCCGCCGTATTCATAATTAAGAACCCATTATGGACCAAAGTAGTACAAATATGGTATTTGGTATTTGCTTTTAAAATACTTGATAGTCTCAACAATTATAAACCAGACGCACCCGATAATGTAGCATATACGTGGATTATTGAACGTGTCTATGGTAGACGCGTAAAGGTTATTTTAGAAGAATCGGATGATGAGGAAGAGGAAGAAGAGGAAGAAGAAGAGGAAGAGGAAGAAGAAGAGGAAGAGGAAGAGGAAGAGGAAGAGGAAGAGGACGATCCAACCGACGAAGACTATGTTGACAAGCCAGTAATTAAAAGACCTTCACCCAAGAAGAAGGTGTCACATATTAACAATATTGCTAAAGAAATGAATAATGATATTCATATTGTGTCGACTAGCGAGATGGCAAAAGTTGATGAACCAAATGCTGGTTTGCTAGACAACAATAGTACTGAGCCAAAGACTGACTCTGAAACTCCATCTCAAGAACATATGACCAATGATTGTGCTAGCCCAGATACCAATCTGTCTCTCAAAATCCCTGATGCCGAGGATTACATAATGGCCGAACGATTATCAAATTAATTATATATTTTGGTTGCGACAGTATGTTATCTGTTTTTTACAAATATATTTGTATATTACTTACCTGTCATACGCCGGATTATCTCGAATCATCATTCCACAATATTTCTGGGGTTCTTTCTTATAATCTCGCGGCACGTGGATTCCCGCCTCTTTTGCCTCCAACAATAAAAACTTGAAATTGTCCCAGAAATCGTCTTTGTGTCCAATTGATTTTGTCGCAATATGGCTTAATTCATGAATTGCAACAAATGTTAACGTGTGCTCATCAATTGCCACATTGCCGTTTTTCTCCGTATTCAGACAAAACGCGATTTTCTCGCCCTTGTTCTCACTATATGCGGTCAATTCGCTGGTTGGGAGCGTTTCCATTATTTTTTTGGGATTAAATCCAGCAACCAAACGCTGGACATTATCTTTTTCCGGGTATTTCTTCGCCACATATTCAACGAGTTGTTTACATTTACCAGTTGCCCGGGCCAATAAATCCGCGGATTCGGCAACTCGCGCCGATTCGCGAACGCAATATTTGTTGCCATCCACCGTTGATACCACACATTTGAGTTCAAAATCGCTCCTGTCAAAATACATGTATCCGCAAGCAAATATCATGAAAATTATGATGGCATAGACGAAAACTGCCTCTTTTTCCATATCTATAATTTATATTGTGAAAAGTTTATACGACCAAAAGTTTATACGACCAAAAGTTTATACGACCAAAAGTTTATTTATACGACGACCTAATCACATAAACTCGTTCACACATTTTTCCAGCAAATCTTGTGATGGAGGATTCCGTCCAACCACTGAGACCACCATATTTTCACATCTGAAATATTTTTTTATTGCGGTATTCACGTGTAATGTTGTAATTGATTTGATATGGTCAGAATAAACATTCGAATAATTGGTCGGATTCGCCACATTAAATAAAATATTCTTGGCATTATAACTTGCGACCGCCGACGCATTTTCCGCCGACAATATCATTTTCCCACGATAACTATTTTTGGCAACATCGAGTTCTTGTTTAGACACGCCATCTTTTATCAAAGCGCAAATCAGTTTAATAATGAGAGGTAGCACACCTGGTTTGTTGGGTGACCCATTTTTAAAGATTTTTTCGGGGTCGCATTCCGCATAGAACGTAAAACTTCCCACGTGTTCATAATAATCACTGCTTGTATATGATGAATATGTAAGTCCGTTTTCCTCTCTTAGAATCATAAAAAGCCGACTCGAAAGCGAACCACTCAAAATCCGTCGCAGCATTTTCAACACATATCGGTCTTTATCGTGTATAGAACAGGTGCGAAATCCAACACAGATGTGAGCTGGGTTTATCGGCATCTTGACAACCTTATACACAACATCCGTTTGATGAGCAAGAGATAAGATGGGAGAGGATGGACATGCTACCATTGGTTTTTGCGATTCCCGCACAAAAAAAGACCTGGAAACAGCGGCACAAATGGATTCGAATGAATTGGCCGAGCAAACACTCAATATCATCCGACCCGACACATAAAACGCACGATACATTTCCACTATTTTATCATATTGAAGCACGTGTTTTCCAACATGGTATTTAAGTTCATCCACGGGATATTCAAATGGAGACCCCGCAAAAATAACACCGTCTGCGTTTTCAAGGGCGACAATTTCGGCATCATCTGCGTCTTTAATCATTTCTTCGCGAACCACGTCTTTTTCCTTATCATATTCTTTTCTGTCAAATATCGAGTTCAATAACATATCCGACAACAACTGAATATATTCAACCACACACTCTGTATTTGTCTCAATATAATATTTGGTGTATCGTTTGTCTGTAAACGCATTTATTTCTGACCCGGTTTTATCTATGATTGTTGAAATCTCAAATGTAGATGGATGAAGCGGCGTGCCTTTGAAACACATATGTTCAATAAAATGCGCCGAACCGCGCGAATCTGCTGCTTCATGGATACTTCCGACATCACAAATCACTTGTATAGAGGCAGCGTTCGACCCGTGAAACGACCTCTGGTAAATCAACCGAAATCCATTGTCATAGGTTCGGGTTTTCATGAGAATACTATATATTATGATATAGTATTTTCTAGTATTACAACAGTTTAACTCAAAATATAGTAGCCTTGGTGCTCGTCATGTTCATCCACGGCTTTGCCAATCAGCGAAAATCCGCATTTCGCAGCCATTGCTAAAATATCCGTCTCTGAGTCCATATACAAGCGCCTCTCATTTTGTCGCACATTTTGCGTAGCAGCATCCGTGAAAGTTTCCACAAAAGACGCCTCGCATTTGTCGCAAATATTGTATTTTGCGTTGTAATTGAAATTGCCGAAATCCACGTCGGTTCGCACAATTCGCTGTTTTGCGTATTTTTGCGGATTGTCAATGAGCATCGGCGTCCCCACGGGTACAACTGTATTGAATCGGTCTTTGTTCACCAGATGAAGAATGAGATACCCGCCGCCTCTCAACC
>Ga0247723_1001922_pt1 | contig 11636 bp, 10 predicted proteins | sample MSEWelMarce5H_FC_FD_189079 | JGI IMG/M metagenome (GOLD analysis project Ga0247723, IMG submission 189079) | Subsurface sediment microbial communities from gas well in West Virginia, United States - MSEEL Well Study Marcellus 5H_FC | ecosystem: Environmental > Terrestrial > Deep subsurface >...
GCTAGTACCATCAAAAAAACGGATTCCTTTGTAGTCTAATCTCATACCTAAATCTGTAATTATTAAACCATCTAATGCTGGTACTTTTTTGATTTACAAAACCGTTATTTATAAATAGATAAAAAGTAGCTTGCTGCAAGCATGATACATTTTGCCCAGATTCAAAAACAGTTAAAGTGCTATTGTTATTATTTGGGTTTAAACTTTTAAGCGTTGAAATAGAATAAAACTCTAAAGGCAAATTATACTTAACCTGGAAAACATATTGTCCAGCAGGCACAGTAGTTTTATTTGTAAATACTACTACGTTAGGTTGGGTAGGAAATATGTTTGAATCAAAATAAGTAGAATTAAAAATCCTAGTAACATAATTTGAAGGTATATGCGGAGGCAAAATTGCTTCTACTCTTACGGTGTCTGTCCCAGTATTTCCATTGTTAACGGTAAACAAAATAAAATGGCCTGCGTCATCTCCTGGCACTGCATTTACATAGGCATCAAATCCAGTACCTGTGCCTGCAAAATTTCCATTGTATACATAATCGTTATTGAATGATCCAGCATCAATACTATATACTGCTTCTTGGTTAATTGTAATTGTAGTAGAGTTAGAGTTTACTGGAGGATTAGCAATATTGCCACCAGTAGCAAAAGTATAGAAGCTGAAAGTTCCAGTTTGCACACCAGTTAAACTAAATCTAAAATCTGCATTATAAGTAGGCGATAACTGCTGCGTAGTAGTCATCGTTATAATGTTATTATTTACGCTGAAGCTCCAGCCAGAAGGAGCATTCTGTAAGCTTGCGTAGTTAAGACCAGCAGGCAATGCGCAAGTAAGCGTAATCGTACCGCTTGTAAATGTGGTAAAGTTTCTAATATTAATATTCAGCGTAGTAATCTGAAACCTATTAATTGTTGTAGGAGTCAAGCTCTGGACAAGTTGCAAGTTTGGATAAACAAATCCGCAAGTTCCTTCTGCATTTGCTACCGCTTGAGCGTTTGCATCTAGCCAGTTTATAGCTTGCGTTACAGATAGATTAGTCGCTTGCGCATCCGCATCTGCCTGGCTAATGTAGCTAGTATAAGTATTGGTAAAGTAAGGACTCCAAACCTGAACGTATGATCCAGTCCCAAATTCTCCGCAATTGTTACGCTGAAGCGTTCTGTCTCTGCGCTCTGTCTTTGTAGCAGTATATGTAGCAGTATTAACAGAAGTAACCGTAGTATTAGAATATCGGATAGTATTATCGCCTCCGCCTACGCATGATGCTTGATTATAATACGTTCCCGAATAGAAAGTCCTAATGATAATGTAGAACGAAGCCGACTGTCCTACTCCAAGCGTTCCAGTATAAGTAATAGTTACATTCTGATTCACGACAGTATAAGTCATATTACTGCCAGTTACAGACCTTATGATTATATTGTTTGGAATCGTATCGTAAATCGTAATATTACCGCTAGTAGAAGTTTCTCCGTTATTTGTAACCGTTAGAAAGTAATTAAAATCTACTCCAGCATCAGCGCTTGTACTAGCTTGCTTTGTAATCTGAAGGAATGGCTTTGGAACTCCGCAAGTCTGACAGTATCTGTACCATTCATCTGGGAAAACCGTAGGCAAAATGCCGTCTGGCTTATAAGGAGAATTTTGGTTTAATGGTATAGTCTGCCCTGAAGCGTTTTGTAATTGTCCTAGCTCGGCCAATGTAATAGAAATCGGAGGATTCTGTAAAGATTCCCCCGTTATTTCATTGTACACATCTGCAAAGGACATCTGTCCCGAAGCTTGTAAAGCCATACTATTTGCTTAATGCTTCAACTTTAGCTTGTAAAGATTCTATTAATACTTTCTGTTCCTTAATCGCCTCAATTAATAGCGCTGAAATGTTTCCGTATTCAACACCCATAAGACCATCGTTTCCTTTGTTTACAATCTCAGGTAGAACTTTGTCAATCTCTTGAGCAATTACTCCAGCGTGGCGGTCTTCATCGTAGATAGTATTGTAAGTATAGCCAGAAATTTGCTCTACTTTTTCTAAAGCGTTTTCAATGCGTTCAATGTTTTTCTTTAGCCGAGCATCTGAGTTAGCAGTAATTGAACCAGTAGCGCGGATTGAACCTGAAACATACAAACGTTCGCCGTTGTCTGTGGTAGTACCCATTAAAATATTACCTCCTGAAGTGATTCGCATACGCTCGCCAGAGTTTGTAGATAATAATAATGGATTAGCTCCAGCGGATTCAATAGTAAAAAATGAAGTTGAAATATTAGTATATAAATACCCTTTATCGTTTCCTGCATTATCTTTTATTACAAATATGCCAGGTTTTGAACCTCCAATTGTTAAAGAAAGATAACCTAACCCTAATTCGTATGTCGTTCCAATACCTACGTTACCTGACGAAGTAATCCGCATACGTTCGGCTAAAGTACTAGAACCAATTGTGCTAAACGTTAAATATCCATTACCTGAACTTGAAGCAGCGGATTCCATAGCACTATAAACAGTACCGCCTCCACCTACTCTAAATCTTAATCCGCTTTTTACATCTGTACTTCCTCCGTTTCCAATTGATATATAAGCATTTTCGTCTACTCCTACTTGTAGTTTATCGTTTGGAGTCCCCCCAATACCTACGTTGCCAGCGGAAGTAAGAGTCATCGCAGAAACATTATCTCCAGCAGAATTTATAGGTTGTAAAATTAAGCTTCCTGATCTAGCAGTAGCTGATTCTCTTACCATCGAAATGCCTCCAGTACCATTATAAGTACCATCTTGCCATCTCATTACAATATCAACACTTTGACTTAATGTAGAAGTACCTGTATTTACTAATCGTAAAAAAGGATTATTATCAATTCTTCCACTAGTATTAGATTGTGATACTGTTAAATTTCCAGCAATTGAAATATTAGTGCTTGATTCAGTTACTATTGAATTTCCTATTGTAGAAGTGCCAGTAAATTTTACAAGTTTTCCACTTGTACCAGTACCAGTAACTGGATTAGTTAAAGCTGATTGATATTGAGGAATGTTTAAAGTGCCTCCGCTAAATGTTGCAGCTCCTGAAGATCCAGTAGTAGTAAGCGTAATAGCATTCTGCTTATTGTTAAAAGTATTCCAATCGGTAGTACTTAAATATCCGCTAGATGTAGAACCAGCTTGAACTACCTGAATAGATAAATTACCGATAGTCTTATTCGTTCCGCCATCTGGAAACATTAAAACATTACTTACGGATTCTGTTACATTTCCAAGCGTTAAAGCCGATTGCTTACCATTAAAAGTATTCCAATCTGTTGCGCTTAAATATCCGTTAGTAGAAGTCGTAGCTTGAGTAATTCCAATCGCACCAGTAGAACTATTGTAAGTTATTGGCGCACTTCCGCTCAATGAAGTCAAAGAAATACCTCCTAATCCAGCAAGCGTATAATTTGGAACGTTAATAACTCCAGTTATATTGTTATAAGTTGCAGCTCCGCTTGATCCAGTCGTAGTTAAAGAGATTAAAGCACGAATGCTTGAATCTGTGTAAACCGTACCTGAATAACTAAATACACCAGTTGAAGAGTTATAAGATAATCCAGTACCAGCGCTTACTAATCCCCTTACTGAAGCATCTGTATAAACCGTTCCTGAATAAGAAATAACTCCAGTAGAACTATTGTAAGTAATTCCAGTGCCTCCGCTCAAGAAACTTGCAGTAATACCACCAAGTCCAGCTAAGGTATAAGTAGGAACGTTTAAAACTCCAGTAGAAGAAGAATAAGTAGAAGCACCTGAAGATCCAGTAGTAGTTAAGCTTATTGCAGCTCTTGCTCTCGCCTCTGTAAAATATCTATTTGTTGGCGAAGCTAGTTCTTGGATGTCATCTGTGTCAAGTACTACCGTACCTACTAAGCCGTTTACTGAAATTACCGCGCCACCGATTGCAGCCTGCAATTCCGCAACTGTCTTTTTAAATAGTTGTCCAGTCGTAGCATCTCCTAACGGAAATAAATCCGTAGGCTGGATGGTAGTCTTTAATACTAATTGGTTTATTTTTTTATTTGCCATTAATTTGGATAATTAAAATCGCTTGGAACTTGACATCTATTTGAAAGCATTGGGAAGCTTACTATAATATCGGCCTTTACGCCTGCAAGATAGTCCTTCTCATTCTCTGTAAAAAATTCTAGTGATACACTATCGCCTATCTCCCAATCAAATTTAGGAGAACGAACCATAGAAACTATATCTTGAGCTATTAGCAATTGATCAGACAATACCTCCGTCTCATTGCTTTCATCTTGAAGTTGTCTATCTAAGAAGAATAAGCTAAAGTTTAAGTCTAAAGATTTGCCGTTTATTTGGCTTCCAGTAAGCGAATAAAACATCGCTGGATAAACATTATCAGCCTGCGCTAAAAACTCCCACACATCGCCAAAATAGACCGTATTAATTTGGTCGTGGCTTTGCGCTATGTCCCTTATCAGCTTGACTGTCTGATTTAATGTTAGTTGTTTTATCGCCATTTTGACTTAAATAAATCTTCAGTTTTTCAATGTTTTTTCTACTATAATCTTTCGGCATATTAGCAACAGAAACCAGTTTGACCTTGATACTTTTCTTCGAATGATAAACCGCTTCCGCATCCTTCACAATCGCCTAAGTAAATAGTCGTAGAATATGCAGAATTATCTGGATGAATTGCATCTAGTCCAGAACCTGGATTCAAATATAAATTATATTTCCCTTGCGCTGCGTTTTGCTTTAAAAATTTAACCATTCGCTCCGCATAAAACTCAGCTCTCTTCCGATACCTTGCAGAGATGTCTAACAAATCTTGCATCTGTGGCTGATCTGTATTGTCTGAAGTCTTGCGTACTAATCCTTTATTATAGAATTGGTAGCTAAGTCCAGTAGGTAGCTCAGATAGAACGTAGTAGATAAGCGTATCAGTTACAAAGTTATCCAATAGTGCAACTTCATCAGCCGTTAAATTGTTGTTATCTATGCCATCTTGCAAGCGCTCGTACAAAGCAGAACCAAGTAAAGGATGAATGTACATGTCTTGCGCAGTCTTAATTTCTGGCAAGACGAGTTTATCGTCTACATTTGCATGAAGTCCAGTTCTCTCCTTGATTGAACTAACTGAAATAAATAAAGTATTCTTCATTCTATCCTTTTTTAATTACTGTCTGTGCATACCAGCGATGTCTGCATGAAGGAGAGTGATCTCCATTAGGCTTAGTCCACCATCCGCCTCTACGATCAAATACTGAGTAGCCTAATCTTGCGCTAATTTGCTCAATCTCCGCTCTGCTATATAATCTATCTAACTGCATTAAGCGCGCGCAGAACTGTCTGCTTGGATGCGCTGGCGTATTGCGTTGGTTAGAAGGAATATCTGTTCTCCACTCGTAGCTATACCGTACTTGGAAAGTACTAGTCTGAGGCTTTGGTGCTTCTAGTCTACTTAATGGCTTAGGGAGCGCTCTCTCTATAACGCCATTTACCTCCTTAATCTTTATAACATCCTTTGCAGATAAGCCTTCGAGAACTCGTTTAATTATATTCAAATCTGTTTTCAAAGCACCAGCAATAACTTCAGCAGTAATACGCTTATCCTTCTGAATCAAGTCTAAGATATTTGCTTCTAAAACTGTTAGCGCTTGTTCAGCGAACTCCATGTGCATCTGTTCTTCTTGCTCGCTAACATTGGAAGAGAAAACCTCTTTGCTTTTAAATATTGAATACTCCTCTTTGCTAACTCCAAGCTCTGCAAATATTGAGATAATGTCATCGTCAGAAAAACCTGCTTTTAATTGCTCTTGTTGAACTGGTGCTACGTCATTAATTGTAGCTTGATTATACTTAGTTAAGTCAATACCTAATTTCTCAAGTATCCACTCTTTAGGTGCAAGCTCCTTAATTACCGCTTCGCTAAATTCAATACCAATAGGCTCTACCGGTACGATTTGCAAGCTCCCATTAGCACCATGTAATTTGGCAAGTAAACTGAATACTTGTTCAAGATATATTTGCTTATCATTAACGTATGTGTTTTTAAATATCTCATAAGAATCACGCATCTGCTGGCGCGTTCCTAATTGTCCAGGCGTAGCAATACCAAATAAATCTGGTGCAGTGATTTGATGACCAGCGTATAAGTTTTGCTGAATCAATTTGTCTACATTCTGGAAATCTTCCTTAGTAATATCTGAAGCTCCTAAGTCATCTACGATAGGCTTGCGTGAAGCATCGTTTGTAAAGCTTAAAATAAACTTCTTGCCATCTGATCCAGTAAAGCGATCCGTAAACTTACGTTCTATTGTGCGCTTCTCATCATCTGTCGGCTCGCCATTTGGCAAAGTGATTAACTTGCTTGCGCTGAATCCAGTCTGTGCATTTCCTAAAACGTGCTTAGAAATCTCAATGTCGGATTCGATGTAGTTTAACGCACCGAAATAACCTGGTAAAGCATAAGCATTAAGGTTAGGACGATACTCCTTTAGGTAAAGAATCTGAGTGCCAGTTCTTATCTGTGAGTTAAAAGCGTTGTAAACTTCCTTCTTATATTTTTGATCCTTCCAATTATCCGAATACCAGTACTGCGTATTGTCCTCGTTGGCTCTTACCTTCGTGTAGTCTAAGTGATAAATCTCAGATAGATTCCCTCCTACTTGACTCCATACTATTTGCATATAAGCTCCACCGAAGATTTCGATGTCGGTAGAAACTTTGCGTAGAATTTCGGTTAACGATTCTGATTGATTTGCGCTTGCGATGAATTGTTCACCAATGGGATCTACATCCCCTACGATTTTGAAACCATTACCAGTAATGTAGTTAACCTTGCCTTTGATAATCGCATTATGCTTGGCAGACTTATTGAACAAGTCTACTAGATAATTCGGATATTCGTTTTTATGTCCAAACTCAATATAGCCTCCGCCTTCTCCCTTCTTCTCTCTGTATTCTGGTTGCTTGGCTTCTGCAAAAGAAAGCACTAATAATTCATTGCTCATATATCTCGTACTTTGTAAGTATTCGGTGTATTTGTGTAGCTATTAAAGCTAAAATCAGTTGCATCTTTTAGGTTCATTTGACCTATCTCTACGATGCCAGTAGCATTTGCTGGATTAGTATTGCTTGTGCTTGTTTGCTCATAGATTGTGTAGGTATATTCTCCGCTAGTCTTGTTTGCGAAGTGCGTATTAACTACAATATTAAAGCTATTAAACCTTTCTTTATAGCTAGACAAATCTGCGCTTCCAAGAACCACAAAGCTTACTGTCTCATTTGTCACTCTTGACTTGAAAATAAATAGCCAATTAGGGGAAGTCAATGTAGCCTTCTCTGTTAGCGTTAAAACTATATTCTCAGTCTGTCCTTTAGTCAAGTGAATCATCGTTAATAAATAGCAATTAATTTATTTTTATCCTTAAACGAAAAAAGGGTAGGACTTCTGCCTACCCAATTCTCTCGCCAACCAAACGAACTATCTTACGAAGCTACCGTCAAACCTGCGATGATACCTGCTGAAACCTCTGGAGCTAACTCGCCTTCAGAACCGCTGAAAGTCAAAGTGTAACCAGAACGATCTCCTTGAGCAGTACCAGTAGCACCAGAACCGCCAGTGATATTGATACCATGAACTTTACCCAAATACCAATACTTTCCGTTATTGTCTCCTACTACTGCTGCCAAAGTATTCTGAGCAAGTAATAAAATTTCGTTACGAGTATTAGCTTGTAATTTGTTTAATATAATGGATAATTCTTGTGCGTAGAATACCGTACCATTTTGAACTGAAGCGTTGATATTCTCAGTAAGAGAAGAAGTACCAGGTACTAATTCATACTTACGGAATACTTTACCTGAACCTTTAACTACTGCCGTAATAACGCCAGAAGCTTGAGTCGTAGAAGTAACGTTTCCTTTTTCAATAAAGTAAACTTCGGTAATCCCACCTAAAGAATCTCTACAATCTAATGTATATCCTTGAGTCAATGCGCAAGCCATATTTTTTTTCTTTAAAGTGTTTTAAAATTAGGGGAGTCCAATCCAATGGAATCTCCCCGAACCTATTTAAGATTATGCTAAGATGAAGTCAACTACTTCAGCAGGGAATGCGATATTCACACCCATCTTGAACTCAGAAACAAAACGTACTTGATCTGCTTCTTTAGCGTAGAACAATTCGAAACGCTCTTCTTCGTTCAACAAGTCAGTACCTAAGAACAAGTTAGAGATACGAGTTGCGTAGATCTTAGAAGTTCCGTTCAAACCTGGAGTAGCTACTACTTTGATTTGAGTACCTGGAAGAACAAACTCAGAATCAGCTGAACCATCGAAAGTATAAGCGAACAAGTTAGCGTTCTTTAATGCGATAGTGTAAGTACGGAATACGTCTTGTCCTACCATGATAGCTACATCGTCTTTTCCTACGATCTCAGCAGGGATAGCCTTGTAAACTGCATCTAAAACTGCAACTACGTTAGAAGTAGTGATACCAGCAGAAGCTGCTAATGGAGTACCATAGTAAGTAGTAGTGTTTGCGTGTACTACTGAAGCTGAAGCAGCTAAGATTAACTTAGCCAAACCGTCAAACTTGTTCAAGTTTACGTTAGCTGAAGTAGTATCTCCTTGCCAGATAGCAGTCTCTAATTGAGCAGCAATCTTGTCAGCCTTACGCTGAGAGTACTCAGCTGAGAATGCGATTGAATCGTAAGAAGAACCAGCAGTCAAAGCCTTCTGTAAATACTTAGCCTCTAAATCTTTAGGGCATAAAGCTTCGTTTACTTTAATCTTACCTACTGTTACAGTACGCTGAGTGAATGAAGTAGAACCTGAAGCAGTGAAACCGCAAGAAGCACCATCTTGGAAGATAGCGTCAGTATCCATGATATTAATTGTTTCAGCAGACTTAACGCCTACCATTACGTTTCCTTGAGACTTAATCAAAGAAGCCGTTTTCGCGCCTAATACAGAAGATGCTACTAATTGAGCTGCATTCTCTTCTGTGTAATTAGCTAATGAACTTACTACAAATGCCATTGTTTTTTAATTTAAATTGTGATTTTTTTATTTTACAAATTTGTTCAAGAAGCGATCTACTTTATCCGCCTTTGACTCAGTTACTTTAAACGATTGCTTCGGAGCTTGGATAGCATCTGCGCTAGGCATCTTAGCTAATTCCTCTACCAAAACAAAAACCTTCTGGAATGCTTGGTTAAACTTACCATCCATCTCAGCGATCTTAGCTTTTAAAGCTTCGTTCTCTGCTTTCAGGTAGTTAATAGTAGCATCCATCTCATCGAATTGATTTGACATTTCATCATTCTCTTTTGTCATCTCATCTTCTACCTCTGGCAATTCAGCTACTGGAGATTCGATTCCTTCGATCTTACCATCTACAACTGTTACCATAGTGCCATCTGCCAATTCATACTCTCCGCTAGGAGCAGCAACTGAATTACCAGACTCATCAACTAGCATAGCATCTGCTCCAATTTCCAAAGCTGATAAATCGATTTTAGTACCATCCATAAGATCATACGTTTCGAAACTCAACTCAGTCGCTGGCTCTTGTGCTACCTCTTCAGTTTGCAATTCTGCTTGACCAGAAAGCAATACTTTGATTTGCTCAATTCCTTCTTTAACTGTCATTGTTTGTTTAACTTTTGTTTATAAATAAATTAATTAAAATACTTTATCGTTTAACCTGCTCTAGGATGCTAACAATCTGCGACCACATCGCCTCTTCCACGCTCATCGGTTGCTTCTCCTTTTTGTAGTTAAATATGCCTTCAACTGAAAAACCTTTAAATTCTCCGCTCTTAATCTTCTGCCATACCTCTTCGTTTTCTACCTTAAAGCTTCCAAACCAAGAACCCTCTGGCGCATCCTCAAATCCTTTCATCGGAGCTATGCCTCTTGAAGGATCTACGATAAATGACTCGTACAAAGTAATGCCATCTACCGCCTGCGCTTCATCGTGCATTAAGTTTACGTTAGACTGGTAGCCTTTCTTGAAGAACTTCTGTGCTATCTTCTCAATAGTTTCTTTTGTGAAGGTTACATAGTACTCGCCATTCTGATCATTGCGATAGATAGGAGTATCGGCAAGCATTAAAGCGCCTGATACAATTCTTCTATCTTCTGATTGAATAGCAAAGTTGGAACGCGCTTCTTTGAACTTTAAGAAGTTGCGCTCAATTGCTGGTCTATCTACTAACGCTACGAAGTCTACTTCTGCGCCATCGTTTAAGTCTTCGCTAATTTCTAGCTGGTAAATTGGTAAATCCATAATTATATTCTTGCTGCGTTTTCTATTCTTCTAATTCTTTTCTGGCTTCCAGTAATATCCGATTCTACTACATAAGCTCTGGCCACTACATTGCTAATTGTATTTAAGCTTGCAGCATCTAAAGCAGTAGGCGATGCTGGAGTAAATGAAGGAGCTACTGGTGCTGCCGTTGATAATCCAGCTACATTTGGAGATGGATTTGCACCTTTTGCTCCGCCTGGTACAGACTGGATAATAGATTTAGCTTTAGCAATATTGGTTAAAATTTGAATTAATCCAGTAGCATACTGTACCGCTCCAGCAGAACCAAATGTTAAAGAGTTCAAAGGGTTCTTTGAAGATGTAGCTACTAATGCTGAAATAGCTACTCCAGTATCAATTGCTACTTGACCTAATGCCAATCCTTTTTGTAATGCAGTTCCTTGTTCTGCTAGTCCAGAAAGCGCTCCTAGTATATTGCCAACTGCTTGAGCATTTGCCTCTTTGACTTGTCTCTCAGCAGTATCTAAATCAATTCTATTTTTAGTTAACTGAGCTACTCGCTTATTGTATTCTCTTTCGCTAATTAGCTTTTTATCATATAGCTCTTTATCTGCTGCTATCTCTGCATCTATCGCAGCTCTTTTGGCATCGAACTTAGCTTGCTCATTAGCTTGTACAAATTGCAAATCTTCTATTTGACGATTCAAATAAATATTTCTAATTTCGTTATCTGCTGCTAATTTGTTATTTTCTATGTCTTGCTTTTTAACTGCAAGTTCATTCTCTGCATCTACTTTTGCTTGAGTTCCTTCTTTATATAATTTAACATTATCTTCTAGTCGCTTAATTTCTAAAGCAGATTCTTCTTCTAATATCTTACGCTTTGCTATTGCTTTTTCTTGCTCATCTACAATTAAATCAGTATTGACTTTTTTTTGTGCAATCAATAAAGCGTTTGCATTTTGTATTCTAGATTTTTCTAAATTTTGTTGTTCTAATAATAATGCAGTTTGATTTTGTAATTGCTCTGATCTAAAACCTTCAACTTGAGCTAAAATTCCTGCGTATTGATTTTGCGCTTCTATCTTAGCTTTTTGAAATTCAATACTTGTTTTATCTTTTTTAAGATTAGCATCTGCCGCTTGGATTAATAGTCCAGCTTGGTCAAGTTGTGCCTTTTGAGATTTTTCTAGAACATCACTAAGTCTAGCATTTGCATCAATTCTTTCTTGAATAGATTTAGAAGTATCGTCTCTAATTTGTCTTTCCCTTTCAGCAAGACGATCATATTTTTCTATTAATCCTCCTAATCTTGCAGCAGCTAATTCTGCTTGGTTTTGCAATTCAACATTTGCAGC
>Ga0247723_1001923_pt1 | contig 11635 bp, 9 predicted proteins | sample MSEWelMarce5H_FC_FD_189079 | JGI IMG/M metagenome (GOLD analysis project Ga0247723, IMG submission 189079) | Subsurface sediment microbial communities from gas well in West Virginia, United States - MSEEL Well Study Marcellus 5H_FC | ecosystem: Environmental > Terrestrial > Deep subsurface > Rock...
ACTCTTAACCTCGCAAAAACCATCGTTGAGACGGAGTACAAGGCTGAAGTCATCTACGGCGATACAGATTCAATCTTCATCCGATTCCCCACGCAAGATCTTGCCGAATCCATCCATCTGGGTATCTCCGCGGGGAAACGAATTACATCCCAGTGCCGTAAACCATACAAGATTGCCTATGAGAAGACCTTCTTCCCATTCATTCTCTTCTGCCGTAAGCGGTACGTTGGGATGATGTATGAAGAAGACGCAACTGCGAAGCCGAAACGTAAGAGCATGGGTATCGTCTTGAAACGTCGAGACAATGCGCCCATCGTGAAGGACGTGTATGGTGGAGCATTGGATGTGCTCATGCAAGAGAAGGACGTACGAAAGGCACAGGCGTTCGTGACACAGAAGCTTGTGGATGTCTTGGAGAACCGAGTGCCACTTGAGAAGTTCATTGTCAGCAAGAGCTTGCGAGATGATTACAAGAACCCAGAACAGATTGCGCATCGTGTGTTGGCTGATCGAATGGAATCTCGCGATCCAGGGACAGCGCCTAAAGTAGGCGACCGTCTCCAGTTCGTGTTTGTAGCGGAGAACAAGCACAAGGGAAAACAAGGTGAACGTATTGAGGAGGTAGGCTACGTGAAGTCGAAAGGACTGACACCCGATACATCGTTCTACATTACGAACCAAATCCAGAATCCAGTGGCTCAGTTGTTTGCTCTGTGCATTGATCGATTGGAAGGATATGTTGCACCCCGTAGACCCAGCTATACAACCCTGAAGGAACAAATGTTGGAAAAGCACGGTGGAGATGAAGAAGCTGCAACCATTGCAGTGCTCGCTAAGAAAGAGAAGCAGCTAGACGGTCTGATGTTCACTGGATCGCCCTTACTCGCTAACATCCTTCGACGCAAGACAAAGGGTCCTATGGACGCATTTGTTGTCAAGAAATAATGAACCTCTCATGGATTGCATTGACTCTCGCAATCATTGCCACATTTCCTCAAATGTATCTTACGATCTCTACTGGAACTCTTCGTGATTATCATCCATGGACACCGATACTCTCCTTCAGTGGGAACTTTTTCCTTGCTCTCCACGGATACTATCGTAAGGATACTCCATTAATGTTGTTTGGAGTGTGGTTCATGATGTACAATGCAATTCTTATTTACTACACTAATGACGCTTTGAATTGAACCATTTCATAACCTTTTTCATTCCTCCAGTCATTCCTAGAATACCAGTTGAAGGAGGAGGGGCTTCATTGATGAAGAATGCATAGTAGGGGTAGTAGAAGTAGGGGAACCAGAAATCAAGGAATGCCCATCCTAACGACTGGAACTTTCGGTAGGACAAGAGTGCAGCACCTAAACTGAAGAAGAGTGCGAATAGAACTGAAAACACAACCATGAGACTTCCATACGCCATGACGAGGGGATTTACAGTTGCAGTTGCTTCTGTGGTTTTTTTGACATCGACTACCGCTCCTGCACCTGCACCTGCACCTGCACCTGCTGTTGTTCCTGTTGGTCCTGTTGCAGCGCTCATTTATGTTCTTACACGAGTGATTTTCGCAACGGACTCGCACTTTAACTATGGAGGACGAGACTACTGGACCGTTAGAGATCGTCCGTGATGTATTGGAGACAAGTCGAATGTTTTATCAAAACGTCCGATATCTGGATGGACATACACGCAATCAAGTTGTGGCTCTACATGAACGCAACGCAAACCTTGCACTTTCCCTTGTAAGCCGATGGATGCAACAACCTGTCCGAACTACGATGGTCATGAATTTTCCACTGGATCTAAGTGGTTCCTTTATGGATCCAATTCCAGTACTACCCACTCCAGCTCAAGTTGCGGCTGCGACTGAACTGCAATCTGATCTACAAGACACTCAATGTTCCATCTGTCAAGAAACCATTACTTCTGGATTGTCGATTCGTCATTGCGGTCATTGCTTCCACCTACACTGTATTCACCAATGGTTTACCTTGAACCCTAGGTGTCCTGTCTGTCGATACGATATACGTGATTTTCAGCCAAACGCCCTAGTAGAACCCAATGATCATAGCATGCACTCCCACGCATAATCGTCGGTGGACGTGGGAATTCTCAAAGGCATGTATGAACTCTCAACTAACGAAGCCAGACCGTTGGATCATTTTAGATAACTCAACTACTCCTGAGTATGATTGGTCTCCAGCCAAGGAACTTCCATGGGTTGACTATGTTCGTGTAGAAGGAAACCAATCCATTGGATCCCTTCGAACTCAATGTTTGAAACTCGCATTGGACGCAGGTGCAGAATTCATTGTGTTTTGGGACGATGACGATTACTATCCACCCACACGTATTTCAACTGGAATCGCTGGATTAACGAATAACCCTAAAGCAGACATTGCTGCATCCAGTCGTATGATGCTCTTGTTGGTTCGCGAAAACGTCATGATGGAAACCGGACCGTTCGGAGACACACATGGAACTGCAGCTACCTACACCATTCGTAGACGCTATGCAGAAACCCATACATTCCCAGATATACGGCGCGGAGAAGAACTTGGATTTACAAATCATTGGACTGCCTCAATAGTTCAAGTCCCTTCAGAAGAGACGATTGTCGTCATCGGACACGGACGGAATACAGTGGACAAGTCGGTAATTTTAGAAACCCCTCACATCTACCATGCAAAAGTCGTTAACGCTACGAACGGGAAGATGTGGATGCGGATGCGTTGGCCAGTTCCATGGGATCTGTTTCAATCCACATTTTTTGCCTCAAGATGTGACCAACCTCCAGAGAACACTCCGAAGGTGCAGTCGCGGTTGGCAGCATGTCAGAGTCTCCATACTGAAGAAACTGCAACATCCTCCGAACATCATGCTTGAAACGTTTAGCAAGTGCAGCTACATCCTCATTGGGAAATAACGGTTTCAAATCCATAGGTTTCGGTGGAAAGCATCGAACTATTTCAATGGCTTCTTTTTGCTTCATCACTTTAGGGACTTCATTACAGGTCATAATGACAGGGATCTTGCGATCAGGTCCGATCATCCATTCAACGAGTTTACGTTGGGCGTGAGGATCCGATCCATCCATTTCATCTAAAATCAAACACGTGGGCCTTTTATCTCCTCGAATGAGGGATGCAATGCTTGTGAGATGACGACACGATTGAATGAGTGCGTCTACATCTGTAAAACTTCGCATCGATCGACTTGCATTCAGTTCCAAGGTTTCATATCCACAGGTACGTGATGCAGCCAATGCGATCGAAGTCTTTCCAATTCCAGGTGGACCGTGAAGAAGGAGTGTATGAGGATATGTCGTGGATTGCAAATAGGAACGAAGTCTCGTTTTAACGTCTGTATGCCCCAACACATCGTCTAGAAATTCAGGTCGTCGAGTTTCACTCCACATGCCTTGTCTTCGTAGGAGTCTAGAAAATGCTTGCTGAGAACAAGATAATGGATGTTCCACGTCATGTGTTAAGAAGCTACTTCAAGGATACGAAGTTTCCGTTGATTCAGCATCACGTGGATTCGTTCAATGACTTGTTGGATGTTGGAATTCCTACCTTCATTCGTGCAAGCAATCCGTTTGAACTTGAGGTCTCTGGGAACCGAATTATCCGAGTGTATATCGGAGGAAAGACTGGAGACAAACTCCGATATGCGTCTCCGACAGAAGACGATGGAACTGCAGTCGTGCCTCATTCGTGCCGATTGGACAATCGTACCTACGCAATGTCAGTCTTTGCAGACCTAGAAGTCGAGTATAGCTTTCCAGACCAAACCACAGACACTAAAGTCTTCAAGAATATCCTGATCGGCAAAATCCCCTTGATGCTTCGGTCTCGCTTGTGCTACTTGACTGGCTTGAACAACTATGAAATTGGCGAATGTAGATTCGAGTTGGGAGGATACTTTATCATTGATGGAGCTGAGAAGGTGCTTCTCACTCAAGAGTTGTTGGGGAACAACATGTTTGCTGCAGGCACTCGTAAGCGTAAAGCGCCTAAAGGCACAAAAGCCACCTTGGTCCAATCCGATGAGCCTATCCTCTTTGAAGACGTGGCAGATGAAGATACCGAGTATGAAGAAGTGACCGAGACCTATGTAAGTTTCAAGTCGATCTCCGAAGATGGAGTGCGTGGTCCCTATTCACACTTTTTGACCATTCCTTCTGAGACCTACAGTTCCGTTGCAACCAATGGAAATATCGGACGCGATAATCGTCTTGCGATGATGAACCTTCGTGGATTCTCGCAACCAGTTCCTCTATTCAGTCTCTTTCGTGCCTTGGGAATTACATCGGATCGTGATGTATACGATACGGTTCTTGCAGGTATTCCAGACAAGGATCGAACTGCATACGATGAGATCCTCTACCAACTCATCTTATCCCACGACAAGTTCCTCGAAAAACAAGGCACTACGGATTTGGAAATCTTAACTCAATTCACTCGCAGTAAATCTCGCTTCGAGATCATTGTTGCACTGCACGACAGTCTGTTTTCCAACGTTGAAGCCTCCAATGAGGATACAGGTGGACTGTTTCGACGAAAAGCCTATATGTTAGGTCTTGCTCTACGCATTGGGTTGGACATTGAATTAGGACGCAGACCGCCAACGGATCGAGACAACTTGCAGTTCAAACGTTTCAAAACTTCTGGTGTCTTGATGTTCGAAGAGTTCAAGCGAGTGTACCGTGAGATTGGAAAGGAAATGTTATTGAGACTGGACCGATCGAATACGTTCAACTCCACCACCTATCGCGATAAAGGACTTGTCAACTTAATTGAACCTGAAACCGTTGGAAAGTTCTGGCGTAGTTGGATGCTTTTGAAAGAGTTCAGTAAGTCCTTCAAGGGTCAATGGGGAGGTCGAGTCGGTATCTCTCAAGAGTTGATGCGAGTGTCGTATTTGTCTACCATTCATCACCTTCGAAAGACCGATCTTCAGATCGATAAATCCACCAGCACTGCACCTCCTCGCAGACTGTATGCCTCTCAGTTCGGACTGATGTGCCCAGTGGACAGTCCAGATGGATCCGACATTGGATATAAAAAGTCATTGACCTTAATGGCCCAAGTCTCTACTGCATTTCCAAGTGCTGAACTCAAGAAGCGATTGTTGGAGACTGGAATGGTTCGACCCCTCGAAGACGTACATCCATCCACTTGGAAACCTGAATGGACCAAGTTGTTTATTAATTCTGACTTGTATGGTGTCTGTATTGGCAACACTGAACAACTTCATGCATTACTTCTCAAGGCTCGACGCACTGGAGGACTTGCACCGTCTGTGTCATTAGCCTGGATGCGATTGAACAATGAGTATCGTATCTTCTGTGATGCAGGACGACCCATTCGTCCAGTCTACCGTCCAGGGGTGACACTCGAACAAGTACGTGCTACCAAGTCATGGTCTGAAATCGCACAACTGATTGATTACATCGATGCTGCTGAATCCGACTCCATTCGCATTTCAATGGTTCCGTATCATCCAATCCTTCCGTCTGAAATTCACATGACGTTCAATTTGTCTGCGTTAGCCAATATGGTTCCATATTCCGATCACAATCCAGCCACACGATCGCTATTCAGTATCGCACAACAGAAATCTGCAGCGTCTTGGTATCATACGAACTACATGAAACGATTTGATACGATCGGTGAGTTTTTAGCCTTTCCTCAAAAACCTTTGTCTCAAACGTGGATCTATGAAGAGATGATGGGACGAGGTGGTTGCCTTCCGTATGGAGAGAATGCAATCATAGCAATCACAATGTATGGTGGCAACAATCAAGAAGATTCAGTATTGATGAATGGTTCCTCCATCCGACGTGGAATGTATCAGACGATGTACTACCACAGCTATGATCATGCAGAAGAGATCTTAGATGAAGGACTTCAATCCCATACTCAAATCTCAAATCCCCTGAAGAAGGAAACTGTGAAACGCAAAGACGGGTTCGACTACGAACAGTTGGACGATGATGGAATTATCAAACTCAATACGATTGTCACCGATACAACCGTTCTATTGGGAATGTTGTCTCCCATTACAAACTCGAATGGAACCGTGCTGGGCTATCGTGATGTCTCTGTCACTCCAAAACGAGGACAAGTCGGTCGTGTCGATGGAGTGTATCGCTATGTAGCTGAAACCATTACAGGTCCAAACGATACGAAACTCTATTTGCGTGGAGTGAAAATCCGCATTGTGGAAGATCGATTTCCAGTTGTGGGCGATAAGATGTCCAGTCGTCATTCGCAGAAGGGTACAGTGGGTCAAATCATGAACGAAGAAGATATGCCGTTTACGTCTCGTGGAGTTCGTCCAGATCTCATTTTCAATCCCCACGGTATTCCAACACGTATGACAGTCGGTCAGTTCTTGGAAGCGGGAACAAACAAGTTAGGCATTGAATTGGGTTCATTTGTAGACGCAACGCCGTTTACCGTCAACAATCGAGTTCAAGATCTCAAGACGCACTTGCTTGAGCTTGGATTTGAACCTCAAGGACATGAAGTGCTCTACAATGGAATGACTGGAGAACAGATGGATGCAGATATCTTTATGGGACCGATCTACTATCAGCGTCTCAAGCAAATGGTAGACGATAAGATCAACTACCGAGACACTGGACCCAAGACGTTATTGACCCATCAGCCAACCCAAGGCAGGTCGAATGAAGGTGGTATGCGTATTGGTGAAATGGAACGTGATGGACTGATTGCTCATGGTATGTCCAAGTTCATCCGTGAAAGTTTCATGGAACGCTCGGACGGAGCCACCGTGGAGTTTGACAAAGAGACTGGACGCATTGATACATCTCGTGATACGTTAGAAATACCGTATTCGATGGCTCTGTTTACCAAGGAACTTGAGTCGATGCACATTCAAGTCAAACTAAATCCGGCGGTTTAAAGATAAGAAACGTGGATAGAGTATGCCTGATCACATTTACGTAACAAAACGCGATGGAACTCGTGAACCAGTAAGCTTTGATCAGATACTTCAGAGACTTCAACGACTTGCCAAGGGGCTTGAATATGTCAATACAGATTTAGTTGCACAAAAGGTTTGTTCTCAAATCGCAGACGGTATCAAGACTTCAGAGTTGGATGAATTTGCAGCTGAAACCTGTGCGATGATGCAGGCACGCAATCATCCAAACTACGGTAAGCTTGCAGCACGGATTGTGATCGACAATCATCAAAAATTGACACCGTCCACTCTGAAGGAATGTGTAGATCGACTTGCAAAAGACAATTTGGTGTCGGAAGACTATGTGTGGGACCTGACAGAATATCCTAAGGAACTCGAAGCGATGATCGATTACTCACGTGACTTTAACTTCAATTACTTTGGCTTCAAGACTTTAGAGAAGGGATATTTGTTACGCACTCGAGATGGTAAGGCTTGTGAACGACCTCAACATATGTGGATGCGCGTTGCACTTCAACTCCACGGATGCTTCGAATACAGCACGATGCATCTCACTCGTGTCAAGGAAACCTACGATGCATTATCGCTTGGATACTTCATTCACGCAACTCCTACCTTGTTCAACGCAGGCACACGTCATCCCCAGTTGTCATCCTGTTTCTTGTTGACGATGGAAGAGGATTCCATTAAGGGAATTTACAAGACCTTAGGGGATTGTGCCCAAATCTCTAAGTGGGCTGGAGGCATTGGGTTGTCCATTCATAACATTCGTGCCAAGGATTCGCATATCCAAGGCACCAATGGAAAGTCCACTGGATTAGTACCTATGTTAAAGGTGTTTAATGACACGGCAAAGTATGTAAATCAAGGAGGTAAGCGCAATGGCTCCTTTGCGATCTATCTCGAACCTTGGCACGCGGATATTGAAGATTTCCTCCGCCTTAAACTCAACACAGGGGCTGAAGAAGACCGAGCCCGTGATCTGTTCTACGGATTGTGGGTTCCAGACTTGTTTATGGAACGAGTTGAAACGGACGGACTCTGGTCCCTTATGTGTCCAGCTGAATGCCCAGGCCTTGGAGACGTATGGGGAGACAAGTTCAAAACCCTCTACGAGTCTTATGAAGCTGCCGGAAAGTTCCGTCGACAAATACCGGCCAAGAAACTTTGGCAAACCATCTTGGATTCCCAAATCCAAACTGGAACACCCTATCTCTGTTACAAAGATGCAGCCAACGCCAAGTCCAATCAACAAAACCTTGGAACCATCCGATCCTCAAACCTATGCACGGAAATTATTGAGTTCACCAGCCCCACAGAAACCGCTGTCTGCAACCTCGGTTCTCTTGCTCTCCCTCGGTTCGTTAACGACGGCAAGTTTGATTTTGCTGGGCTGCGCAAATATACTCGAATCCTGGTGCGAAATCTAGACATTGTGATTGATAAGAACTTCTACCCAACCCCTGAAACTCTTAACTCCAATAAACGTCATCGTCCAGTCGGTCTCGGTGTTCAAGGACTTGCCGATGTCTTTGCATTGATGTCCATTCCATGGACGTCCGAACAAGCGACCCAATTGAACCGTGAGATCTTCGAGAACATCTACTTTGCAGCCGTCGAAGCAAGTATGGAGATCGCAGGAGAAGACTTGGGAGCTGCAAATCATTACACACCTATCGGTTCGTATTCATCGTTCAAAGGTTCACCTGCATCGGAAGGTAAGCTTCAGTTTGATTTATGGGGACAGCAACCTACACAAACGCCGTACTTGAACTGGACTGAATTGAAGAGCAAAGTCGATACACATGGACTGCGTAATTCTCTTTTGATCGCACCAATGCCGACTGCATCTACGTCTCAAATCCTTGGTAACAATGAATGTATTGAGCCGTTCACAAGCAATTTGTACAGCCGACGAGTGCTCGCAGGCGAGTTTGTCGTCATCAACGAATACTTAGTGGACCGACTCGTATCGTTAGGCTTATGGAATGCCGACATTCGTTCCCAAATCATTGCACACAATGGATCCATTCAAGCCATTCAAGAAATCCCACAACAAGTACGCGATCTCTACAGGACTTCGTGGGAAATCCCTATGAAGACGTTGATCAATTTGGCTGCGGATCGTGCTCCGTTCATTTGCCAGTCGCAGAGCCTCAACTTGTTCGTTGCCGAGCCATCGTATTCCAAGATTTCGTCCATGCACTTTTATGCGTGGAAGAAAGGACTGAAGACTGGGTGCTATTACTTGCGAACGAAGGCAGTCGCCAAGGCCCAGCAATTCACCGTCGAGCCGTGTTTGACCTGCTCTGCGTAGTGAAAAATCTGTCAATAGTTAAAATGGACAACTACGGTGGAACTAAACACACAGGCATCCCAGTCAAAACCTTGAAGAAAATTCTTAAGAAAGCTGGACTCAAAGTGTCTGGCAAGAAGGCAACCTTGACACGTCGCGCCAAGAGGGCGAAGTTGTTTGGAGGTGGGTTAAACATGGGCCAGATGCTCGGAAAACATGGCGTTTTACCCCAAGACAAACAAGATGTATACAATGCAGATAAAGCTAGAGCAGCACGTGAAACCCAAATTGATCAACGCCTTCAAGATTATCGTAAAAGCGTAATGACATTACCAGACGCTAAACCTGCCCCCTCTAAGTTTGGTGAAGCCGTTCGAAATGTCTTCACAGGACTTGGCAAAAAGAAGAGGTCGCGCCGAAGCTAGATCCAGTGCGGAAAAAATGTATCGCTGAATAAACAAAATGTCCGGAACAATAACTCCAGCTGAAGTTAATCAAATGGGTGGAAAGCGACGCGGCGTCCCTGTTAAGACCCTTAAGAAGATCCTCAAGAAGGCCGGTCTCAAGACCACCGGTAAGAAGGCCGCCCTCACTCGCCGAGCCAAGCAGGCCAAGTTGGTCAAGAAGGGGGGTAATGATCCTTCAACCTTAGCTCCTGATGCAATGAAGGAAGCTGACAAGATCGCCACTGAAACTGCAAAAGTTCAGGGCGGTGGTCGCAAGCGCAAGAGCAGGTCTCGCGGCATGCGCTTCTTCTAAATCCGTCCTCCGATCTCTGACACAAGCGTAAACAGATCATCGCTAAATCCATAATGACATCCGTTCGCTTCACCTGCTGGAGTTTTACGACTCGAGGTATTCTTTGAATGTACTAAACTTACAATCACGTCCTGTGGAGACACTTCACGGCACATCTGTTCGCGACCGCGAATGAATGCGCCTCCTTCTGCAATCTGTTCATCTGGAAACTTCTGCTCTTCCCAAAACGCTCGTGTGAATGCCAACGTCGCCTCGGACACACGCTCACGCATCGGTAACGTGTTTGGAGGAACGTTCATAAAGCTCTTTTTATCGTGAATGTCGTAGCACGGAATGGTAGTGGAAAACACACACGACTTCTTGGGTTCTGCGAGCATAAACGCCACACGAGTCAATAAACTATTGTTCGGATACACATCGTCATCGTCCATCATCACCAGCATATCGTGTGATGCACTTTGAACACCTAGATTACGCTTAGCGCCAATCGTCATCGGTTCATCGACCAAGACATACTTGACATTGGGTAGGTCAGACACCAAGTCCTTGATTTGGTCTTTTCCATCATCCACAATGACCCATTCCAATTTCTCTTCAGGGTATCCCTGTGCCAAGAAACAGTACTTGGCAAGGGGGATAAAGGCTCGTCGATCCCGTGTAATGGTGACCACAGACACTTTGGGTAAGGTATCTTCTTTGGGTAGACGCTCTTGCAAGGAATACTCTGGTAATCCACTTAAACTCTTTGTAAGAATACCCTTTAACCGATGAACGAAATCTGCATGGCGAGACTCGTATAGATCACGTGAGGCTTGAGACATTCGTGTACGTGCATAATCTGAAAGGTCTGTGTATTGTTCAAGTGTCTCTGCAAGAGAACGAAGATCCACGTCATACAAGTTTCCAAGACACTGTGGGTGAGGTGTTCGTTTGAGTTCAGACACCCACAATGTGTCCTTAGGTGCAATTTCTTCAAATGGATCAATTGGACTGAGCATCAAGATACATCCAGCAGACATGGCTTCATTGACTGCGTGTCCAAATCCCTCAGCTGCAGACATACAAATACATAGTCCACATTCCTTCAACAATGCATCATAACTCTCTTCAGACATCACCTCTGAATGTAGAATGATCTTGGACGTCAATGATTCAGGTAACGGAGGTAATGGAACTGCGTCTGGAGAGTGAACGATATGGAGTTCGGGTAATTTAGCAAACAGTTCAGGCTTTTGCTTTTGGATCCCCATATAGGTCTGGATGATCGGACGAGGATTGCGCCAAATGTTCTTGCCAGTAGGAACGATTGCCTTGTTGAAATATTTGACGTCTGGCATAGTCTTATCAATGGAGGTCCAACCTGTATAGAGTTTGTTTCCTTCCAAGAGCTTCATACCTTCGTGCGTCTTTACCCACACTTCATCCACCATGGTTAGATAGGGCTTCCAATCCTTGTAGGTCCATTCAGGATTGGGAATCCAGATGTTCTTGGACGCGTACATGAACAGTGAAGGGTTAATGACTTCAATGAAGATATTAACCTCAGCTTCAGCACATTGAGGATAGTAATGAGGAACATGTCGGACTTGAATGTCCTTTCCAAACACGTGGACGAGCATCCCATGA
>Ga0247723_1001924_pt1 | contig 11630 bp, 24 predicted proteins | sample MSEWelMarce5H_FC_FD_189079 | JGI IMG/M metagenome (GOLD analysis project Ga0247723, IMG submission 189079) | Subsurface sediment microbial communities from gas well in West Virginia, United States - MSEEL Well Study Marcellus 5H_FC | ecosystem: Environmental > Terrestrial > Deep subsurface >...
TTATAGCTGCCTGCAATGCGTTTGTGGCGTGGGTAGACTGGCGGCTATCAACTGACCTAGACAATGACGAAGATGAACTGGATCGCTTGGGCAGGCTTATGGAGTGCAATCCTACTGCTGACACCGAGTTGCGCATCACTAGGTTACGTCAAAGAGTCATCCGCAAGAAGCAACAGGGCCGCATTAGTAACCCCTCGGTGGGTGACGTTGAAACCCGGCGAGGTCTATAACTTCTCCGAGGGTATGATGATCGGAGAAGGACAGGTTTACATGAGCAGCTACCAATTCCGGAGACTGCTAATTGAGGAAACAAAATAATGATAGCAATCTGCGTAGGACATAGTCGTAAGATCGGTGGAAGATATGATGGTGGTGCTTATTCAAACGCACTGGAGACCAATGAACGCGACTTCAATTTAAAGGTCGCAAACAAGCTCTCAGCCAATCTTACCCGCAAAGGTATCCCATCGAAGATCTTCGACCACTACGATGGTGGTGGGTATGGATCTGCCATGTCGGATATTGCTGACAAGATTAAGGCTGCACAGGCTACCCTAGCCATCGAGCTGCACTTCAACTCAGCATCACCTAGTGCTAACGGCCACGAATGGCTGCATTGGCATAACTCTTTGATTGGTGCTACTATCGCTAAGAACTTTGAGAATGAGTTCAAAAAAGCATTCTCAAGCATCAAGCCGAGAGGCATCAAACCCATCCGCAAGACGGACCGGGGAGGTAAGTTCTTGGAACTAACCCACTGCCCCGCGATCATCGTGGAGCCATTCTTTGGGAGTAACGAGGAAGACTGCGAAGATATAAGCATTGACGGATTGGCAACAGTATACGCTAATGCTATTGACCTCTGCGTTAACCCGGCTGGGCATGAGCCTTTTAAGTTTGGAGTTGGCGAGGGTAGTTACATTAACCGAAAAGCATGAAGTTACCAAACAGCGTCAAGATAGCAGGTCAATCTGTAAAGATTAAGAGGGGCAAGCTAGAAGACGCATATGGTCAATACGAACACGATAGCCGGGTCATCTGGATATCAAATCTAATCAAGGACGAGCGTATTATCATTACGACCTTGAGGCATGAGATCCTTGAAGCATCACTTCTGATATCGGGAGTTGGCTGGATGGAAAAGTATGAGCAAGAGGCTGTAGTAAGATGCGTTGACGAGATATTCTGGGTGGCTTGGGAATCATTAAAATTACAATAATATGTCTAAAGTTCTAGTTGTTGGAGATCCACACTGTCCGGCAATGCACCGGAATTACGTTTCATTCTTGAAGCGTATCTACGCCAAGCATAAATGCGACAAAGTTGTCGTAATTGGTGACTTGGTTGACTGGTCAAGCATCAGCTACCACCCGAAGGCACCCTCATTGATGAACAGTGAGAAGGAGTTCAAGGATGCCAAGGCACAGGTTAAGAAGCTCTACCAAGCTTTTCCACGGGCTACATGGCTCATTGGTAACCACGACAGCCTAACGGAGCGTAAAGCCTCTGATTTAGGGCTTCCCTTGTCCGTATTAAAGGACTACGCAGACCTGTGGGAGGTGCATGGCTGGGAGGTGATACCGCGGTATGGAAACAAGATGATCGACGGTGTGCTTTATCAGCACGGTGACCGGGGAAAGGGTGGTCAGATATCGTCTGCCTTCTTGAACGCACAGAGTGAGCATTGTTCTGTTGTGCAAGGTCATTTCCACGCACAGTTTGGTGTGCTTTACTTTGCCAACTCACGGACCAGATTATTCGGTATGCAGGTTGGCTGTGGGGTCGATCACGAGAAGGAGGCTATGGCTTACGGTAAGAAGTATAACTCCAAACCGATCCTTGGTTGCGGTGTAGTTATCGATGGTGTTACGGCCATCTGCGAGCCGATGCTTTTATCTGGATCTGATAAAAGTCTAATGCCTTGATTAAATGGTAATCTTATTCATATAAAAAGTTCTTGTTATGGAGTTATAATCTGATTTATTGAGTTTTTCACACAAAAAGAATTACCAATATATGATTATTAAATCCGACATAAATATGGAGTCTGTTCTATGCTTTATCAATGGACCTTGGGCGTATTTTACTACTAGAGCATTAAGCGATCAATATGGAGATAACTGGAATAATAAACCTTGGACTGAAGCTGGTTCTCCTTATCTTCATCGACATTACAATCCAGAGTTGGATAAATTAAATAAGTGGGAGATTTACAAAATTGCCTACAGTGGTTTTTGGACTTTACCTTACGCAATTTATCCTGATTTAAATCATCCAACAGTATTAAGTATCAATAACGACAATTCTATTCCGTGGCTTTGTTCTAGTAACCCTCATCCAAAACCTATTGAAGTTATGGCTGGAACGACACTGTCTAATTTTTGTAAATTAATGAGAGAGAATGGCGGCTATGCTTATATTCCTGTTTAGGTTCAATAAGAGTCTGATGCCATAGCTAAAACCGTTACACTTTGTAACTAATTAGTAACAATTACTGACTTTTTGTTGTTGTTCGGCTACATTCCATAAATGTCGTAGTACATCGACTTTTTGTCACGTTTTTTGTGTCCTACTTGTGACGCATTATTGCCGTTTATAGTTATTTATACTCCATTTCGAGTATAAACCATTACATTTTCTTATGTAACATTAACGATGTTACTTATGCATACTTGTTCAGCTTTATTGAACATCTAATCGAAATCTCATCTTTCGGTTCAGCCTTTAGATCTAGACACAACTCGCCTTATGCAGGCTGAATTGTATCTAGAATCATTTACTCATCTTTTCGGACGAACCATTGAGTCTTAGCATACACCCTTCCGGGAACCGTTTGTAGCTTTGGACTGTCGCTGTATTTAAGCATCAAACCAAACGGTCACTACTGACTGATTACCTATCCCCGCAAAATTCCTTCAAGGGACAGAACCATTTTTTAACTCGGTGAAGTGCGGTCGTTTTAGCGTTCCTCCTCACCATCGATATGTCTGTCAGTTCCCCGTTAAAAAGAAAAAGGCCAGAGACGAGGACTGCAACTCGTAACTGACCTTTTCTGGAGCAAGCTCCGAAACCAGTAGACATGATTGCAGTCGTGTCTGCAAGAGAAATGTCACACATTGTGAGCGATGTCAAGCAGTTGGCTCAAAATAATTATTTTCATTTTTATGAAGATTTCTCTTTGCATAGTATCCACACTGTGATTTACTTCTCCTGTCGCAAGAAAGCGACCTAACCAACATGAACCTAGAACACGCAACACCAGAACTCTTCGCAGCATTAGCGAAGGCACAGCACGCAGTAGAAAACGCAACCAAGGGATCAGTGAATCCCCACTTCAAGAACCGGTATGCCGATTTGGCAGAGGTATTGAACACTGTCCGACCAGTCTTCAGCGGATTCGGTCTGAGCATCATCCAGAATCCCTCATTCGATGGATCGCTGGTATCGGTCACCACGGCACTCTGCCACGAGGGTGGTGGATACATCACAGCCATCGCATCATGTGTCCCAGCCAAGGCTGACGCACAGGGTGTTGGAGCTGCTACCACCTACCTCCGTCGCTATTCTTTGGCATCCGTCACTGGCGTAGCACAGGAGGACGATGACGGTCAGTCGGCAGTCAACCCTGTCAAACCTGCACCTGTGTCGATGGTCAAGGCAGATGACGAGGACATAGCCCTCATCAAAACCCGCATAGATGCCCTTAGCATCGACGAGGATGCGTTTGCACGTCATCTGAGCATCAAGTCCATCTCGGAGCTTCCAAAGGGCAAGGTGAAGGCAGCACACGCCGCTATCGACGCAAAGCAGCGCAAACTTAATCAGGAGGCAGCACAATGAGCCTCTTCCCCGATTGCACACTGATCGACTGCGAGCAGAGATCCCCAGAGTGGTTCGAGCATCGCCGCGGTGTCCTCACGGCATCCCAGTTCGGTGACTGGCTCACCAAGTCCGGCAAGGTGGCTGAGAAGGCTAGGCTTACTGCGGCAAGCAAGTGCTTAGCAGAGGCTAACGGCTTCCCCGACCCATCACCATTCGAGTCGGACGATATGAAGCGTGGTGTCCAGCTTGAACCATACGCACTTGAGGCGTTCAGTAAGCAGATGGACTTCGCGGTCGATACCATTGGCTTTGCCAAGTCCATCCACGGATCGTTCGGCTGCTCCCCTGACGGCATTATGGACAATGGCGAGGGTCTGGAGATCAAATGCCCTCGGATGTCCAAGCTCATCCAATATATCAAGACTGACGAGCTGCCAGACGAATACAAGGCACAGGTTCACGGCTCAATGGCTGTTACCGGTGCCAAGGCATGGTGGTTTGTGGCGTTCTCACCATCGGCACCACTGTTCGTCAAACTCGTCGAGCGTGACCAATACACCGAGGATATGTTTGCCGGGCTTAAAGCATATCACGAATACTACCAAGAACTCTCAGAACTAATCTCAATCCAATAAACATATGAGCGACTACGACAACACCAATAAAGGCTCCCTCTTCAAGAATGACAAGGGAGACAATCCAAAGCGTCCTGACTATCAGGGTAAGATCAACATCGACGGGACAGAGTATAAGCTCTCAGCGTGGGTGCAGACCCCTAAGTCCGGCGGTGCCAAGTATATGGCACTAAAGGTCACGGAGGCTACGTCAACAGGCTTTACGCCGAAGACCGTGCCAGACCTCGACACCGAGCGGGACGAAATCCCGTTCTAGCCTAATCCAATGGTGGGGGGAGCGATCCCCCTGCCTATTTTTTCATGGTATACCAATCAAACATGACGGTGCAGTCCGTTGAGCTACTAGCAAGGATCATCAAGGCCGTCTGTGCCGAGTTTGATATCACGATTGATGAGATAGCAAAGAACCAGAAGGTCACCCGGTATGCGAGCAAGAAGACGGTCTTCACGTCCTACGCACGAACCATTGCGATGTCATTGCTATCCAAACACTTTAAACAGCAGGAGGTAGCCAACCTCATGAACTGCACGAACCACAGCACGGTCAGCTCTGCAAAGCGCAGGGCAGAATTGCTTGTGGATATTAACCCTCTGATCAGTCAGAAATTCGACAACATATTAAGCAAACTTAACTACAAACATGACTAAACAAGAACGTATTAACGAGTGGGAAAAGAAGATTGAACAGATCGCTTCTAATTACAAAAACCTAAGCAAACGGTGTGACGCGGCAGATGAAGCAGGAACGCTTAATGCGGAAGGAAATTTGTTTCACGCTATCTGGCATTCATTTGATACTATGCTCAGAATGATTGATCAACACGACTGGATCAGTTGGTATTTATTTGAAAACGACTGCGGTGCGAAGAAGATGGAGGCTGGGCATGATAATAAACTCAGCAAGATTACCACGCCCAAACAACTCGCCAAGCTAATCGTGGAAAGCGAAGATCGTTACAACGTGTCGATAGAACAGTAAAATATAAACAAATAAAAATATGAACGAACTAATACAAAACGTCCTCCAGTGGGGCATAGACAAAAACATCATCGGATCTAACGGCAAAGGCACTCGCCAAGCACAAGTTGACAAGATGTTGGAGGAGGCTGAAGAAACGCATTACGCAGTGAATAAAAACGATCTAATGGAAGTTAAGGATGGCATCGGAGACACAACCGTTACCCTAATCCTGCTTGCTGAGATGTATGGCTGGACATTGGAAGAATGCCTTGAACACGCTTACAATGTTATTGCAGGACGCACAGGCAAGATGGTTGATGGAGTATTCGTGAAGGACAAGAAGTAATGAACGAAGAACAACCCGAACGAACCATGAACAAACCAACCACGAAAAAAGAATGGGCAGCATACCGCGCGCAGCTGCAATGCAAAATAGGAATCAGAATGTTTACCGATGGGCTAGAGCCGCCTGAGGAAACAACCCAATCCGAATACGCGCTATTCCTCCTCCTCCAAGCAGTCCACGATCTTGCGTTATTAGCATTTGATCCAACCGACATAACAACCAACCCGAACGAACTATGAACGAATGTAACGACCCAGACCACGGTGCGATAAATGCCGAAAGATCTGAATCAAGAGGCTTGCGTAAAGCGTGGATAGAACTTGACGATAAAAGGCAAATACTTGAACGCGAACTCGCCGCCACCCGTGCTGAGATTGATGAAATTCACGCAACAGGTGGGTGTAGCTACATCGAACTGCACAAAGTCATCGAACTGCGTAAAGTTCTAAAAGCTTGGGATGATGCAACTTGGCTAGAGGGTAGCGACTTTGAATCCTTTAGAGAAACACTCCAATCCCTAACCCCGAACGAACTATGAACACTGACACACCGAGAACAGATAAATTTACTTCTACATGGGATTTTCATGATGAACCATTTGAAGCGGCAGAACACGCCCGAACACTTGAACGCGAACTAACCGCCGCTCGTGCTGAGGCTACTCACTATGAAGCAGTCGCGCAAAAAGCCATGGACAACTTAATTGCAGTCCGTGAGGAACTAGCTATATTCAAGGCTAATAATCCGAAAGCACATGCAGCAAACTTCAACCGTGGCAACGCCATCAAATACATCTGGAAAGCCGGAGAAAAGAACAGCGAGATCCAAGATCTGAAAAAGGCCGCTTGGTATATCAACCGAGAAATCGAGCGGATGGAAACAACCAACCCGAACGAACTATGAACGGCACACCGAGAACAGACGCAAATGTAAAAAGACACAAACTTTGCCAATTATCGGGGAATGATCTTGTTTATGCAGATTTCCCCCGACAACTAGAACGCGAACTAACCGCAGCACAGGAGGAGATTGAACGACTGAGGGATCATTGCCGCATTAAAGTTAAAGCTCTGATAAATCAGACATCAGAACGAATGAAAGCAGAACAGCAGCGGGACGAAGCACGTCGCCTTGCCGAGAGATACCGCAACCTATCATGCGATAGCCAAGAAGAAGCTGACGAAAAGCTTTTGCCTTGGGAGAACAACCAACCAACCGAACCATGAACGACACACCGAGAACCAACGACATCATAGAGCAAATCAAAGGCTTTAGGACTTCATCAGCAATTTATAGCCTTGAGCAATTCAGTCGATTACTCGAACGCGAACTAACCGTAGTCACCGAGCAGCGGGACGTAGCAATTAAGTGTCACAAATGGTGTTATGAAGACCGCAAGCGGATTATCGAAGAACTAACCGCCGCACGGGAGGAATTAGCCGAACTAAAAACGGAATACGGAACGTGGTGGGCGCAGAAACGCATCGCAATTGATGAGCTAAAGGAAGTCACCGAGCAGCGGGACGAAGCACGTAAGCTTGCCGAGAGATACCGCAACCTATCATGCGACAGCCAAGAAGAAGCCGACGAAAAGCTTTTGCCTTGGGAAACAACCAACCCGAACGAACCATGAGTGGACAATGCAAACACTGTGGACATGATGGATGCGTATGCGATGATGACCTACAAACTATACCAAATGACTTATTTATGACCGATAACCAAGACATTACCCATAAATTATATCGGGATTATGTTCAACCATCACAGCCACAAGTAACTTACCACAAAAAACTTGAGGAACTTGCACAGGCATTGGTTGATCGCTGGGACACTCCTTTGTGGAAAGATACCAAAAGCACCGCAGAATACATTAACGCACTTAGAAACCATTTAACGAAATGATAGGAAGCCATCACTCAGTTAGATTTATCCAGACTCGAAAAGAGGCACCCAAGATCACCTACGAGGAGTTCGCTGATGTTAAGTGGGCCTGCCATCGCTGGCTGATGAAGAACTCACCCGAATACTGCCGGGAACAAATCGAATTACCGGCAAGGAAGAAGATGAAACGGTGGAATGAATGTCCGAATTGCCTTACAGATAAAGGGGAATAATTAATTTATATTATTATCAAAATAAATATCGACATCTAAATATGAGTGTGTAGGTTTACGTCATCACTCGCTGATGAGTGACCAACCAACCAACCATGATTACTAAAAAACAAATCAACCGCGCCATCCAGTCAACAGGACTGGAAATACAGGCAACTAGAGGTGACGGATATGCTTATTTTACAAGCTTGGAAACAGGCGATCAGATCGGTGACTCCGTGATGGTCTGCTTCCTCAATCAATTGACCATTACCGAATGGACACAAGTAGCTGAATACTGCGCCAAATCAAACCTGTAACTCAACCAACCAAACAGACAACCAAACCATATGAACCACGCAGAATTAGCAGGACTATACAAGGGCAAGCTCGAATCACTAAACTATAACCTCGCCGTATTTGAATTACTCAATGAGGACGAGCATAAGATGAAGGCTTTCCAAATCATCATCGCCAACCTCATCAACGACCAAAAACCAACCAACGAAGAACAATGAAAATCGGAATAATCGGACGCGAACCAATGATCACCATGCAGATATGCAAGATGATCGGAGAGAGAAAAGAAAAAGCTCAACGGAAGGCAGAATTTATCCTGCGAGTTAAACAATCAATTACATTCTGGAAATGAGTTACAAAGGGGACTGGAACCGAGTTCAAGATCACGAATCCTACGGATCAAACTACGACAATATCTTTAGAAAGAAAATGGATCAAGAACTATTTAAAACAACGGAAGACCTCTCACCTCGCAAGAAGTGGATGGTCAGTAAATCAATCTCGTGCAGTCAGAAGGATGGTGAGTGGATGTGTTACCGATCAGGGACACAGACGTTCGCCAAGGCCGATACAGAAGAGAATGCCTGCACGGAACTCGCAATTAAACTAAAAATAAAAAGCTGGAAGGAATAATATGTTAATACCAAAGACACACCCATTATTAGTAAAAGCAATTGAGGACGGCACCACCTACGGGTATCGCCGTGCGCACAAACACACGGAAACCCCTAGCGAGTTCGAGCTATGCTCTGCCATCGCTGATGCAATCATGTATCAGATAGCAGAAGTATTTGAATTCGTAGATCCGAAGAACACGAGCCTAGTATGATTATCGGAATCGATGTAGGTAAGAACGGTGCGATTGCATGGACCACTCTGGGTGACACCCTAGTGGAGAAGATGCCGGAGACAACTAAAGACCTGTGGGATTTGATCGACGAAATCGCTCAAAGTGCCGGAACTGAAGTTCCACACTGCTACCTAGAACAAGTATCATCATCCCCCCAAATGGGGGTGGTGTCAGCTTTCTCCTTCGGTAATGGCTTCGGTCATTTAGAGATGGCTCTCACGGCCGCTGGGATACCATTCACGAAGGTTCGACCACAAGTGTGGATGAAGCACCTAGGCTGCATGACTAAGGGCGATAAGAACGTCACCAAGCGCATGGCACAGCAGCTCTACCCGGACATCAAAATAACACACGCAAACGCAGATGCCCTGCTCATCCACGAGTATGGCAAACAAATTCACAAGTAAACCAACCAACCAACATGAACACAGAAAAGAAATTAAGGGGCAGGCCCCACAAACTGGAAGAGGACAAACTCATCGGCCGCAGGGTCAGTATGGAGCAAGCATATTGGGATATTCTCGACGATTTCCTAGAAGAACAGGAAGTAGACCTAGTTGATTTACTCCGAATCATTGGCGCAGCAATTTACAAGGCTAACAACGCGGAGGAAACGCATGAGAATTAGGACGATCAAACCAGAGTTCTTCACCCACGCCGAGCTTGCCGACCTTGAGTTTGATACCGCCCTACCAGTGCGTCTAGCCTTCATTGGACTATGGTGTGCCGCTGACAGGGACGGACGATTCAAGTGGGACACTCGCAGGCTGGGTGTGCAGATTCTCCCATACGATAACGTGGACTTCGATGCCATCATGGAAGCGTTACTAGGTGCCGGGTTCATCGATAAGTATGAGGTGGAGGGCAGGACATACGGATGTGTCCCATCCTTTCCCCGCCATCAAGTTATCAATAACCGGGAAGTAGATAGTCTTATCCCATCATCTGACGGAACAATATCTCCACCTACGGAAGATAAGCGGCCAACAAGCAAGGTCGAAGTTAAACTACCGTTTGATTCCGTCGAGTTTGGTGAGGCATGGGATAGGTGGAACGATCACCGGAACGACAAGAAGAAGAAGCTAACCAAGGGAACCGCGGTGATGCAGTTAAAGAAGCTTGAAAGCATCGGTGAGGCTAGGGCTATCAAGATGATCGACCATAGCATCGGCAATGGATGGATGGGACTGTTTGAAGATCCAAAGTTAACCCCGATCCCATTGCAGCGTAAACCTCAAACCTCCGATCAATTCAGCATATGAGTGAGATAACAGAAATGCCAAGCAACCTGTCAGCGGAGAAGGCTGTGCTGTCAGCGATGATGTTCTCGGAGAAGCTTTACCGGCAAGGTCTAGCTGAGGGGATCGATGACGAGTGCTTCAACTTCCCAACCAACCAGATCCTATTCGAGGTCATGAAGACCCAGACTAGGGACGCTGAGGGTCAGATCGACCTCATCACGCTGGTGCCTCACCTCAACGACATCGGGCTGCTGTCCAAGGCTGGCGGACCGGGTGCGATCAACGAGGTCTACAGCTACGCACCGTCTGGGAATGGCTGGACTGGATGGGTAGACTCCCTCCGTGAGATGAAGGCTCGCAGGCTGGGTGTGATCGCAGCCAAGGCACTCTCAGAGGCTACAGACAGCACTGAGGCGATGCAGACGGTCAAGGACGCAATGGAAGCCATGAACAAGGCTGTGAGCGGTCAGAAACGATCCCACACAGGTAAGCAGGCTATCGGGATGTTCTCGGACACGTTCAAGGCTGCTCACGGTGCCGGTGACATCCCCGGCTTCTCAACAGGGTTAACTCAACTTGATGAGATATGCGGTGGTATGAAGGGTGGTGAGCTATGGGTGATGGGTGCCAAGCCATCCCGTGGCAAGTCAGTGCTGATCATCCAGTTCGCCTGCGAGTTTCTGCTCAAGGGTCTACCGGTCGCACTGTTCAGTATCGAGATGACCACGAACGAGATCATCGGACGCATCATCTGCTACATCAGCAAGGTGGACTACGGTGTGATCACGCAGCCACGGAAGGCTCAGAAGAACGACCTGATGAGGATTAAGGATGCCTGCGAGTTCATCGCCGGGTCGAAGCTCTACATCGATGCATCAGCCAACCAGACCATGGCGACCATCGAGGCTGAGTCTCAACGCATCAAGGACATGAATAACGGAGAGCTTGCGTATGTCGGTATCGATTACCTACAGATCATCAAATCATCACCCCGGTCGAGTAAGACGAGGGAGGAAGAGGTCGCACAGAACTCAGCCGGGTGCAAGCAACTCGCCAAGCATCTCAACTGTCCGGTGGTAACAGCCACGCAGCTCAACGAGCAGAATCAGACGAGAGAATCACGGGCGATCGAGCAGGATGCTGACGCACTGATCTTTATCTGCGACGATGGTCTGAAGATCGGAAAGATGCGAAATAGCAGGCGTGACTCGGTCCTACCGATCCGGCTCAACGGTTCCAAACAGAGGTTTGAATAAATCTGTTGACGAGGTGAATTTGCGTATCAGAAACGATGTGCATGGAAGACATTAAACACGACGAAGATAACAGACCATCGGAACTCTCACTGCTACGCGGAAACGATCACGAAGGATTTAGAT
>Ga0247723_1001925_pt1 | contig 11627 bp, 20 predicted proteins | sample MSEWelMarce5H_FC_FD_189079 | JGI IMG/M metagenome (GOLD analysis project Ga0247723, IMG submission 189079) | Subsurface sediment microbial communities from gas well in West Virginia, United States - MSEEL Well Study Marcellus 5H_FC | ecosystem: Environmental > Terrestrial > Deep subsurface >...
GCCTTGACTTTCTCATTGTACTTCGCCTTCATCGCAAATATAAGACCAGACGGGGCGCACAGCGGTTGAACCCCTACTATGTCAGCGGCGATGATATTCGGCATCGCTTGCCGAATCATTGAGATTGTGATCCGATCAACCTTCGGTCGCGCCCACAGCGGAATCGACAAACCAAGTGTGTTACAGATCGCTGTCACGACCGGGGCGCACAATGCGATGAGGAACGATAACCGAGTCATGATTTTGTTTTGATGGTGAATTGTTTGGGGCCTGTGTATGCTATTGATTTCGTCCCAACACCGTTATGTATTCGGTCCGACTCCATCAACTTTCTCACCAGACCCAATAAGACCGGATCATATTTGGGTTTCTGAAAAGCCAAAACCACAATACCAACGCCGCCGATAATACTGGCGATCTGTAAGAAACGTCCCATAGGAATCATTCTACCAGTTGTGTTTTGGTGGACCGTGTGGGAATCGAACCCACCTGATTGTCGCTATGCCATAGCGGTGACCACCCCATGCAGTCCCACAGCCCATAAAACGAGTTATTCGATTGTCAATGAACAAGAAACACTTGGAACCGTACAGCCGAATAGACTTGTGATTGCCCCAAGGTTTGGTGGATGCGACGGGATTTGAACCCGTGACTCAGCATTGCGAATGCCGTGTTTTCCCAGTTGCTACTACGCACCCAAAGTTTGGTGGACCGTGTGAGAGTCGAACTCACTACCTTTCGCGTGCAAGGCGAACGCTCTCCCAGTTGAGCTAACGGCCCAATAGATAAACTTCTTTGTATTGGGAGGGAGTATGGCGGCTTAGGCCGCTGCTGCGAATGCAGCGCCGGTATCGGCGGCTGTCGCGGCGACGGCGGTGCGCGTGAACGTTGTAGTTCGCGTGTACGTTGTGGATGTGAAGGTGTTCTTCATTGCCGTGCCTTTACTCTATTTATACATGCCGTTTGGGAGAAGTCAAGAAAAATACCATTTCTTTCGATCTTTTTTTGAAGACTACCAACCGGGGTTGATGCCGCGATCAAACGGGACGAAACATGTGATGCGGGCTTTGCCTTTGATGGATTGTTGAATGGGGGTGCCTTTGATCCGCGCCCGGCCAGAGATAGAGTATTGAATGCCGGTGGCAAGGATGCGGCTTGCGCCGGAGAGGGTGGCGCGGGATGTGGCTTGGATGCTGGCTTTACCTTTGATGGGGTGTTGCAAATCAAAACCGGGGCCAATGTTGGTGCTGCTTAGGCAAACCAAAATCTCCCCGGTCTTGGGGTGGACCCAACCGGCCCGCGTCAGGATCGCATCGGGCTGAAACGTAGGCGGTTGTAGTCGGGTCCACATCATATGGCGTAGCGAAGAATTACGAACAGTTCACAGAAGATCGTGAACAGAAGAATTCCGATGATCCAACCTACCAGCTTGGATTGATTCCGGTGTTGGTGGGCGCGGGACAAACACAGTTGACCAGCTTGGATTGATCGAATGCAGCAATGGGCTGAAGCGTGGGGAGTGTGTACCCACGAACAGAGATTAGCGCACCCGTGGCATCGACTTCCGTGGTGATTTTGATGTCGATGACAGAACCATCCGGGAGTTGGTAACACGCACTCTCCAGTTCCCCCGGAGCAGCCGTCACCACTTGGGGCAAAGGGCAAGCACCCGCAACAATGGTATCGCCACCGACGAAATCGGGAACGAACGGTGCCGGGCCGGTCGCCGTCGGTTTGACGTAACGAGTTTCGGTCAGGATCGTTTTGCCGATGTTGTTCGGGTCGGGCATGAACGTACGAATGATATCGATGGTAACGGGGACAGTGCTACCAGACGCAGTGTAACAGCCGGGCGATGTAATGATTGTGGGTTGCCCACAGTTGCTTTCACAAGACATGAATATTCCTCTTAGTTTTCGTCAAATTGAATCATCATCGTCACTTCATCCGTGTCCCCGCCGCGAACATTAGGCAATGTTTGCAATTGGGTGACTAGGTACTGTGTGAAACCGCCACCAGAGTCCAAGATGGGTGAGTGATTGGGTGATTCCGGCCCAATGGGTGACAATCCGACCGGTAGACCCGCATCGATAGGGAGAACATCGGTGAAATCTTCGATCAAACGATTGTCGTGGTTTTGGGTTGGTTGTTGGTATTGTGATGTCACAACACCTTTCAAAATCAATCCGGGCGGTAGTGCTGATTCCGGTTCAACATGGGCGGACCAGACACAATTCAAAATTCGGTTGTATGTACCCCCGAACTGCCCGTAGTGATATTTAGAGAAGGAATTGGTTCCCGCTTGTATGGGTGCAGAAGAGTATGAAGTGCCTCCGATATCGGTCTTTGCGTCATCTACTGATTTCCAAGAAATGTTGATTGGTGGATTGGGGATTCGTGACCGTGAAAACCCATGAGCCGGATTGCCAATAGCTGGACCGTTATCCTCACACCACGTAAATATAGCTGCCACTACATGTATTTATTTGAATGTATTTTGAACGACGGGACAATCATCAAACAGACCCCGGAAGATCAATCACCAACCGATCCGACCAAAAGTGCATTCTATGATGTGGAACTCCGCATCGGGGAAGTGATGTTCTTCGGGGTGTTCTCTTCGGAGCATTCGTATGTGGTTGACCTTCGGGATGGACATTTTGAAATCGATGGTGTACCATTTCAGATCGACGGGGTTGTTTCTCCCGATCTACAGTTGATCTATTTTCGCCGCCAGCGGATATGGATCACGGGCGGTACAGAGACGGCACACACGACGGAATACCATCTTGGATGGAGTGGTTTGGTGAACGGGGTTCAGATCCGGCGTACCATTACTTTCGGATAATTTCGTAGAATCTATTGACATACATGTCTACGATGTGGTAGCGTTGGATTATGAAGACGGATCTTCAATTCGCAACTCTGCTAACGATCACCCTGATGATTTGGGTGTGGCGCTATCAACAGTACCAGAAAAGCCAGACGCGGGCGATCATTACCCGCATCCTTGAAGCTGACACGACACCGAAGAAATGGTTGGAGTGGCGGCGGGAAGCCAGCTATTGGTTTTCCGAAGACCGCCCGGCAAACCGGAAATGGAGAGAACAATGGCGGCGCGATTGAAGAAGTATCGCGTTCAAACATCCGACCATCACGGGATCACCCAACGCGGGTGGGGGTTCGGCAAATGTACCAGTTGGGGACCTTGGACGACGGTCGATGAAAAGGACACCGAAGAGCAGGGTCGCGAAGCATTCCAACTTTGCAAGAATCGAAGCGGATTGCGCCGGGTGCGATTGATCCACGGGACGAAGGTTCTGGATAAATCCGAATGACGCTTAACCAAGCGCGAAAAGAAATCAACAACGAATTGCGCCGATGTCAGGATGAGCGGCGGTGGATGATCGAAAACCGACCCATCTTGCCAAATTCGACGCAGTTCATTTTTCCATCCGACCAAATCCAATGGTTCTCCATGGTTGGATATTCGGCGGGACTCAGCCGTGCGCTTACAATGTTAGAAGGAACAATATGTCCTGTCCAAACCAAGGGAAGAAGTGCGAATGTGCCGACTGCAAAGCGCAAGCGGCCATCGACAAAGCGCAAAGCGCGTACAAGTGGAACGGAGTGATACCGGTGGAGAATAACCAAGTCGAACGGATGTTTTGGGTGGTGACTTGGCGTCACACCGTCGAATACCTAGCCTGTCGTTTGTTCAAGGACGACAAATGGATCGTCGTCTCATACGGCGGGCCGATCAACGGCGTGTATGGGATGGTTGGCGTGTCCCTGTTCGATACGGAACATGAGGCTATCGACGCCCTCATCAAAGACCGCATGGTAGAAGAAATGAGATTGAGGGTTTGGATCGATTCGCTGAAGGCGAAATCGGAACTCCTCAAATCCAAACGCTAGTATTGCTTCATCTGGACTTGGGTGTTATCGCGCCACCCAGCCTTCACCGCAAACTTCTTCGCGATCTGTAGCAACGCCCCGGCGACCACTGATAGGTAATGATCCCACTCATGACCTTGGTAGTATTCGGAATGATACCCTTCGGGGTCGTCGGGGTGGAAATCGTCTGTATTGATTTTGATCCCTTGCCGCCCGGCGGCTGTGATGATGTCCGTGAACAGTTTGCTGTTCACGATATCTGTCTTGTCTTTGGCCCCTACAGCCTTCGCCACGGCGTCCCAAGCCTTGATGAATGACCCTGCACGATGTCCGGCATCCCGCGCGGCTTCCAGACGCTTCATAGAGTCAACCCACCACTTCGCCTGTGAGTCGGTCATCCCCATCAATCCGTAGCCTGAACAAATATCACAGATCGTAAAATCTGCCTCTAGGCCAGTCCCTTTGCAGTGCGGACATTTCCCCGGAACGAAGTCAGCTACTTCTTTCTTCGCTGCTGTCTGTTGCGCCGGAGACATTTTTTCCAGACGGCGATCTGCCATTTTCTTGGAGTGTGCAGCGTCCGGGCTGTTCGGGAAGAACCGAACAAACTTCAATAGATCGACCGTGTAATTGTAGTTGGTGTCTTCGCGAAGGAACTGGCTAAACGATTGCATGTGGAGTATTTAGATGGTTACCGAGCTTTCTTGGCGAACTTGTCGCGGATCTGATACAGCGCCTTACCGACGATTGAGATTTCATGACGCCACTCACCACCCTCATAGTATTCGGCGTCTTCCGGGTCATCGAATTCAAATGATTTGGGGGTGAGTCGGATTCCTTGATTGTTCGCCGCCTTCATGATGCCTTTGAATAGGTTACTGTTCACCAAAGATTCAGTCGGTTTGATTCCGATCACTTTACACACAGCTTCCCAATCGTCATGATCGTTTTCGTTAGCATGATCCCCGGCCTTCTTCGCATCCAGCAATTTGCGATGCGCCGCCGCCCACCACTTGCCTTGAGCTTCGTTCATACCCGGCAAACCAGTCGCATCGCAAGTGGTGCAATCATCAAACTCTTTGTCGAAACCGATACCATCACAATCAGGACACGCGCCCGGAACAAAGTCAGCGACTTCTTTCTTCCCCAACGCGACATTTTTCGGCGGAATTCGACTTTGAAAATTCGCTATCATCTTTTCGATTGATTTGGCTTTCGGACCGTTTGGATAGAAGCGAAGGTACTTACCGAATTCGACGAAACCGTCATATCGCATGTCTTCGCAGAGAAATTGGCCAAAGGATTGCATGGGAAGTATTTAGGCTAAATACCATTGTGCCAAAACTGTATCGACAATTCATCCTGGAATCGAACACTAGCGAAACGATGTTGTCGCAACAGGAATACCCGATCAAAGAGAAATTCAAACTGTTCAATCGGTTATTCTTCGACGGGGCGATCATGGATATGCCGGTGGTCATTGGCAAGACCAAGAAGGGCGTCAGCGGCGTGTTTACGGCGCAAACCATACTAGCGCCCGGCGAACGTAAACCGAGCGGCATACTGGCGGCGTACACGAAGATGCGGGGTACATTACGCAACCCGAAGATCGTCATTAGTGATGAGGTGGCGCGGCGAAAAGAATGGCGTTGGGATGTTCTGTTGATTCACGAAATGATCCATGCGGCACTGGCCGTCGAAGGATATTGGTACGCCTCACACGAATCTAAGTTTCAGGACCGCGTGAGAGAAATCAGCCCGAAATTCGGATACCCCATCCCGATGACCGACACGATGCCGCCGGAAGAATTGGAGCATATTGAAGGCAAACCCATGGTGTTGGTCACGTTCCTTATCAACACCCAACTCTTCGTTTCGGCATTCCAGCCGGGGTGGAGAAACAAAGCAGCCGAACTCAAGACATTGTTTGCGAAGCGATACGAACACCACGATATGCTCATCACAGCATATTTCATTCCGGCGTCCGTTCTAGCGCGGTCGATGACACTCACCCGTACATTCCCACCCGACCGCTATAGAATCAACTCCATCAAGGATCAATTGGATATCGATCTCAAGACAGGTCAGTTGTTGTGGTCGTTCAACCCGAAATCGGCGTAGTGTTCGCAAACGAAGGACTCATAGAAGATCGGATGACCATGGATGATCTTCGTTTCCGGGTGATTCTTCATCGCCGGGATTGAGCAGACATAGAAGGGCGAATCGTCTAGCGGCCCGGCATGGTGGCAGTGATTACAGCACTGTTCCGGGAGGGAGTGGTTTCCATTCATGGATGTCCTTCATTGCAAAAGTGCGATTGTCATTCTTCCCCACGTCGTAGGCTTCGACTAGCCATTGATACTCCGGGTGGAACTGACAACACCCGAAGAACATCCGAATCGGTACTATGCGCCGGTCGCCTGTCTCACCTTTCCAGTTTGTGTAGCGAATATCGACCGCTGTTTCCGCGATCAAACTCACCAGCGGTTTTCCGTTAGCTAGTTGCATGGCCTACGTCTAGTGTACACCCACAAAAACAAAACGCCGGACCCGAAGGCCCGGCATTCTGTCTCACTAATTCGATAACCTGGAAAGTGAAGAACCAAGGGGATGGTGCCTAAGCAGCCATCGCCATCTGACCATAATTGGCAGTTATTAGTTTCACGCTTATCTCGTTTGCCGCCCTTCTGATCCTCAGAACCATTGGTTCCTCTTTGATCTCCGTTCAAGGCTAACTTGCGGTAGTCGTCTACCGGTCAACTCCCCTTAGCTTCCAGCCGCCCGTCGAAACCATGTCGCCCCCGTATGGTGGACCGTTGGTTCTCTAGTTGACTCCCTTTTGAGGACTACTTTGAGACGGCCCGTGATTGGTGGAGGCGTCGGGTATCGAACCCGAGTCCGAACGTTTTCGTCACCAGATCAACATTGACATTTCTAATTTAGCACACGCCGAACTTCCATGTCAAGTTTTAATCGACTTCCCACCCGGCCTCAAACATCGCCAGCATGTTGGGATATTCAATCCGCTCTGCTGGCAAGTCAAAGGCCGGGATGTTCATCTGTTTCTGGATGGTGAACGTCGTATAATGCTCTTCCGTTGATTCGGCGAACGTCGGATTCACATAATCGAAAATGCAGCGAAGGTATACCGTCGGGTACACCATTCCATTCTCATTCACCATGAAACCGAGGGTTTGCGCCAGCGGCCCTTGCGATGGTATCCTCCGATTCACCACCGGACAGAAAAACCGCCGCCCATCAGCGGACCGGTAGCTGTAGTTTTTCCGGTCGCTCATGAAATTCATATCTACCGCGATGCGTTTGGCATCAGTCTCCGAAATCGTCGTCGTCGGCATCGGTATCGGGGTTGATTGAAGCCCCGGCTCCTTTCGTTTTCAGTTTGACGTGGGGTTGCCAGATCGAAGTCAGATCCGGGAATTTCAGTTTGGGGAAATCTTCATCGGCGGGCTTACCCCGCTTGTAGATCGCCACATAATCGGCCAGAAGGAAGACGTAGGTATAAGGGCTTTGTGCGGACGTTTTATTCCCGAAGGGGTATCCCTGTTCGGGCCGGGTGAAATCTTCGTGCGACGACAGATCGACTAGCGCACGTTCAAAATCCTTGCGCGTGGTCGATTCGATCAACGGCTTCAGATCCGTTGACCAAGCGTAGCCGTCATAGGCTTTGCTCCCCACCCATTCTAATGAGCCAGTGGGCTGTTGAATGTAAAAATCGGCGGTTGTTGCGGGCATCTTGGCGGTTCTCCTCTTAGTTTCCCCGGACGGTTCCGGGTTCGTTAAGAACAAGATACCACGTGGTACTAGTGGTGAAAAATTCAAAACCATAGTACCAATAGACCCACTATGTCGATTCAATCGACCCTAGTTGACTCTCCAATTCCACAATCCGATTCTTGGCAATCTCCAGTTCCCGTAAAACCTCTCCTCTCAACTGCATAGGGGTTTTGTGACCCGCCCGCTGGAACGTCACAACAAGGGCTTCCATATCCGGCGGACACACCTCAAATTCCAGCACATTGATCGCCCCGCCATCCCGGAACATTTGGGCAACTTCCGCCGCCAACAGGACCACGCCGGGGAAGTGTAAACGCATACTGAACCCGGTTTCATCGTTGAATTCCATGCGCTTGATGCGGCTTTTTTCATTCTCATGCCGGAACCCGTCCGTTTCAAAAGACGCGGCTTCGATGACTTGCCGGACGTTTTCCATCCGCTTCCCGTCTAAAGAAACGAGCTTGGACAAGCCATACTGCCGGACCACCATGTCTTGCAACTTCTCTAACAACTCCGCATCTGTCATGTTCCTAGTATACACATCTTGACATGTACGTCAATAGGTGATAACCTCATGGTGCATGGATACCATCTTCTTACCCATCGGCGGGGCGGGCCTACTGTTGCTTTTGCACGTGTACTGGTATTGGGACAAGAGTCTCAAGGAACTGGCAAAGAGCTACGCCATGGTAGCCTTCGCATGGTTGGTTCTGTGCATGGGGATGGCAGCGGCATGAGCTACACTTTGATGTTCACCGTCGATGCGGATCAGGATGTGAATGAATTCGCGTCCTTCGGGAATGCTTGGGGCGGCGCGATGGCTGTGTGGATGTACCTGAACGACAAGTATTTCCCACCCAAACCCGGAGAAGATGAAGGATCATACAAACGGTCGGTGTTGAATCAGGAACACCTCAAAAAAATCTGGTCGCTACAGAAACGCCGGGACATCCCCGCCCATGATGTGATCGGTCTTTTCACCACATTTGACGGCGCGATGGTTCGCAACGAACATATGTCGATGCTGGCGGATCACCTGGACGATCTCTATGCCGCAATGGTCACACATTACGGTGTGGAACAGATGGAAAAACGAGTCAACAATATCCGGTCACAAGCATCGGTACTTCGCGACATCGCTGGTGATGAAACGCATAAAGCGGTGTGCTGGCAGCACAACAGCATCACCCAAAACCCGTGGTGGAACTACAAAGAGGACAAACCATACAACCTCAACACCGGCACATACCATTGGTTCATTTTCGATGAGTTGAAACCGGAGTTCTGGAGTCGTCATAAAGTAGTATCGTGAAGCTACAGTTGAAGAGCGACTTCCGCGACTACTATGACCACATGTTCGACCGTACGGGAGAAGAGTTCCACCGATACTCCCGCACGGATATGCATCGCCGGGATGCATTTGATTTGCTGTCAATGGCCGGGTACCGCGTCCCGCCACATGGGACCGCCCACGTTCTCAGCGCCACGCTAGACGCCCATACACCAGCCGGGCGAACCGTAGTGGCCTACGAAGATCCCCACGCCCACAGAGGTGATGGGAAGAAATTGAGCGTGGTGTCGCTGTTGCCGCCGGAGACGTATTGTTCCCTGTACATCCCCCAAACCAAAGCGGTATCGGTCCGTGAGTTGTGGGTCGGTAAATTGTGGGTTGGATTGAAGTATCAGTCCGACGATGCATGGCGGTCGAATGTAGGTGAAGTGATTACCGCCATAACTGGCATGAGTATGGATATACCCCGGCCCGCCGCATTCAAAGACTACCCGTTGATCGCGGTGGATTTGGTCCAAGGTGAAGACGACAAGGGGTATGCGGTCGATCTGAACACCTCACCGGGGTTGGACTCTTTGCGGATTCTTTTGTCTGCAAATGACGTGGTATCTTATATCAAGGAGTTCTGGAATCATCGTAATGAACCTCAAATCTGAAATCTTAGAGTACATCGCGGCGCAAGCGCCGGGGTATTTGATTCTTCCGACAGATTTGATGGAACAGTTCCAGATCGAAGCCAACGAAGTCTTTGCCCATATCATGATGGCGTTCAAAGCTGATTTCGTTGTTCCTCGGTTCCGCATTTTTAATGAACCGTGGCGACAGCGATTGTCGGATATCCCCAACTACGTCGAAACAGAAGACGGCCCGCGCCAGATCACTGCCGGGGATATCTACATGGCATGGGAACGGACACACGTAACCTAACCACAGGAGTTTTTCCAAGAAAGAGAGTTCACCATGGATCGGTCCATGAAAGAGTATTTGCAGTTGATGACGAAGGCCCTGAAAGCCGCCACCGAAAGTCACAAGAAGGGCGAAAGCCCATCCGCAGACATCCTGCGCATGACCGCGCTTGGATATGCTTGTATGGAAGATCACGGAGTCCCCAACTCTTCCAATTCGACCAACGTCAACAAACTCACCATCGTCCCCGCTCTGACCGCCAACAAATCCCACATTCCGGCGGTCGCGTAACGACCAACAAAATGCGCGGCCCGGTGTCATCGCCAAATGACACCGGGCCGCTTTTCGACCGCACCAAGCATTGCGATCTGTGCCTAGTGGCACATATGATCTATTGGATCACAGAACATTGTTCATGTCAAGAACTAAAAACTGGTCAGTGGAATAAATCCGCCGGACGTTGAAAACTTCAACGACAAACCAGACAATGCTTTGAACTGACCTTTGACGACTAGCACACCGAACCGCTCAGCTAGTAGCGGATTTGCGTTCTTATCGACTGTGAACGACGTTTGTCCCTTAGCCGGTAGAACGATCCGGGAAACTTGTAGCGCCCGTCCTAGGTCATCGTAGAAGACAAGATCGACCGTTTGAGGATAATTCATCGCATTCGATAATGCGACTCCCGTGGCATTTCCAAACCGAAGATCGTACAGAAGATTCAACGTGTCTGTATGTGGATCGGCTCCGGGTGTTGCGGCTTCCAGAGTTTCACCACGAAGGGTGGGGAATTCATAGGCTACATTGAACCCGACGCCGGTACCGTTAATTTGAGGCATCACTTCGGCGTGACCGGTCACGATTGCGTTACCTACCAATGGGCCGGTGACCGACACCAAAGAAACACCCTTCGGGAAGATGGTGACGGCTGTTTCAGCCCCATAGACGCCATTGGCGAAGACCGGTAGAGGTTGACCGCCGGTACTCAGAAAACTCACCCGGTAGATGGCGATCTGATCGCCGGGGTTGACAAACCGCAAAGTGGTCTTCCATCCACCACCGACAGCGATGTGCGGAATCGTCCGCAACGACAGCGCCGGGAGTTGCGACAAACGAGAATCAATCATGTCCAAATTGACCGCGATGGATTGTGAAAGATTCAAACCGGATGTGGTCGAATATGTGAATGTGAGTGGGACTAGGTATCGCCCGATGTCGTATTTGAGTTCGGCTGGATTCACCCGAACTTGGAAGGTCGCTGATTGGTTATAAGTGACCAGTTGTGTCGCCGGAGAGACGGTGATTCCGGGCGGGAGAATCGGGTACGCATTTGCCGACACATAGAGCATATCGGCAGACGGGAAGGGAGGGAGAGATACAGTGACCGGCCACGTCAAAACATCCGTAGTTGCTTTATCGACGACGGCGTTGATTTCGTGAGGGGTGATTGATACGACTGGCGCGACATTCTGAGCGAACATAGAACCAATGAGCAACAGGGACATTGTGATTATTTTGGTCATACACACATATGTAGTAAACCAAAGACGAATGCCGGACCCGAAGGCCCGGCATTTTGGAGAGTAGACGGAGAGTAGAGTTACTTGGTGGTAGCGGCCCCCTTCGATTTGGATTCGACGCCAAGGTGCTTCTTGAGGCGGCGGACCAGCGCCACTTCCTGGATCAACCCTTCGGCGAACGCCATCAGATCGGCCAACAGCGCGGACACCTGATCCTC
>Ga0247723_1001927_pt1 | contig 11607 bp, 13 predicted proteins | sample MSEWelMarce5H_FC_FD_189079 | JGI IMG/M metagenome (GOLD analysis project Ga0247723, IMG submission 189079) | Subsurface sediment microbial communities from gas well in West Virginia, United States - MSEEL Well Study Marcellus 5H_FC | ecosystem: Environmental > Terrestrial > Deep subsurface >...
GTCAAAGAAGATACGAAGTCAACAGAAGGTCAAACCAAAGCACAAAAGGAACTAAACACCGAGCTTGACACTACAAACGTTTATTTAGGCATTCAAGCACAATTGCTTCACGAACTAGCGCAGTTGCGTTACAATGAAGCTATAACCGCAATTGACAAGCAATTTAACTCAGAGTTGAAAGCGCAGGAGATACTAGCCGAAGTAACGGGTAAATACACGCTCGATTCATTGGTCGCGTTACTTGATGAAAAAGCGAAAATACAAAAGCAAGCACTTCACGAGCAGGAAAAATACGAGCTGTCACAATTAGCGTTGAAATATGCGGCGGAAACAAAAGCAGAGCTTAAAGCATTAGAGGATAAAAACGCCAAACTTTTGGAGCAAGAAGGATTGACGCCAGCGCAAAAAGCCGACATTGAAAGACAAAGGAAAGCCGACTTGAAAACTATTGAAGCGAACGCAGCAAAACGCAAAGCGGACTATGACGCACAAGCAAAAATAACTCAACAAAAAAATGGTGATGAAGGCGTTGCAATTGATAAAGGAATCGCCGACAAGAAGCAAGAAATCAGTGATGGACTAGCAGAAAAGGCAACCGAGAACAGCGACAAAGTCAAAGAGACCGATAAGAAAAACGCACAAGAAGCATTTGAGTTTATGCAATCAATTCAACAAGCAATTACCGACATGCTTAAAGAGCAGATTGATCGCCGTATTGCTTTGCTTAAAAAAGAAGAAGAAGCCGCGAAAAGTCAACAAGATTATTTGCAGAACTTAGCCGCGCAAGGTAACATTTACGCTCAGCAATCAATCACCGAGCAAATACAAATCCAACGTGATGCACAAGCCGAACAAATGAGACTTGAAAAGCAAAAGCAATCGATTGAACTTATTTCTACGGGATTGAAGACGTTTGAAAGCGCATTGAACGAAGGCAAGTCACCAGGCGAAGCACTTGCGTCAACAATCGTAAGCACAACGGTACTTACTTCATTCTTGAAGAACTTACAATTTTACGAGAAAGGTACAATGAACGCTCCAGGTGGTTTATCGGTAGTTGATGAGAAAGGTCAAGAGATGATTACCGACAGACTCGGAAACATCAAAGAACTTGGTGCCGGAAAAGGTCCACGTTTCACCATGCTAAATCGAGGTGATAAAGTTTACACCGCTTCACAAACCGCGTCAATGCTTAGCGCGTTTGACAATCACGGTAACGCCTCGAAACTTAGCAAAATGGACAAAGCAGGAACTTCATTTGATTTGACGAACATGACTAAGGAAATCAAAGTATTGCAGGATATTGTAGCGAACAAATCAGAGACAAATATCGCTTGGCAATCATTCGCTTCGGGAATCAACGAAATTGTGCAGACAAAGCACGCAAATGGAGTCATTAGTCGAAACCGATTTAGAATCAATTAATCATGATTAGATACTTTTTAAACGGCACGGAATGCAATCCAGCGAACAAAGATTCGGTTAACTATGTCTTTAATTTTGAAGATAGGAGAATCAGTCAACTTGAACTTTCAGTTGATACGCTCGAATTCGTGAATGAAGATAGGATAGCAATCAAATCATGGATTGAAACATACGGGTATTTTGTCGGCATGCCATTGGATATTAAGTATTCAAATGGCACAATCGTAAAGTACATACTTGACTTTCAAGACCCAGCATTTAGAGAAAAAGAACGATCGTACAAAGTCAAGTTAAAGAAATACAAAGGAGTTGACAATTTCTTTGATAATGCGGACGGAATGGCGTTCAATCTAGTCAATTGGTCACCGAGCGACTTCTCACAAGTTGACTATGTAATCATTCCTGAAGGACAAGCAAATTACTTCATTTCATTAATGCTTGCGACATTTGCACTTAGTCAAGAAATTGCAAAAGCAGTTGATGAGATTCAACAAGGTATTGGAGACCTTTCCGCAGCAGCAACACCAATACCAGGACTTTCACCAACGGGACCAACCTATTCTTATAACGTGCCAGCTATTGTAGTGAATGCAATCAAATTAGCTGCACGTGTAGCGTATGCGATTTTTATCGTGATTGCATTAGTTAAGTTATTGACTGAAATAATCAATGTGATATTTCCCGTAATTCGTCAATTCAAAGCAATTAAAGTCAAAACGCTATTTGAGAAATCATGTGCGTTTCTAGGGTATTCAGTAAGTTCAACACTTTTGAACTCGCTTACACCCTTGACAATTTTACCAGTCCCATTGAAGTCGAAAAAAAATTCATGGTTTCTTGAATTAATCGCACCTAATACGCTCGCTTATACAAATGGCTATCCAAGTTCACGAGACTCGGTTAAGACGCTTGGACAACTTATTTCAGCACTAGAAGACACGTTTAATGCGAAGATTAAAGTATCAAATGGACTTGTAACATTCGAACAAGAAAACTTCTTTTTGCAAACACCAAACACAGGACTATTAAACGCGTTCAATCTTCAAAGCGAATTACAAAGCGAACATTCATTGAATACGGACGAAATATTCAAACGCTTAGTCGTTCAATACCAAACCGACCCGACTGATTTTAATACGTTTGATGACACGTTCCAAAGTTTGTTTGAGATTTCAAGCGAGGTGGAAAACTCACCAAATCGCGCACTTGAATTAATCAAAGGTTACGACCTAATTAACATCCCATTTGCACGAGGCACGAACAAAGGTTCACTTAACTTCTTGGAGAAATCCGCTAAAGTTTTAGCACAAGCAGTTGACTTGTTTTGCGGATCCAATTTAACGTCAAAGGTAAACGCGCGAAAAAACGTCATGCAAGTATCTTCACAATATTTCAGCGTTACAAAATTGCTTTGGATGAACGGAACACGTTTGCACCAAGAGCAAACCAATTTCATTGGAGCGCAAGCAATCGCACTAAATTATTGGTATTCACGTTTCATTGAGAACAATCAAAAGAACATTTACGATTCGATGCCAGTTGCAATGACTGAAAACGAACTATTCGCATTGTTTCAAAACAACTTTATAACGATGGACAACGGGCAAGTTGCCGAAATAATAAACGTTCAATGGAGCGAGCTTCAAGCTAAAGCAATGGTAAACTACAATGTACTCAGACCAAGAATAAACGAAAAAAGCGTACAAATCAATGGATAATTTAAAAGACATTTTAGGCAAGGACATTCCCAACGTTTTGAAAGCGTTTCAAGACTTGGAAAAAAGGATAACACCAGAGCTTCACAAGATTAATCAACATCGTGATGAAATTCCATCGGATTTATTAGCTAAATTTGATTCGGCAATGAATGACATTAAAGAGGCAAAGGAAAAATTAAAGCAACATGGCATTAACAATAACTAATAAAAATTATTCCACTCGAAATCATCCTTCGGGTAATGCCTTTTTGCTCGCAAATAGCGGTCAATTCATTGAGGAAAAAATCACCGTAGTTTGTGAATTTGATTTCACAAGTGCTTCAAACTTACCGGTAACTTTTCCAAGCATTTACGAGATTCAATTGCTTGGTGGAGATTGGCAAACTAAAGGCTTTGCGGTTGGTCATACAATTTTGCTCACAGGTTCAATTACTTGGTCGGGTGGTGTTCTTTCTTTTGCGTCTTCACCTTATGTGATTACTTCGGTGAATGGTGACACAATCACCGTTGGAACATCATTAGACCCATTAAACACGGGCGCAATCATTGGCGCAATCATGCCTTCAACTCCGCAAGGAATCACACCACTACAAATCGTAAATAGTACGGTGTCAACTCCCGAAGTATTGGAAGTTTACCATAACATCATTCCAAACACTTCGAGCGGTTCTGTGAACTCTTTAATTGATGGACAAGTAAATAGATTCGAAGCGATTGGAGTCGATACCATGAGTGTTGGAAACGTCTTTGATTTAATTCAATTAGGAAATCAATCAGGTGGAACTTACACAAATGCAAAGCTGACAAGATTAGCAGACGTAAGCGGAAATAAATCGTATTTAATTACGCTCGTTTACAATTTCCCTTACAAGTTTGAGGATTCCAACTTTGATGAGCCTTCATTCTTTGAAGCGTCTCAGTCATTGAAACCATACGTGGAAATAAACGCATATCCACAGCAAAACAATCCAAACGCAAAGTTACAAGTAACTTATGGCGGTTATCTTGGAAACGTTGGATGGTTAAATGAAAGCTACAATCAAGGCACAAACGATTTCACAATTGATTCAGTTACAATTGAGGATGCTTTAGGCAATCCATTGACGGCAATTGACTACGCACAAGAAACCAACGTTAGTGTAGTTATCACGGCAGGTGATGACTTTTTGGAAAGTGCTGAGATTGAATTTTACATGATTCCTGTACAAGAGGACATACAAAATCAACCGGAGTCACACGGTGATTTGATTTACTTGGCTAACTCTTTAGTTGATGGTTCTGGAATAACTCAAAACATATTCGGGAAGGCTTCGCGAAATATGAACATTACAAGCGAAGTTTTAACGCTTACTTCCGGTCAAATACAAATTGATTTTACGTTAGTTCCAAACTCAGCATTCACACAATACGTTGAGTCGTTACCAAGCGAACAAAGACAATACCGTTTAACGGCAACGGTGGAAAATACACCAAGCGATGCAAATAATAACAATTCGGTTACGCTTAATTTATTGCAAGGTTTACTTGAAAAAGCTCCGATAATTGGTGGTATTTACGATGACGTTGTAAGTGTTAATTTTCTTGATCATGTGAACGATGTTCAAGACGATGCGTTCAATGGATGCACTGAAGATGACATGCTTTACAAGTCAAAGTTTAATTTAACTAAAGGCATTGCATACCAAAAACTTGAAGCGACAATCATTGTTGAACGCGATTCAGATAACGCATTTTTTGAGCTAATCAACAAACCGATTGCATTCGGGAACTTTGTCACAACTTCAAATGGTGTGATTCAAGTAAATTACAACGAGCCGATTCAACAATTCTTGGACAATCCTGATAGAAATATTTTATCACTTGGATTGACAGGTGTCGAAACTTCTGAAAAATACGAGCTTGTTATTAATTGGTCTTTAATGGCTAATTGGCGTTATTGGATTTCACAATCAAACGCTTTGATTGATTTCTTTGATTTAACGCTTCCTAACGATGGTTTAAACGCTGAATGGATGCGATACCTACGTGAAGCAGGTTACACGCTCAAAGTTCGTTTGAACTTGATTGATGATATTGACACGCTTTACTATTGGGATGCTCGCGTAGTGTTACAAGACTATGAAGGCGCGGAATTCGTGACAAGTGATATTTTGCTTTTTGACGTATCGAACACCGAACAAACTTCATTGCTAGCAAATCAAATGATGAAAGTCGTTGCGCGTCACACATTGCCAACGGATTATTTTTGGAACGTTCCAGATTGTTGGGCATGGATTGGAACACGTCCAAATGAAGCAGACCCAAACAAACGATTTTCGACACTTTACGATTGGTCGGCACAAGATTCACCATTGAAACCAGAAAATGGATTCACAACGGCGCAAATCAATCAAATTTCAGCACAAGTTATTGAAGTCGTTTGCTTTGTAGATACGTCTTTAATTAGCGCAAGCGAAACAACATTTATTGCACGTGTTAATCAATTCAATGCAAAGGGATTGATTCAAAACGTGTACAAAGAAAACTTTACGCTTGTAAATCTTCCACTTGAAGCAATTAGCGAAGATAAAGGAGCTTCGTTTTGTGATGAGCCACAATTAGTCGTTGCTTCACTTAATGACGCAGCATATTATAAGAATGATCGTACCGGTATTGCTTACAAGTTTGATGAAATGACAATCGAACTTGAAGACAAAGATGGCGTTTTGACGTTGGCACCAGGTGTTGAAGTAAATTTCCCACATCAACCGGACGCAAAAGGATTTGTCATTGATTGGCGTCAAGTCGCAAATGGAAGTGTACTTCTTCAAGGGTGCTATAAAGTGCGCGTAAATTGGGAACTATCCGGTAATTCGGGATGGTTCTACTTCGGTGCGTTTCAATTATTAGAATACTCAATTTTAAACGTGCAAAAGACCGTTCGTTTATTCGTTGTATTGAACGATTTAGTACGCAAGCAAGGGATAAATTACAAAGATTCAGGATTCGCGACAACGATACGTTTTAGAGGTCAATTCGGGTACATGCAACCGAAATACGACACTGAAAATATTATCTATTCGGATCGTACACGCGAAAAAGTACGAAATGAAGCATTAAGAACATTTGAGCTTCGTTCTTCATGGTTGCTTAATTGCATGACTAGACAAATCGATGAGGAGATTCTATTATGCGCAAATCAAATCTACATAACAGATAACAACGCGAATAATCATGTGCGTAATTTGTACTACGATTTCCCTGTAATTTTAAGTGATAGTGAATCACCTTCATTCGAGTACACTGATAGCGTTTTCGCAAAAATCAAAGCGGTTTTTGTTGAGAAAGTAGCTTCATACGAGTCAAAATATGATGGCAACATCAAAGGAAGTGACAACATTATTTTAACTTTACCAACGTTAACAACTGGAAGTGGGGGCATTTGTGAAAACGTAACCGTTCACAATACTTCATTTAGTTACTTTCAAAGCATTATTGCAGGCGGTGACTTAACGCTACCAGATACGACATATAACTTATACATTGACGGCGTTTTAGTGGATTCACAAACCGCGCCAACATTAGAAAACACTACAATTGACATATTATGGCAATAAATTTTAACACACCCTCACAAGTAAGACCTTACGCAAATTTAGGCTCCTTTCCTGCAACGGGAGCTCTAAAGACAATCTACATAGCCGAAGACACAAATAAAACTTATCGATGGACGGGTAGTGCTTATGTGGAAATATCACCAAGTCCAACGCAAACAAGCGATTTAACAAATGACGGCGAGAACGGAGTAAATCCATTTATAACAGCTTTAGACATTCCTGGATCCTTACCGCCAAGCGGAACGGCGGGAGGTGATTTAACAGGCACTTATCCAAATCCAACAGTTCATAGAATTCATGGCATTGACATGCAAAACGGCACGCCTTCGGCGGATGATGTTTGGGTATATGGAGGTTCGCCAGCTAAATGGCAACATCAACATTTAAACGCTTCGCAAGTCGACAATGATTCAAGCGTAACAGGTGCAACGGTTAAACTTGCACTAGAGCATTTAGATAGCACAAAAGTCCCAACGACTCGCACCCTAACAATAAACGGAACTACACAAGACCTATCAGCAGATAGAACATTCACGATATCTACGGGAATCACAATCGGTACGACTGCAATCACTTCGGGTACTGTTGGGTGTGTATTGTTTGAAGGTACGGGAAATGTAGTGCAAGAATCGGCGAACTTGTTTTGGGATAATACCAACGGACGTTTGGGAGTTGGAACTTCATCACCTTCTGAAAAATTAGAAATTGTTTCGGGTGCTATTCAACTTTCCAATGCTCAAGGTATTCGTTCAAGATATACGGGAGGTGCAGCTTTTACCATTTTACAAATGTTTAGTGATAACAACACTTACTTGGATGGTGCAAATGATATTTTATTTCGTGTTGCCGCAGGTGCTACAACTGCAATGAGATTAAAGTCAGCAACGGGCAACGTCCTAATCAACACCACTACAGACGCAGGATTCAAGCTTGACGTTAATGGTACTGCGAGGGTGAGTGGAGCGTTGACAGTTGGAGGAACTCAATTATTTTTTAATGGTGCATTTTACAATACGATAAACGATAGAAATCATTTTGGAGGTGCAGTATCAATAAGCACATTTTTAAGAGTAGGAACAAACGCAAATACGGTAGCTTCAGCAATATTACAAGCGGACTCTACGACAAAAGGCTTTTTACCCCCACGAATGACAAATACTGAAAAACTAGCAATCGCAACACCTGCAACGGGACTTGTAGTATATGATTCAACTTTAAACAAACTATGCGTACGAACTGCGTCTGCATGGGAAACAATAACATCTTTATAATATGGAAACAACAACACCACAAGGAGTAGCGATTCAACCAATCGTCTACCCACTTAACGAAGGTACTGCGACATTCTTAACAGTATTAGTAGAGGCATTTTTAACCGATGCTACAACCGCAAGTACCTATTACCGATTACTTACCGATGATGGCAAAATCCTAACCGATGGACGCTACCAAATGACGGAAGAACAATTCGCAGAATGGGGGCGTGACAACTCGGTCGTTAACGAATACGTTGCGGAATATTTAGGAGTTACAATTATTTCTTAATTTAGCATTGAATTTAAAAACCAATTTTATGAAATCAATCGAATTAAAGTTAATTGAACAAACAAAAGAGGACGGAACAAAGGCAATCTTTAAGGATTACAAAGAAATCCTTTTGCTAGCCGTCAAAGCTGTAAATCCTCAAAGCCCTCCAAACTTGGAAGAAATGGCAGAGAAAATCGGAATCATTAACAAGATCAAAGCCATTCCTTCTGGAGCTGTTTTGCACTTAGAAAACTCCGAGTGTCGCACCCTTGCCAAATCATGTGAGCAACCTATTTGGACAATTCTTGACGAGGATCTTTACGCTTGTTTGAGCTATGTGAAAGATGTTAACGAGGGACCAGAAACCAAAGAAAAAAAATAAGGGATGCTTGAATTTGTAAAAATCATCAAAACGTATGGCGTAACCGGATTGCTTGCGGTGTGGGTGTGGACCTTACAAGCCGAGGTTAAGGAAATGCGCACAATGTTAGTTGATTGTTACCAGGTTCAAATGCACGCGTCAACAGATCACACGAATTACAAAACGCCAATTGAATTTTTCGCCATAATTCCAAAGAATGAAATCAGTGAAAAAATTAATCAGCGATACACTACAGCCTAACGGCAAATGGTCCATGAAAAGGATCGGAGCTTTTACTAGTTTCTGGCTTTCGGTTATTTACGCATTTGCGCCCATTTTTTCCGTAATCGAAATAAAAGAGTTTGTTTTTGTAGGCTTGCTCACATATTCAGCAACGGCAATCGGTTTAACAGTGTGGAACAAAACAATCGGAAAAAATGACGAACAACCTTAGACCTTTCTTGAATTTACTCGCTATTTACATTCTTTTTGTAATGTTTTTCGCGTGGATGTTATACGGATGTAGTGCCGAATATCACATGAAAAAAGCGGTGGATAGGGGTTATGTCATGAGTGTAAAAATAGACACGATTCGAGTGCCTTATTTAGTTAACTTAAAAGTTAAGGGAAAAGACACGACATTGATCATGTATAAAGATTCCATCGTTCCGAAGTTAGTAACCGAATACAAGACTAAATGGATGTATCGATTCGATAACAAGCGATTTGCCGATAGTTTAGCTCACATAAGAGCAATGTATGAGGATTCGTTACGAAACGCGCTTAAATCGAAGAAAATCGAAGCGAAACACGAAGACAAGGTAATTAAGCAAAAGACAAAGCAAACGCAATCAGAGAACAAAAACGGAATTTCCGATTTATTCAAGTGGATCGCTTTATCTATTTTAGGCATTGGACTTATTATTTTCTTATTCATAGTTATTCGAGCACTAAAACGTTATATTTTACTCAATGGTTAGACAATACACAGACACCGAGCTACTCGCACGCGTTAAAGAACTAGATTCATTCGATGGCATTCCTTCAGGTCGTTGGATTCTTGGAGTACGATCAAACGAGGACAATCCTAATTCATTCGATGACAAATTTTATTTGTTTGATGGTGAAACGTTTGTTGATGTTTTGAAAGGAACTACTAATCCTGGCACACCAACTTTAAAGCAATTCGAGAAAGTAAACAAAGACGGTGCTTTCATCTTAAAAGCCGATCAATGGTATTACAACGTTTGGAAGTTTGGACGCCATCACGGGAAAGTTGACGCGTTATTGCAGCTTGGAAGTAAAGTGATTGGATTCCGCGACATTGACAAAGACGATAAAAGCGAGCAAATCGGCAAAATGCAAATCGGGTATTTTGGGATTAACTTCCATCCAAACACGTACAATGCTTCCGGCAAAGGTTCTGACTCGGTTGGATGGTGGAGTGCCGGTTGTCAAGTCGTAAACGACTCAAAGTACAACGCAACGATTAAATGGTTCAAAGAGAATCAACACACGGTTTCTTATTGTTTAATTCAAGAATTTTAATACATTTGCGCCACAATGTAGCGTTGTAAAAAATGGGAGTTGAGAGCATTCATTTTGACCCGAGTTTTTTAAGCTCGGGTTTTTTTATTTACATTTGCATAGCATAGTTAGGTTTATTGAGTTTGGGAAAAGGGTGATTGATAACGTTCAACGCCCTTTTTTTTATTTATATGAAACTACATATAATTAAGCGGTTTTTACCTGAATTACACGCTTTTTGCATATAATTTCGCTTAGTAAAATCCATCAAATAAAAATATTTTCACTTTTTTTTAATAAAATGTTTGCAAGTATAAAACTTTATACTACATTTGTAGGGTAATCAATTTAAAAACAACGCTATGACAACAACTATTAAAGTAATTAAAGCAAGAAACAAAAAATACAACAACACTGTAATAACAATCGAAAATTGTGAAATAGTAGCAGGTTGTATTTGGTTTAACTCTTTAGAATTCAATAACAAATTATATAGAGGAAGTATTAGCTCAGACAAAGAAAGCGCAACTTTACAAAATGGAAATAAAAGCACTATTCAATTTGATCAAATAGAAGTATTAAACTAACTAAAAATAAAAATCCCACAGTATCCGTACAGGGTTGGCAGATCGGAAAGACGGTCATTTTTTATTCACTTAACAACGCTACAAATGAAAACAACAAAGTTCGATGTCATTCAATTGATCGTGGAAAGCGAGCAAGCATCACCAGAAACATTCAAACCTATTTTCTTAACCGCAATTGCTCATGGAGCAAAAGAAGTGTACAACGCACAAGCGGATGTAAAACACGTCAAGCCATTAATTGACTCGGCTTCGTATCTCATTTCCCAGATTGAAGATATTGACATAAAAATCATGCTTCAACCTACGTCAATTACAGGAAAAGAATTTTACGACTTAGAAGTTTTAATCCGCCAAAAACGTCAATACATCGAAACATTAACAACCGTACTTAACAGATTGTAATCATGAAACTAAACGAATCACAACGCGATATTTTAGGCACAATCATCGCCTTATCATTATTTTGGGCTGTAATGAGTTATTTCATTGCAACGCAACCAAACTACATGACAAGAGAGAAAGCTCCGCAAATCGAAACAAAACACGTTCAAAGCAAAGTTTTGGACGCTTACGGGAAACTATTTCTTAAAAACTTCGAGCGATGCAACAAATGACACAACCGCGAGTGGAACGATTTAGAATCGTGGACGCTCAATTTATTCATGGTCCAAAATGGTTTAAATTAGACAACTTCGAGATTGCTGGGTATTTGCAAGGTGAACGAATCGACATGATTTCCAATTTAACGCTTGATCACTTTGACGAAATCACCTACATTGGAAAGAGCTTCAATAGTAAAAACGACAAAGAATTTTATCACGTCATTGGATTTCGAGCAGATACGCAAAAGAACACGGTCATTGTGC
>Ga0247723_1001929_pt1 | contig 11605 bp, 10 predicted proteins | sample MSEWelMarce5H_FC_FD_189079 | JGI IMG/M metagenome (GOLD analysis project Ga0247723, IMG submission 189079) | Subsurface sediment microbial communities from gas well in West Virginia, United States - MSEEL Well Study Marcellus 5H_FC | ecosystem: Environmental > Terrestrial > Deep subsurface >...
GTACTATATAGGTATGTTAATCAACTTAAACCCCTAGATTTCTCAAGGGGTTTATTTTTTTTACATAGATTTGCAAATTTATTTTAAGGGGAGTGTTAAAGTGTCCGAAAAAAATAATGATGACTTTATTTACAATTGGCGCAATGAATTAAAGCAACACGCAGATGGTGCTTACCTTGTAGCTAAAAGAATGGCCTCAAATCTCAAAGATAAAGGTTTAAGCAAGAACGATGTTGTTGAACTTTTAGCAGTAGAGAACTTTGATATCGATTTAGCTAGAAGAGTTGCATCTAAAGTATTTGATACAAATGAAAAAGTTGCTGAGAATAATACAATCGAAGTTTCTGTTGTTCCTACCAAGTACGCCGATTGTGCTCCAATTATAGAAAGAAGTCTAATAAAATTAAGTGCTAAAGAGTTTGCTAAAAGACTTTGTTCAGGTCCATATGCAATTGTCAAAACTGACGAAAAGTCTTTTGATTCATGGGTAAGATTGGCAGAATTAGCTAAGACATCTGCTAATGGCAAACACAATCTTCACACTGAATTAAAGCCATGGGTTGAAGAAGCTCTTTTAAACTCAGTATTAGTTGCTCAAAACGAAAGACCAGTTATTACAGCTTCTGATAAAACAAATAAAGTTTTTAAAGTTGCCATGAGAAGAGGCGAAGCAACAGTTAATTTATCTGCTGGTACATCTTCTTCAGAAAAGTATACCAAGGGTAATTATGAAACATTTGGAATCGCAGATGAGTTTATTGTATCTGCTGCTGACACTGTTTCCCCTTATCAAAGATTGAAAAGAGCATTAGACTTTTAATTATTATTTAACTATTTTAAACCCGTCGATTTCGACGGGTTTTCTTTTATCTGTAAAAAATAATTAATATGGCAAACTCTAAAGACAACATCGTCAATTCACTAGTGCAAGCTTCTGATAATCTCCCTGAACAATCATTCATATATTTCAAAGATATCAAAGAAGGAGACGAGCCTATAATTCCTCTTCCTCCTGACCACATGGGAGATGTCACTTATCCTCAATTTATAGAGGTAAGATGTGCTATATGTAGTTCTCACCTTCGTAACCTTGCAGAACACGTATATCTTGAAAGTGGTAAAAAGCCTCAGTCCGTAATTAAGTTTTTTGAAAGACACTTTAATGCAAGACTAAACTGGACTCAAGTTTCTACTCACATGGATCAACATTGTGATTTTAAGAAACTAATGACTTCAGGCCTCAAAAGCTACGAACATCAAGAAGAATTAATTGCTCCTTGGATTTTTAGAGAAAATCAATTAGCCCTAACCGCATTAATGGTTGAACTTGATGATGTTAGAGGAATTGATTGTAGCAAAAATAATGATCTTAAACTTAAAAGAGCTGCTATGGTTGAAAAACTTATTAGCAAGATTTTAGATATTAAAGAGAAAAGAGACAATCAGGGAGTTTTTTCAATTAACATCTTTGAGATTTTAGCTGAACTACATGACAGATTTGAAAGTGAACTTGACAAAAGAATAATCAGAGACGAATTGAAAAAGCTTAGAGAAAAACTAAAGCAAGAAAACTAATGAGAAAAAACGCATCTAAAGCCTCACTGACACAAGCTGAAATTAGACAGCAATTAATTCAACAAGCAAATCAAGCATCAGAAAAGTTTAAAGACTCTGAATATGCTGAAGAGTTTTTGGATGAGCTTACTCCGAGTGTAAGATCTGAAGTTGCTCCACCTCAAAAGCCAGAGAAGACAAGATTTAACCCTGATCAAATTGTAGATATTGTTACCTTTATTGAACATCCATATTTTTGTAATTTGAAACCATACCCATTACAGAGGCTTATTTTAAAGTGCTTCTATATGGGACAAGAAGGCAACACAGAACTTATAATTCAAGATATACCTGAAGAAGAAAGAGTTGGATGTAATGGATGTGTCTGGGATTTTGTAAGAAAGAATGAAGAAAAGTCTGTTCAAATGCACAAAGAAAACAGACCATTTAAAGCATCATTTACCGTTATCAATTCACCCTGTCTAACCTGTAATAGAATGGATAAAGACATTTCAGTACAGAGATACACGCATGAAAAAGATAATGCAACTAACCCCGATGCGCTTAAAACAATTGAACTCTTAGAAGAAAGACCTATTACAGACAATTTCCAAACAGAAAAAGATTTGTTGTATTCTGAAGAGTTTGACCCAAAGCTTAGAATGCAAATTATTAATAAGTGTGAAAATAGGTTTAAGTTTCAAGAATTAGTTTTAGTTCTAGGAAGAAGATCTGGTAAGTCATTCCTAGTTTCTGCTATTGGACTTTATGAGCTATATAGGCTCATTTCTATGGGTCACCCTCAAGCTAGATATGGATTGATGGAGTTTGATGCAATTTACCTATTAAACGTAGCTAAAAACGAGGAACAGGCAAAGAATGCTATCTTCGCAAAATTGAAACAAACTGTATTAGCTTCTCCATACTTCCAACCTTACATTGGTAAAGACACAGAACTTGAAATGCGCTTCTTTACTGAAAATGACCGTAAGGAAAATGAAAGAAGAGAAACTGCAGGTCTGAACTTATTTTCTGGTTCATTAGTTCTGAAGTGCGGTTCTAGTAGTGCATCCGGTCTCGTTGGTCTTACATGTTGGAGTGTGATCATGGACGAAATCGCTGCTATGGCTGGCGATAATCCTGATTCTGGTCTTGATTATGATTTATATAATGACCTAAAGCCTTCTCTTGCAACTTTTGGGCGTGATGGAAAAATGATGATGCTATCCAACCCTAAAGGACCAATTGGGTTGCTTTATGATTTACATGAAAACAGACTTGACGATCCTTCAACCCTTGTAATGCGTGGACCTACCTGGCTTGTAAATCCAAATATTGATAGAGACTTCTTAGATTCTGAAAAGAAGAAGAATCCTACAGAATATCAAATGCAATATGGTGCTGAGTTTGGAGCTTCATCTTCTGACCCTATGTTTACAGAAGATGACATAAATAGATTCTTCTCAAGTATGTCAATGATTAAAAGATTAGAAATGGGAACAGGAATGTTTGAATACTATTGCCATATTGATCCTGCAAGAACATCTGACTACTATGCTTTAGCTGTAGCACATTGTGAGACTATGTATGGACATTACGGCAAAGACAGCAAGCCGTTAAGAAGGGTTGTAATTGACCACATTCACTTTTGGAATCCTAAAACTAAAAATCAACCAGTCTCAGAAAAAGATGTAGAAGATTATGTTTTATCTCTACATGCAAAGTTCAGATTTAAACAAGTAAGTATAGACCAATGGAACTCACAATCATCAGTTATTAAATTGAGAAATATGAGAGTGCCAATTATAGAAAAAACATTTAATAAAAACTACAAAGAATCTATTTACACTGAACTTGCAACTTTATTGAGAGAAGACAGAATTGATATCTACGATTTATCTGGTGGAGAATACACTGATTTAAGAGGCAATAAATTGCCATTAGAAGAAATTAAAGAAGCAAAAATACAATTCTTATTCTTGCAAAAGAAATGGAAAGGCAATAGATTTATTATCGAATCTTTAAAAGGATACAAGGATGATATTTGTGATGCTGTTGCTGCTGTAGCTTATGAAGCCTATTTTTCTAAAATTGCAGAAGTTCTACCAAGGTCAAGGACGATCAACTTGGGTGGAAGAATAAAATAATTATCCGTCTTTGAGGTTTCGCATAATGTCTTCAAAAAAGAATATTAAAACAGCTGCTGGATTTGGTGGCGTTGGTGGAGCAGGTTCAGGTGCATGGGCACCTGGTGGGAATCCTGGCGGTAGCACATATGGTGATTTCAATCAGTTTATGACAGATCAATCATTTGAATCTGTTTTGGCAAGATCACATAATCCGCCTGACCCTGATGCAACCAGAAACTTTGAAGCAAGACTAGTTCCTTTCCACACCTCAAAAGAAGATGATATTCTTGGGAACATTGATATTTTAGACCCAGTGGAAAGAGAAAGACTAAAGCTAAGAGCAAGATTGAGAGATCATAAATCTATGCTTGAAAATGCAGCAAATAACATGCATAAATCCAAAGAAACAGACAATAAAGATTCTTATGTTTCTATGGAGCAATCTTTATCAAAACGTAGAAAATATAAAGATAAGCAAAAGTTTGATTATGAAGATGATGTTCCTGAGCAAATTAAGCCTGAGAGATTACACTATTCTTCAACAAAATACGCTAAAGATTTTACTTCTAAAAACAGAGGCCAAATTACAGAGTCAGGCCCAGACGACAATCCTTTTTATGAAGCTCAATATTCTAATGCTCACCTAGCCAAAACTCCTTTACTAACTGAAGGGGCTAATTTTGATCAGTATGTTCAAGATTTAAAAAATGAATACACGCCTGATCAAGATGGGTCAAGAAATGAAACTACAATTCTTGATACTTTAGATCCTGATGCTGCCACCCCTAATTTTTCTGGCAGAAGTTCTGCAGAATCATATGATCCTGATGAGCAAGATAAGACAATAGAACAAATGCTTCATACAGAAGAATATGTCTATAAAAATGATTATGACAGAAACAATAGAGGCAACGAAGAGATGAGCTTTGATGATAATCCAGGATTAAAAGGCCAAGGTAATTTCTCAAGAGTTCCATGGGCAGGGTCAAACTTGTAAAACATATATATGCCATACGATTATCTAGTTGTTGGAGCCGGATTATTCGGCTCCATTTTTGCATATGAAGCTAATCAGATAGGCAAAAAAGTATTGGTGATTGATAAAAGAACTCATATTGGCGGGAATTGCTATACAGAACTTTACGAAGATTATCACTTACACAAATATGGCCCTCACATTTTTCATACATCTAAAAAATACATTTGGGATTATATAAACCAATTTACAGATTTTTTAAATTATTCCCACAGAGTCAAAGCTTATTCAAATGGCAAAATCTTTTCTTTGCCTATTAATCTTTTAACTCTCAATCAACTCTGGCCTGATATCAATACGCCTGAAAAAGCAATAGCAAAAATAGAAAGAGAAATAATCTCCTGCGATAAACCAAAAAACTTAGAAGAACATATATTATCTCAAGTAGGCAAAACTATATATGAGAAATTAATTTATGGTTACACTAAAAAGCATTGGGGAAGAGATCCAAAACTTTTACCAGCATCAATAATTAAAAGACTACCAATAAGATATACATTTGACGACAACTATTACCCAGATATTGATATTTACCAAGGTGTGCCAAAAGATGGTTACACAGCAATATTTCATAAACTCTTAGAAAATATAGATGTAGAACTTGGTGTGGATTTTTTTAAAGATAGAAACTATTGGGAATGCAAAGCTAATAAAATTGTATACACGGGTGAAATACAAAAATATTTCGAAAATATGTTTGGCACACTAGACTACAGAGCTTTGGAGTTTAGAGATTATCAAGTAAATACAGATTTTCAAGGCTGTGCACAAATGAACTACGCTGATGAGTCAACACCTTGGAACAGAATAATTCAGCATAGACATTTCACTAAAAGTAAATCAACAAAAGACTTTATTACTTATGAATATTCTAAGGACTACACAGGAGATAATGAACCTTTTTACCCAATTAATGATGAAACAAATAATGAGATATATGAAAAATATAGGAGCTACTCAGAAACATATTCAAGCAATTTAATTATTGGTGGGAGACTTGGTAATTACAGATATTACGATATGGATATGACGATTGCTAATGCTTTGTCAGTTTGTAAAAAAGAATTAGCAGGATAAACGAGCTAAAAATTATAAAACAAAAATTATGCATAAAAGTCAAATCATTAAATTGTTAAAGCTTGCAGATCGTTTTGACAGGTCTGGTAAGTATCGTGAGAGCGACAAAATTACAAACAATTTAACTAGACTTGCTCAATATTATGGCAACTTTGGTGTTAGCGATACTGTTAACCGTATTGTTCCATATGATGATACTGCAGAAGATGTTGAAATTGATCAAAAAAGATTAGATAAACAAGATCGTTTTAGATCTCCAGAATATAAAGAAGACGAAGCTTCAAACTACTTGGAGTTTAATCTTGAAGCAAAACTTCATGGACCTTCAGGAACTGGTATTGCATATGAAGATCCTGCTCCTGAAAGCAAAAACGTTGGATTAAATGAAAATGTAGCCCATGGTGATTTGAGTGAATTTTTGTTTGAAAATACATATGAACAAAATGTTCAAGATGGCAAGGGTTATCTTAATAGAAACCCAAGATAGGAGAAAATTATGCCTTTACCAATTCAATCTTTAAACAATTTACCTAATGATAATGACAATGTAGCAATGTCATCTTTAGGTTTATCTGACATGCAAATTCAGCTTTTGGGATTAAGTAGACCAAATAGAGAAGCTAAAGTTACCGTAAGCCAAAAAGATATTGATTTACTTAAGATTATTGAAAAGAACCAAAATGATGTCGTAACTGCAGCCAATTTAGTTAATGATATCAAAAATGCAAAGGTTTTCAATGTTCCTGGCAATATCGGCGACGGAGAACTTTTAGCACTCAAGACTGCTGGATTATTATCTGGTAGCGGAAGAGCAGTTTCTTTAACTGAAAAAGGAAGAGTTGCCCTTAGAGATGCTTATTTGAAAGATCCTGTCAATGAGTTTAAAAAGGCCAGAAAGAAAGAAAAGTTTGATTTAGAAGAAGCAAAAAATGTTAAGGTTGCTTCCAAAAAATCAACTTTCAAAAAAGTATGACTCACTGACGATTTTGAAGGTGAGTTCACTTTAAGGTTTATTGCTAAGAGCGAAAAAGAATTACAAAAAGGGTTAATGCATTCTGAACCCTTGGAAAAATATGAAGTAGCTTACTTTGTATTTCCATATAAAGGAATGCACTCTTTCTGGAATAAAAATGTTTCTTACCCGTTGAGCTTAGCATTTTTAAACAGTGATAATGAAATTGTTGACATTAAAGACTTAGAGGCTGAACAAACTGAAAGTGTAGCTCCAGATAGCAATTTTGTAAAATATGTAGTTGAAGCTAACAAAGACACATTCAAAGAATTAGACATCAAAGTCGGCGATAAATTAGAATACAAGGATAACAAAATAGTTTTCCGTAAAAGTAATTAATAATGCCTTAAAAGCAGGGTTAAACATTATTTTTATAGAACGTTTTTAGTAAGTATCAATTGCTTACTTAATTACATTCTAAAAAAAGATTAGAAGGATTGAACTTGAGGAGAAATTAAGATAATGGCAGATAGAATTTTCCCAAACAAGTTTCAAGAATCTGGATTGGATTCTGAACTTGTATTTACAGGCATCAACTGGGATGCATTTGGCCAAAGACTTGCCGCAATGGAAGAAGGCGAGGATTCAGAGAAGAAGAGTGATGTACCAGCTGAGCTTATGGAAGCTCTTCACAGCAAGTATGAATCTCACTTTGATGAAATTGCCGAAGGTGCTCAAAACCCAGTCAACGCTAAGTGGGCAGCTGTAGAAACTGACGAAGATGATTCTGACGAAGATGATGAAGATTCAGAAGAAGATGATGATGATGATGATGATTCTGACGTTGACATGGACGAAGATGATGAAATGACAGAAGAATCTGAGATGAAGAAGAAAGCATCAAAAATCGTTTTCAATGATCCATCACAATTATCAGCAGAAGCAGTTGAAGCAGCTTTAGCATCTGGCAATACAAAATTAGCAAATACAATTCTCGCAGCAAGACATGAGAGAAGAGTTAGACTTGCTAACAAGATTGAAGATAACATCAAGACTGCACAAGCACATGATCTTAAGCTTGCACAAAGAAGAGCTTACAGAGAGAACCTTGTAAAGACTGCATCAAACAATGCAAAGAAAGCAACTACCAGAACTGCAAAGAACACTTCCGAGTTTGTCAAAGCTCAACATTTAAACAATTCAGCAAAGAATGCATTTGCAGCTAAGGCTATTGCATCTGGCTTCCCAGCTGAATATGTAGAAGCTATGCTCAATACTCCAGTTGCAGAAGCACCTGCGGTAGCTGAAATCAAGCAAGTTATGGCTTCCAACTTGAAACCTAGTGTCAAGAGAACAGTCGTTGCAAATATGATCAAAGAATCTGAATTAGACTCAGCAAACATCAACAGATGCAAAGATTATTGGAAGAACGAACTCGGTTATGGCGACCCAGAATGGGTTGACGAGTTATTTAAAAACTAATTACAAATCCTCAAGTTCAAATATCCCAGGGCTTTTGCCCTGGGATTAAACCTTGGGAATGAATAGGATGCATAAAATGAGCAAATTCAGAAAAGTTTCAGAAATAGAAAATATTCCATCATTTATTGAAAAGAAGTTCGTTGGCGCTAGTTATGAAGCTTTTGACGATCCATATGCTGAGTTGAAGAATAATTCTACCGAAAACAGAATTAAGATTTCAAAACAATCAATTGGAAATCAAAAAACAGCTGAGAACTTTACTAAGTCATGGGAAAAGATTCAAGGCGCTTCCGTTTATGAAGAGCCACAATACAATTTTAATAGAGAAGAGCTTACAGGCCTTAATTCTATTAGAAGAGCTGGATCTGATTTTGATGAAGGAATGAATGCCAGAACAACTACTTCAGGTTTAAAAGCATATTCTGCAGATGAATACATGAATGCTATGCTCAGTAGAAGTGCTTCAATTTTCAACCCAGATATGATTGCTCTTTCTGAAGAATTTTTGAACAGCCAAGAATCAACAAGCCAACAAGCTATGGTTAACGAAGCTCAAAGAAGAGAAGCAAAAGCATCTAGACATAATTCATGGGAAGAAAAGCAACTCAACCAAATTAGAAAGTCTAGTGTAGTTTCAAATAGAGCACATTCAGTTTTAAGAACAGCTAATGAAGGACAATATTCTTCACAGTTTGGTATGGTTGATGTTGATTCCCTTGACAATAGAGAAAATCAAAGATTAGCCATGAATCAGAAGTCAAGAGAGCAAAGACTCGGACTTAAGAAAAACCACACCGAAGATCTTGAAAATAGAGCTGTTAATAAGGCTCAAACAATTCATGACATTTATAACAACATCAATATCAATTTAGATATCGATAAGATTTAATATGGATAAGAAATATTCTCTTTCTGGAATTGCATCAAATCCCGCTTCTGGCATTAACAATCTTGATTTAAGACAAGTTGGTGCAGATGGAAGTCAGGCAGATATGGGTGGTTCTGAAGGCGTTTCTATAAAAGAAATGGTCGATGTTTTGGATAAGTTTTCAAACAATGAAGAGAATATGGATAATATCAAAACTGATTTAGAAGAGATTTTTCCAAGAGTTACAAGAGAAGAATATAAAAAAATGATTTCACAACTCATGAACTCAATTGAATATGCTAATGACCCAAAGAAGAGAAGCAAAAATCCATCAACTGGTAAATATGACCCAACTCCTCAACAATTAGCATTAAGAATGAAAAATAAACTCAATCATATTAAAGATGTAAATTCACAACAATCTAATACTGCAGGAAATAAAACAATGGCTTTCAATTTCAGACAAGCGCAATATAAGAAAAAGAAAAAAACAAGAGGCAATCCTTTCCGTGTTTTGATGGGTAAAGTTGGAAAACTTTTAGATCATGGACTTGAAAAGAAAGATATTGTCAGATACTTAGCAAAGCAAAAGATCTGGAATAATGAAACCGTTGAACGTGCTGTAGATATTGTAAGAGATTATAATAAGAAACTAAAAAGAGATTCCGTAGAAGAACCAAAGAAAGAAGAAACTAAAAAAGAAGAAACAAAGAAGTCTTCAACAGAATCCAATGTTAAAACAGCTGGGTATGATTATGATACTAAACCAGATCATGGAAAAAGATCAACCCCTGAATTAATTTCAAGAGCATATTTTTTAGATGATTTACTAGCTTACGGAAAAAAAACTCCTCAAGGTGACTTTAAAGAAGCTGCTAGTAAAGATGGTGCTAAAGAAGAACTCTCAAAAATTAAAACTGAATTGACCAAAAGAGGAATTGATCTTAAGGATTTAGATTTAGGGTAAAGAATAATGGAAAATAAAAATTACACAATAAAAATGAAACTTCACTCTCACAATCCTAAGACTGTTGATAATCTTATCGGTGGAAATGGAATTATAGAAATGCTCAAAGGAATTATGAGCAAATTTTCACCAGCGCACTCTATGCCTGAAACCCCATTCCACGATTTAGAAGATGGTGATTTTGATAAGTCCGACCCAGTAGCTGAAAAGTTCCTAAACATGGGTGGACCTAAGCATGTAGTTAAGATTTTTAGAATCGATGCTCCTGAAGAAATGAAAGATGCTATCAAACATTTAGCAAGCACTCTTCATGAAACCAGAAGTGCATACATCAGAAAAGAATTAAGACATTTATTTGCATCTATCAATTGTGCATTAGGAAATGAAAACGATGCTTTCACAATGGAAAGAATCGCTAGTAATTTACCACATAGATCTACAGGTTTATGGCAAGCAGAATCTATTGCAACTGTTGAAAAACTTATGAAGGTTGCAAGTGTTAAAGAGTATGACATTCTTGAAAATGTAGATAAGATGCTCAGTTCTGGTGGATACGTTCACATGGCTAACGCTTCAATTGCTGCAAAAAATATGTACGAAGCATATTCAACTCCTAGAAATACAAGAATTGCTTACACAACATTAGCTACAACCGATGGCGAACCTATTTTGATGTGTCCTAAAGGCAAAGTAGAGTTTGGATCTGCTGTACCAATGGAAGCATCAAAATGTAGATGGAACTGCGTTGATTCCAGACTTGATGCTGATGGAAATGTAAGATGTAATTACGAAGCATGGATGAAGCAAGCTTTTCAATCACATGATGTAGTAATGAGCAAGCTTGATACAACCAGACATCCAGATAATGAAGCCAATTCTCTCAACATTAAAGATGGCGATAGAAAAACACACGAAGATGAATTTGGCTATGAAAAAATGTTTGAAGACAGTGATCTCAAAGCAGCTAAATTGAGAAAAGAAGATAGAAATGTTGATGACAGCATGGAAAAACAATTAGCTGACTTACCTGCAGTTGGATATGGACACACTGTAGATGATAAGAAATTAAATAAGAGAACTGCACAATCAGACCATGCAAAAACAATCGAAGATCAATTACCACATAAGGGTGAACAAAAGAAATCTTTGTTTGATATGCTCGTTGACAAATATAACAATAGAGTTAACTTAGAAAAAGAAATCGAAACCAACTTAGAAGAAAATGCTGGTCTTTACGATAGAAAAGAAGATGAATCAAAATCTACTATTCAAAAAGTAAATGAAATGAAAGAAAACCCTATCAATGTCTCTGAAGAAATTAACAAAGACGCTGGTGATGGGGATAATAAAAGCTTAGTAGATCATTTGAACAAAACAGCATCAAAAGAAGAAAAGACATTTGACGAAACCCTTGAAGAAAAAAGAACTAACAAGAAAAATGACAAAACCATTGAAGAATTGTTAGCTGATGATAGTGAAAACTGGGGTCATCAATTTTCTGATGATGATTTAAAAGAGTTTGCAAAAGAATTAGGATTGG
>Ga0247723_1001930_pt1 | contig 11601 bp, 29 predicted proteins | sample MSEWelMarce5H_FC_FD_189079 | JGI IMG/M metagenome (GOLD analysis project Ga0247723, IMG submission 189079) | Subsurface sediment microbial communities from gas well in West Virginia, United States - MSEEL Well Study Marcellus 5H_FC | ecosystem: Environmental > Terrestrial > Deep subsurface >...
CAATAATAGGAACTAATGTTTTTGCTGCGTTAGAAACAACCTGTTTAGTTAAATCCTGTTTTGACTTAGTTTCAGATTCTTGAGTTTTTTTCCTTAAACTTTTAATACTTGTTTTAAAAGCTTTTTGTTGATTCTTTATTTTATCAAGTGGATTATTATTTATATTTTGTTTATCCTGTTCTAATTTTAGTTTTTGAATGTTAATAGCAGCTATTTCAGTTTCATAGGTAAAATTAGCACTAACAATAATATCATTGTATTGTTCCTGAGTGATTTGATTTGTGTTAAGATCAGATTGGGCTTTTTGGATTGTATTATCCTTATTTATCCCAGCTTGAATTTCTTTTTTTGTTAAACCATCTAACTCAGTATCTATACTAGCAGTTTTTGTTTGATTTCCTACAATTAAAGTTTCCTTATTTTTATCCTTTAATTGTGAACCAAAAGTTTTAATAGCGGTAGATGCCGATATTGTTTTTAGAATATCAGGAGATACTACGGGTGCTATATTAGTTGTATTAGACATTATGCTGTAAATACTTTTTGTGAAGGAATTTTTTCTAATAAATCACATACTCTTTTCATATCTCCCATTAAATCTCTACCAGCTGATGTTAATCCTAATATGGGAGAGCCTTCAGGAGCGCTAACAGCACTAGATAGATATGAGGCTAATCTAGTTAGGGTTTCTTGTAGGTGTTGAAATAATCTTATTGTTTCATATCCTAATAATACAGGTTGAGGAGCTACATTAGTATAAGGTCCTAAAAATACAGTATTAGAATTTAAATGTACACGTTCATCCGCATTTAGGTTAATAATGTTTTTAGTATTTATTTCTATATTTGTTTTAGCAAATATCATTACTTCATCCTTTTTTGAATTTATAACTACTCTATCACTATTAATAATAGCTTGAGCGTTAAAGTAATCAGGTACATTTAAAGGATTAGTTAGATTATTTAAGGTACCGGTTTTATCTGTCTGTAAAGGAATTTTTTGAGCTGAAGTAAGGTAGAGTGAAGATAAGTCTTTATTTATTTTTTCTACATGAAATTTTTCATTAGCATCATATGCAAATCCATTTGATATTATAGTAATAGGATCATCATCTTTACCTATATCACTCCATTCATTTAAATTTTTATATAGTGTAGTAGTAGTACTAAATCTTAAAGCATTTCCTTGTCTACCTTGTAGTATATGATCACCCTCAAAAGATAATAATGCCTTAATATTTGGATTTTCAACAAACGTAACTCCTAAACTAGCATTATCATTTGCTGGGTTGGAATTTTGTTGTTGGGTATTCCATAAATTAATAGAACTTATATAATATTTTTGAGTAGAAGTATTTGATATTTGAGAAACAGGAGAAGGTAAATCTTCTAAAAAAACTAATTCCCCCAATATGGGATAATACTGGAATTGGGGGTAGAGAGATTTAGCTGTTTTACATGTATTTAAAAAACTATTATCTACATTTCCAACAACATTTTTAGACTGTTCATAGTCAAGATAGAATATAGTACCTATACCACTGTATCCTCCTACTTTTTCAAACATTTCCCTAGTAGGAGTATTCTCAGTAGTAACAACACCATATACCCTACCTACTTGGGCTTTTTTAGTAGGTGAAGAATTATTTTTACCTATAGAAGATACAACAGATGATAGATTTTCTTTTACTCTCATTATTGTCCTATTTGTATTACAGGAGTTTGTTCTAATAACTTTTGACCTTGTTCTTGTACTGCTTTTTGTTCTTCAATTAAAGCAGTAATTTCATCCATATTAATCAATTCTTGTCCACTATTAGCGTTAACTGTTGCAGCGCGTTGTGCTATACCTGCCATTTTAATTAATTGTTCGTTATTTTTTACATTAACATCAATTAAATCTTTAACAGTAGGCATTAACATCACTGCGGAACCTGCATTAGAAGTAGCAATAGGTTTAAGGGTATCGATTAATTCGTTAATTTGTTTATCAACATCCTTATTATTCCTATGTATTTGCTTAAACAGGTCTGATAGTGATGTATTACCGAATATAGTAACATCATCAAAATTAGCCATAAATTGTGTTTACGTATAAATATAAATAATTAAATCCTTATATACCCGTGTTTATAGTAGTCATTATATAGTTGAACGTATACTACTTTTAACTTTTTAATTATTTTAGTTATTTGAGGTGTTGATACATCTGTTATTTCACGAATATAAATGTATAGTGCTTTCTTATTGAATATTTCTAATGTTTCGCGTTTACGGAATAATTCAACAATTGCATCGGCTGTTTGAGCGTCTTGTTTTTTAGGAAATAATTTGTATATATGGGTATCAATATATTTAATATACTGATCCATAAAATTATTTTCATTAAATAGATTCTCTAGATTTTTATCATTTTCATATAACTGCATCTGATCTTCATCAGACTCATCCACATCAGCACGTTCCTGGAGTTTCTTATAGTTGTTTTCGTTATATACAATAAGGTAGCGTTTAGCGATAGTGCCAAAGTAAGAAAATGCTTTGCCTTTTTCTGGTTTGTATAAATGAAGTTTCTCAAGCAAGAAGGTAATAACCTCATGCTTGAGCTCTTCAATCGTATCAGTATCGGTATAATAAAATTTAAACGTATGAATAATATTCTCTGCTAATTTATAAAAACCATATTCAATACGGTCATTATAAATGCGATTACGTTCAGCAGTATCTACTGTAATTAGATATTCTACAATAGCGTCTTCAGTATCCTGAGTAAAGTAAATACGAGGTTCCTTTGGTTTTCGCTTGCGTGGTAAGCCACGTTTAGTCAAGGATACCTTTTCGTCAGCAAATATATCAGCTCCATAATTTTCATAGTATGACATGTAATTCCCTATTTTAATATCAATATACGGGAAGTAATTTACATAACCAAGTTATTTTCTATTATTAAACTGGCTGATGGTAGTTTGTATTTCTCTTAGATTTTGAAAGAAAGTACCTACTTCATCATCAGCTTCAAAAGCACCCATAGTGTCTAGTTCACGTAAACGTCTATCACCATCTGCAACTACTATGCTAATAGCATCAATATATTGTTGTTGCTCAGTAACTGCTTTTTCGAGTGCATTATTGCGTCTAATAAGAAGAAAAATTCCTATTCCTATTATTTCAACTAAATGAATTATTAATACCCAAAACCATACCATAGTTACCCCCTAAATTGTTGTGCGAAATCGTCTTGTTCTAAAGAAATCATCTCTTGGATTTTTTCAATTTGTTCTTTTAAATCACTAATAGATTCTAAAGTCAAATCTTGATCAGCATTTCTATTTACTTGAAATTGAATTCTATTTGCTGTTGCATCTAATTGATTTAATTTTTCCGCAACGTTGTTTTTATACTTCATAATATATGTTTATATATAAATATATGACCTCCTCCGTTCCCCCAACCCCTGTTACTATCTCTTATTCCCTCATTTCCCTAACCCTCGTAGGGCGAAGTTACGGAAGAAATTTTATACCTCCAAAGAAGAAGGGCGTCTTTTTCAAGACACCCTCTTAATATAAGTTAAATGTAAAATTACATTCCTCCAGTCATTTTCTGATTAATTGCATCTGCAGCTCCTCTAAGTACAGCTGCTTTTTCTTCTTTAGTTTTAGCTTTTCTTAAATCGCTAACTAAAGCAGCTACAAGTGTACCACCAACACCAAGTAAAGTAGCTAAACCAGCAAGGAGAACAGATTCATTCAATTGATTTTCATCTAATTGCTTCTTCTTGTCATCTTTTATTTTTTTCTTTTCAAGCAAAGCACCTTGTAATTCTTGACGTACCATTTCTTTAAGGGCGTCTTTAGTAAGTTTTTTCTTTTCCATTTCTGATAGTGTGTTTATTTTTGGGGATTTTTTTAAAATTGCTTTCGCGGTTTCTAATTGTTTAGGATTATTAATTTCTACTTCAAAATAATGTTCAAGATCATTGTCTTTAATTTGTCTGCTACTAATAGTTTCGCCTTGTTTTTCCATGCGATTTAAAAAAGCAGCTTTATCTTCAGATTTTATCTTGAATATCATTTCTAATAAATATATAAAAACAACAATCCCCTACACAGCATTGTGGCCACCCTCACCACTATTTCAATCCGTATATACGAAATACTCTTTTCATTGTTGTATGCCATACAGCATGTGCGAATATAAAGGAAACAAATTGAAGACCATCTACTCCTTTATGTAACATAAGATAATAATGAAGTATAGTAAGGGAAATATGACCCAGAAGAATAATTAGATGTTTTATAACCATTTTTATTTTAAACATACTGAGATTATTTTGACTGTCAAAATATCTAGTTTATATTATTATGAATGAAAAATAATTTTACTCGCATACCAATAGAGGACATCCAATACTACATACGACTAAAGCCTGGAGAATCTAATTCTGCAACACATTTTGCATTAGTGCCTACTACGGATCCTGGGTTTAAAGAAGGATGGGAAGATATAATATACCTAAAAGAACCCGTAATAGATTCATCGGGTGGTGTGCGTGCAATGGAATATGTGTATGTGTTAGTAAATAGGTCAATGCCTGGTATGGTGAAAATAGGGATGACTACCGATACACCAGTAAAACGTGCGCGTGATATTAATAGAGCAACTGGTATTCCTACACCATGGGTACCTGTTTGGTCGCTGAAATGTTATGCTTCATGTATATTAGAGCAGCGAGTACATGAACATCTGAGTGAATATAGGGTAGCTGATAATAGGGAAATGTTTAATATCGATAGTGTGATGGCGCAACGTGTAATTGAGGATTTGGGTAAGGATTTTACAAACTGCCTGATTGTGGAGAAGATTGAACAACAGACCCGTTAATAATAGCTTGTTGATACTGTTCCAATGTCAACCCAAACGATGCTGCTTGGGCTGATTGTTGTTTTAATATATAATTGTTGAATGCTTCTTTAGTTAGTAATAAACTGTCGTGTATATACTTTGTCGACATAAAAGATGTGTTTAAAAGAGATCTTTGAAATATTGCAAATAAATATAAAAGGGGTTAAATAGAACTTGTGATTGTGATATATGCGTATATATTGTCGATGGTGTAGAGGTGTATGCGAGTTGAGAATACCACTGCCTTTTTTTACGCCAACCACGCCCCGTCGATGGACCGCGGCTATCATGGGAGCAGATCGCGATCAGATCGCTATCGGGCCGCTAACAACCGCTAGCGACCCGCGATCGACGGCCTCTTTACTCCTCGTACGCGCCAGACATATACTCGAGCTGGCGCTCGAAGTCATCGTACTCATCCATATCCGTCGTATCATACGCCAACCTAGCATCGTGTGCCTGGTTATCCAGCTCCTTCATCCAGCACTCGTACTGCTCCTCGAATGTCAGGTCCGACTGCCACATACGGGTAATGATAGTCCACTTAGCGAACGCAATTGCTACTTCCTTACTTGCTGGGTCGTTAATCATGTAATTCATACTCATTAATTTTATAACGTGAATATAAGGTGGGGCTTTCGCCCCACTGTCTCTAACCCAATATGTTTACCCGGGTTTAATAGTGCACCTTAACATACTGGTCTAACCAGTTATCATGGTCTTCCATCTCGTAGACATCGTCTGTGAATTCCAATACGGCACTTACACTCATCACCTCCTCGATCGCCCAGTTATTCTCATCGGCTACCATATAGAATGAGGCTTCAGCGTCAACGTGGTCTTCACCTGTAACGGTAATCATTCCGAATTCATTGTCTGCTGTCTTGTAACTGATAACGTAATTGTTGTTCATATTATAATTTTTATTATGGTTGAATATATGAGTGGGGCTTTGCCCCACCCACCTATAATTCGTTAGGTGATGCTTTACGTCTACGATTGAAATTGAATAATTTGATCGTTAGTGCTACTGGCCCTATTACTATACCCAGTTCCTGATCATCATACAATACCCCGAATAATACACCTGGCACTAATGATACGTTTAAATACTTGGTTCTAATGATTGTACGCTCCATATTGTTTTAATTTTATAGGTTGAATATACGTGCTTAATTCTGCCTGCGGCGCTGATCCCTCCAGACAGCTACCAGCAATACTGTGTTCACTAATACCGTTACTAAGGCGACTACATTGATTGTATACATACTCATATTAATTGATTTTGATTGTTTATCGTACGCGGGTGATGATTTTAGATCGGCCATGGCAACCGTATCCATTGGGTGAGCAACTGGTGGCTGCCAGAATGAGGAATAATAGGAGGGCAATTGCTGGGATTGTGAAATCAAGTTCGCGTGTTGGCTTCATATGTTTAATTTTTGTGTGGGTTGAAGGTGGGTGATCATTTTTGACCACCCACTTTTATTATTAATAATTTTCTTCCTCGTACTTTATCTCAATTAATTCCACTAGTTTTTCACTTAACACCTCTAATTCCTCATTACTAATAAACATCCTATCCTTCTTATCCATCTGCATCATTCTACCTACTACGTAATAGAGATCATTTACATCTTTTAAACTTAAATTCATAGATATTCTTGTTTTAATGTTTCAATCAATTTAAGACCTTCACTCTGACTAGCCACAGGCATCATTCTATTTTCCCCTAAAACATACCATCCATCACTTCGTTCTTCCACCCTCAAAGGCCCACCCAAATCAAATTCCTCACCATCACTAAATTTTAATTTACTCATATTTTTAATTTTTATAAATATACACAATTAATTCTAACAATTCAAATTTATTTCCATTCATCATTAAATTCATCTCTCCAACTATCATCCCCACTATCCAACCTATCAATTAACTCCCAATCACCTCCACTTTCAATATACTTCCAATTTAAATCTATATAATATCCTTCCCCAGCATCATCTACATACTTATTACAAAATACCACATAATCTTTTCTACTCACATTTTCACCTTCAACAAAACTATTCTTAAAATCTTCTAATACAATATCCATCTCATAACTCTTAAATACTTCTAAAACTAAATCATAATTACTTTTATTCATACTTTATAATTTATATAAATATAATAAATTAATTTTAATTAATAAAATATATTTTAAATTAATTGTGTTAAGATAATGTTAAAGATGGGGGGCCGAAGCCCCCCATTACCTAAATCGTCTCATTAAAATACATCTCATCAACATTCACCTTCATACCCTCTAGTAACTTGTACTTATCGGGGGAAAAGAATTTGTACTGGTGGAGGAATGTTTCTTCATAAACATGATCGATAGTGTTGTCTGTGAATTGGATTTTAAATAATCTACCAACTGCAGGGTGGTTGATTGAGGTTGGTTGGATTGAGGAAATTGTTTTATTCATAATTTTTAATTTCGATAAATGTAGGTGATCATTTCTGACCACCCACATTTAATTTTTTAAATTTCTACCTCACTATTACCTCACAATCATCATAAATTCTCTCCATCCCCTCCTCCAGACTTATTTCTCCACCGTACCATTCACTTACAAACTTCTCTAAATTGTCTACTTCGTAATGATCTCCATCACAATCAATAATAATAAATTTACTCATATGTTTTAATTTGGATGAATATACACGTTTTATTCTGACCACACACATAAAAGAGCCCCGGGTAGAAACCCAGGGCGAACCATTAAAAATTAAAAGTATGAACCGTCTTTAATATTTTTCTTTATCGTATAAATTAATTAGTTCTGGATCCCATGTCTTATGACACTCCCAATAATCACCATCAAACACGTACACATAATCAACACTCTGGTCGGTGATCAACTTATCATAACCGGCATTTTTCTTACTCACATTCGATTCACCCCTATCTCTACCATATGCCAGACAAGTATCTCTAACTCGATCATTAAACTCATTCTTCTCACCAATGAACTTCCCCAACACACTCAAATCACCCAAATTCAATAGCTCGTTTACCCGGTTGATATTTGAGTAGTGCTCGGTGAGAATTTTACCGTTGTGGTCTGGGTAGCCATCAAAGTGACAGTAAATGTAATCAACTGAGGCATCTGTGTTTCTAACTCCAATGTAAGATCTTGTGGCCATATGTTTAATTTTTATTTAGATAAATGTATGTAGAAAACTTTGCCTAATAAAAAACACCTATATTTTTAGCTCGACACCCCACATTATATTCCCGGCACCACTCAAAAAAATCCTCATCCCTATCCCTTAATTCCCTAGGACCAGACTGCGGGTAATTAGCTGGCTCACCGTTTACTCTCTCACCACACAAAAAAGTAATAATTGAATTGATAATTGTATTCATATATTTTAATTTGGATGAATGTACGAAAAAGGTTCCGCCACCCAAACTGGAATGGCGGACCTTAAATAGCATCTGACTAGTCCTGGCCGGCAAATGCTTCTTGCTTTTTAGTTGCTGGACGACCACGCTTAATGGTTCCACCTGCTGCTACTCGGGCTGCTTGTGCTGCGAGTTTAGCTTGGCGAGCACTGGTTTGTACTGCTGGTCTACCACGCTTAACCTCACCACCGGCTGCCACACGGGCTTCTCTGGCTGCGAGACGAGTTTGACGAGCTGAACCTGCTACTGTTGGACGACCTTTTGAACCTTTACCTGCTTCTTTACCTACTGACGTTGATTTTTTGTTTGACATAACCTTTGTTTTTATTTATTTATATTTGTGATATGAATGTACTAAAAAATTTGGACCGGACAAAACCTATTCTGCTTCTTCTTCAAACTCATCATCGATTATGTTACAATATTCTTGGTAAATATCCCAACACAACTCAATCATTTGTTTACGTGCATAAAACTCTGATTCACTCAAATCATCATTACCCATATTACGGGAACAATCCTTGAGGTCTCTAAGTGTGTTTTCAAATCTGCAATAACTCATATTAGCCATACGTTTAATTTTTGTTTGAATAAAGATAATGGCCGGGTTTTGCCCGGCCACATTTTATTAAATCGAAGCGTACATACGCTCTACTTCCTCTGGACTCTCATCCCCGTATCCACCTTTCGGGGCAAACATTTGTCTCATCCCGTTAATATACCTATTATACTCATCTTTACCCATATCATCCTCCAACTCCTTTCTCACTCTCCAATACTCATTGATCAAAGCTGTTTTAACGGTCTGGGGATATTCTTGGTTTGTTTCCCAATTCAAATTAACTAACTCACTGAACAACTGTCTTTGGTAACCTGTTAACATACGTTTAATTTTTGTTTGAATGAATATACACAAAAAACTATGCTCGTTTCGGTCTACCACGTTTACCACCTGAACGTTTCTGCATAGCCGCCTTATCAGCCACTCTTTTAGCCAGTGCCTCTGGCGTGAGGGAAGGTCTTCCCCTCCTTCCCCCAGAAGTCTTAGGTGTAGACACCGTCTTAGGCTCAGTGCTCTTAGGGCGCCCACGTTTACCTCCACTACGCTCCCCAGCTTCCACCTTGAGGGCTGCTCTGGCAGCCTTAAGTGCTGGATCAATTGCTGGTCTACCTCGGCGTCCGCCCTTAGTAACCGCTTTATATACTTTATCACGCTTACGCTCGCGCTTACGTGCTTCCTTCTCCGCACGACGAGCCATTTTATCTAGTGTTTTCTGGTGTTTAATAACGTGTGGGTGGAGAATAACTTGATCCAGATCGAAACTCCTGATCGCCATCGCCTCATCCCTAACCTCATATCCGCCGTTGGGGAATGTTGCTTTCTCACCCGGTTCATACCGTTTAATCAACCAGAAAAATAATTTCTTCTCATAGAAAAACGGTGCTGGTAATACACGGTCACCAAATTTTATATTGGCGAGCTCTGGCTCGACGTCTTCGTATGCTAAAAAACTCCCGTATTGCCATGGTTTTTCTATAACTTTCATAACTATTAATTTTAATAAATCTAATAAATAATTCCTGCCCTAACAAAAAGATTCCATAGAAAAAAACATAACCATATTAGAAAAAAAACCTGCACTACTTTCCACACCACATTAAATGGGAAGTGTTTTCGTAGTGAATATAACACTAACAACACTATGATGAGAATTGCCGTCGATTTACTTATCATTCCACCAATCTTTAATAGATTTCTTAAAAAAACCTGCTACTAACGTTATAAAAATCCCTAAAAAAATCAATTTAAACCATCCCCAAAACCAACCAAACACGGGTAGGTCTCGTAGTATATAACATACCAAAACAAAAATCACTAAAAAAACATTAAACATATTCATCAAAAATATCTCAGCGGAGTGATCTACCCATAGTAATATCATAGTATTTAATTTCGGTGAATGTACGAAAAAAATTACGACAAAAAAAATTACTTACGTGCGTTGTGGGAGCGAATTATATTCTCATTAATTACCCAAAGCATAACGACGATGATAAAAAAAACCATAATTTTTAATTTCAATGAATTTAAGAAAAAAACCTTGCCTAAAAAAAAAATTTAAGCAAAAAAAAAAAAACTTAAAATTGGGGTGAAGTTACAAAAAAATCTTGACAAAAACAAATTTGGTTTAGTAAAAAAACTGCTAACCAATAAAAGTGTATTGCTTAGCAATAAAAAAGTGTTGCTTGTCGATAAAAAAAGTGTGGGTTGGCGGAGAAAAAAGGGAACTCTACCCAACACCATCACCCACCTACGTTACAGCATTCCACATACACAACACAACATAACAAAAAGGGACGTGTTACAAAAAACCACGTCCCCACACATTAATTTGTTTTCCACCCTTACGATAAAAAAGCATGTATAGCATTTGCTAAAAAAAGGCCAACACTCAGCGCAGATAATGCGATTTTTGTTATAATCCCTCCCCATTTAGTCTTCGACCACAAAAAACTTACCATCAAAATTAACCAACCTAACAACATAACAATATTACTTGCACTCATATTTTACTTTTATTGTTTAACATATTTCATCATTTCAATCATTCTCTCAATCAATAATTCCATCTCATTTACATTAAGATATAGTCTTGGACTTCCCGTTTTATCATCCAATTCTTTTGTCTCTACAATAATACCATCGTAGGTTTCACTTGGATAAATTGAGACATTTTGTTCCTCCGTCGCAATTTCTATTTTATACCATACTTTATTTTTCATACTTATTTATTTAACTAAATATACTCATTACTACTTTGCCCATCAAAGCTAAAAAACCAAGTGTTATAACGATTGAAGCGAATACTATCGCCACATAAAAACCTATATTCTCAATTTGATGTAGTCGTTTATTTCTCATTGTTACTTGGTTTTTTATTTATTAAATGTTCCCATCGTTTATGTCCAAACATTATTTCCCCGTCGTATTCCATTGTGATAGTTTTGCTGGATCCATTCTTATGTTTATCTATCTCATCCACTATCTTACCTAACATTTTATTCATCTCATCCATTCTCGCCTCTATCCTATCTAATATTTCGTTTATGTTGTCTATTGTTTGTTGTTCCATAGTTTATTTGTTTTTATTTAGTTGAAGTCTGTATCCATCATCAGTCCACATTGTATCATTAATTCTAACCCTAATGAAATCCTCCTTAGTAAATTGCTTCCATATTTTA